>Ga0209181_10004829_pt1 | contig 19777 bp, 12 predicted proteins | sample MAT05_FD_187208 | JGI IMG/M metagenome (GOLD analysis project Ga0209181, IMG submission 187208) | Freshwater microbial communities from Lake Fryxell liftoff mats and glacier meltwater in Antarctica - MAT-05 (SPAdes) (version 2) | ecosystem: Environmental > Aquatic > Freshwater > Ice > Liftoff... | reverse complement strand
GGCGCTATGTCATCTCGTTTAATGGCGAAATATACAATTTCCTCGAACTGCGTCCCCTGCTTGAGGCGAAGGGGTCCGTCTTCCGGACGCGTACGGACACCGAAGTCCTGATCGAAGCGATCCGTCATTGGGGACCGGAAGGACTCCTGCGACTCGACGGGATGTTCGCATTCGCCCTGCACGACACCGTGACCGGCGAACTGCTGCTCGCGCGCGACGTCTTCGGCGAAAAGCCGCTCTGCTGGGGACGATGGGCATCGCGTGGATCAAAACGATTGCCACACGGTCCGCTGCCCGCCACACAAGTCCTCGCTCCGATCGTGGGAGAAGACGTCATCACATTTGCGTTCGGACGGATTCAAGGCAATCACCGCCTTCCCTCCACTCTGCATCCAATGCTGCCAGCCCGGCAGTTTTCACCTTGCCCGCATTGTTCTCCACGCACCCTGTTCTCCGCTCACCCAACACCTTGAACTGAAATTCGCGTGTCTCCCGCCTCCTTGCTATTCAACTTTGCACGTTGGGACAGCTCCCGCCCCGCGAGGTATTTCTTTGGCGCCGGCTTGCTCTTGTCGGGCCTCATATTACTCGCTCCCCTTGTTGACAAATACAATGAGTATTGCTTCGAAGCGGACGCGCAATCGACAGTCAATCAAATCACGAACTTTCGAGCATACGTCAGGTCAGCGAGCCGCAAACAGCTGGCCGCGCCCAATGGCTTTCCTCCCTACTTGGATGGGCAATTCATCGTCTTCACTGCAGCCACCTATCTCGTTGACGCCCTTCGGACCATTGGCATCGTCGATGCGTCCGCCGTGCCCACCGAGTCAAGTCTGGCGATGTACACAGTCAGACGAGCTAATGTTGCCTTCCGGCTATTGGCGGCGCTGGCGATGTTTCTACTCGCTATCCGAGTTACTCACAGCGCATTATTTTCCGCCACGATCGGCCTTTCGTTTCTGCTCATGGCCCAGCTTATTCAGATTGATCTTCTGCGCGTGGACCATGTCATCATCGCGCTATTCGTCTGGGTTGTCTATTTTTCCCTGACATCCATCCGGCCGTGCCCCAACCGCGGCCGCCGCCTGCTTGCACTTGCGCTAGTGTCCGGCGCGCTCGCCACGACGAAAATTTCGTGCGTCGCATTCCTGCTGGTGCCACTGACGACCACTTCATACCTCTTGATATCGCGCCGGCTCCGCTTCAGGAATCTGATAATGCCCTGCGCAGCCTTCAGCGCAGTCTGCCTCGCCTTGTCATTCCGGTACGTTGTGTTTTTCAAACAAGCGCCCACTGCCGTGCGCGCGATGCTGGATCAAGTTTACGCGTGGAACGCAGTCGTCGGGAACCGTCCGCACTTCTACTACAATCTGAACCTCTTTGCCCCGGACGGGCCTTGGTTTCTCGGATTGGCAGCAGCGGGGTTCTTGATTCTTCTGACCAGCATGCTGCACAAGCGACGCGTTGACGAGGCCATGGTTCTCGGCTGGACTGCCTGCTTCTCCCTAATGGGCTACGGAGTGATGAAATACGTCCGAGGTGGCTATCATATAGCGGTGCTGTATCTGCTGGCGCTCCTCATGGCCGCCGGTGTGTTGCGCCGGGCCATGATGAGATCGTCACGCCGCGGAATTGTAGGAATTATGTGCGCGTGTTGCGTTGTCCCGGTGTTTCATTCGCAGGGTGAATACTACATCGGTCAGCGCCATCGTGCGGAGTTGCTGTCCCGTTCGACACAGGCCCTGCGAGTCGAACCGCGAAACTGGCTGCGTAACCACGTAAAGCCAGGCAGCCGGGTCACCATACCGATTCATTCAGAATGGGCTTTGCCACCGATCTTCGATCTGGGTTTCGACATAGGCTATCGTTTCCTGAATCTGCCTTACCTCGACCCGAAGGCAGTCCAGAACTATCGGCCGCCGAGCTTGGATTCTCTTTCCAAGGACACCGACATCATCATCGTCAACGACTTCCATCGGGATGCCTTCCACAGAGCGACGATCAAGCTGGATTCCGCCGATCTTGCAACGCGGTGGGAAGAGTTTTTTGAAGGCCTTCCCAAGGCGTTCACCGTGGTGGATTTCTCCTCCAGCACAGACAATTACGGGATTCGCTTTGTTCGCATAGTTGTCGTAAATCCGGATGCCTTGAAAGTGACGGAATAGGCGGATCCTTTGCCTGCAGACTCGCGCCACTTGACCCTACTGCGCCATGTCGAAATCGTCGGAAATGCGGGTTCGCGGGGACGTTGCATCCACAAGCCCGCCGCGCCCGATTCCGGAAACTCGATCGTAGGATCCCCCGGCTCACGGTTCCGGAAATTTTTCCACCCATCGGGGGATAGTTCTCCTGCCCCCTGCTCTTGCCCGGTGAAGTTTTAGTTTGCAACTCGACCCCCGCCTCCCTAGGGGAAATCGAGATGTGCGGAATTGCAGGATTTCTCTCGACTACCGGACCACGCCGTCGCGAAGAGCTAAAAGACGCGGTGGAACGCATGACCGCGACTATGTTGCATCGTGGCCCCGACGCATCGGGGATCTGGATCTGCCCCAAGGCACAGACTGGCCTCGGCCATCGCCGACTGAGCATCATCGACACCAGCGATGCTGGCACGCAGCCGTTCGTTTCGAGCGACGGGCGCTATGTCATCTCGTTTAATGGCGAAATATACAATTTCCTCGAACTGCGTCCCCTGCTTGAGGCGAAGGGGTCCGTCTTCCGGACGCGTACGGACACCGAAGTCCTGATCGAAGCGATCCGTCACTGGGGTCCGGAAGCACTCGAACGACTCGACGGGATGTTCGCATTCGCCCTGCACGACACCGCGACCGGCGAACTGATGCTTGCGCGCGACGCCTTCGGCGAAAAGCCGCTCTACTACGTTTCAAACGACCGCCGGTTTGCCTTCGCTTCGGAACTGCAGGCGCTCCAGACGCTGCCCGATTTCGATTTCTCCGTCTCCGCCGGCGCGATCGCAGAATACCTCGCTTTTCAATACATCGGCGCGCCGCGGACGCTGTACCGAGGGGCAAGCAAACTCCCGCCGGGACATTTCATGCGCGTGAGCCCCGATGGGCGCATGAGATTGCAGCGCTATTTCGAGTTCCAGCCTGCAAGCACAGAAAGCCGGGACACTCGCCCGCTCGAAGAACTGGCCGAGGAGTGCGAGGAAATCCTCGTCCGAAGCCTGCGCCGCCGCCTGATTTCCGACGTGCCGCTCGGCGCGTTTCTGTCCGGTGGCGTGGATTCCTCGACGACTGTGGCGCTCGCCACCCGCGTGCTCGGGCGCACGATGAAGACTTTCTCGATTGGTTTCGAGGGCGCGCCGGAGAGCGAGCATCTCATCGCACGCGAGTTTGCCCGCCACCTAGGAACAGAACATGAGGATGCGATTTTTCAGCCAAATCAGGCGGAAATGGCTGAGTCGATCGGCCGGAAGCTTGATGAACCGAATGGGGACACCTCCTGTGCGCCGACCTATCTCCTATGCGGCCTAGCACGGAAGCACGTCACGGTGGCAATCTCGGGCGATGGCGGCGATGAAATGTTCTTTGGTTACGGCCGCTATCTCCGGATGATGGACGAGCGCCAGCTCTTTGAGTCCTACCAACGACTCGAATGGACGCTCGGATCCGGCTATTACTCGGATCAAATCCTTGTCAATACGGAAACGGAACTCCGCCGCTTTCTGGGGTATGTGCCGGATTCATTGCGCTCGCATCTGGGCGCCCTCCGAGGCGAACTCGACCGCCAGAGCAAGCGCGCCGTTGACGTGCTTCGCAAGACAGACGTCGAGAATTACCTGCCGGGGGCGGTCCTCGCAAAGGTGGATCGGATGAGCATGCAGCACTCACTTGAGGTGCGGACGCCTTTTCTCAGCACCGAACTCGCCCGCTTCGCGGAAAAGCTCCCGATCTCCGCGCTCTATGGGGGCGGCGTCGGCAAACTAATCCTCCGCCACATTGCGAAAAAGTATCTGCCAGCGCACCTCGTTGATCTGCCGAAGAAGGGATTTGGACTGCCTATGACCGATTGGGCGCGAGAGAGCCTTGTTCCCCGGTTAGTGAGCCAATTCGGGAAACCGTCATCGCTCCTCGCCAAAGTGATCCCCAGAACTGCAATGGACCGGTTTCTCCAGCTTCAGAAATCATCGCTTTCCCCTTATCGAATCTGGAGCCTTAATATTCTGGGGTTCTATTGCGAGCATCACCCTGTCTCCCTGATACCGGAGTCGCCTAACTTGACTCAGTTAGCCCTCGTTACATCTGATTTCGCGGCTCTTCCGCTGCTCGTTGATCTCTGGCAAGTTGCGAAGCCAGTCCTGCTGCTTTGTGTGGATGAACTCCCTGTCTGGTTCGCGTCGCTTCCTCCGGGAAGTGTAATAGTCTCGCGCTGGCCTGGTAAGTTGCCTGAGTCGTCTGCCCTGCATTACGTTCAATGCGGATGGGAGGTCCGTGGCGCGGTCGATGAACTGCTCAAATCGATCCGGCTGAAACATTCGCTGGCCGCCGGCGTCATCTATTTTGGCAGAGACGACGGTAATGGAGCTGCCGTTTCTTCACTTGTGGACCTCGTTTCATTTGTTCTGCATTTGTCGCCGACGATTAGTTTCTGGAGCTTTTACTTGTCGGGCGGAACCAGATTTGAGTGCCGGGGAGCTTCGTCTTCCGAAGCGCATCCTCCGGCACAGCCCAAGGAGCAAAGCGCCTTCCAGCGCTTCGCGACTTTTCTGTCACGACGCATTTTTGTCCTTTCCAAAGGCGGGGTGAAACGGGCAAGCCGACTTATGGTTCGGCACGCGGGCCGTCTGCTTCCAGCTTGGAAATTCGGCAAGCTAACAGAACGGGTTTTTGAGTACCGGGAGGAACTGCCACGGAACATAACGTCGAAAAAACGCGCCCTGACTGAGAATGGCGAACCGGTGCGACGCCTGGCCTCCGATCTGACCCGTCGGATCGCGGACGTTTTGGCCGGGCATGCAAACGACGAAACCGCCGCGGCGGCGGACAAACTTGTCACGGAGACCGCTTGGACTGTCGTGAACGATCGGATCATTGTAGCCACACCCGATCCTCATGCACTCGAGCACGGGCTCCGCGAATACTGTCTCAGAAGGCGCGGCTCTCTCAGCTCGCGTCTCTTTGAAGGAAGGAATCGGTGGTTTACCAGGCAGGATCGCCCATCGTCCGCAGACGGTGATGCGCAGTGGAAGGCCTTTGGCAGCGCCTGCTCGGACTTCATCCGTGCGGACAACGAGGATCAAACAGCCTCCGATCGTGCTCTCGACCGGCGAGCAGTCATGGTTACGTGGGCTCTGTCGTCTGGGGGAGCCGAACGCCAGTTCGCCATCTGCGCACGTCACCTGCGCGAGATGGGCGTGGATGTTATCGCGTACAGCCTGAATCCGCTGAACGGCTTTCTGGCCCACTATCTTCCGACACTGCGGGAAGGCGCGGTTCCTGTACGCACGGTCACATCGCCTTCCGGGGAATTCGATTTTGATCAGGTCCTTGGAAAGACCAGTAGGAATCGCACGGCGGCGAGGACCCTGGCCCTGCTTCCCAACGAGATTTGCCAACAGACTTGGAGCCTCTACACCCATTTCATGGTGGACAGGCCTCACGCCGTTTATGCGCAAATGGACTGGCCTGGAATTTGTTCGGCAGTGGCTGGAATCCTGGCAGGAGTTCCGCGCATCGTCGTCTCCTTCCGGGGCATGAGCCCCGAGCGTACCCCTCATTGGGGGAGCGCAGTGGAGTGGGTCCGTAGCAGCTTTCTGATGCTGCGGAATTCAAACCGCGTGTGTCTCAGCGGCAATTCCCAAGCGGGGAACGATGACTACGCGAACTGGTTGAAGATACCGCCTTCCGACTTGCTTCTCATCCGGAACGGGGTGCAGACGGGCGTGCTGGACGATGCCAAAGACCCAGGAATGTGCGAGAAAGTCCGAACGGAACTCGGCCTCAGTCCAAGTGCAAAGGTGCTCCTCGGTGTTTTCCGTCTGGATCCGGAGAAGCGCCCGGACCTGTTCGTCGAACTCTGCTCACAACTTCTCGCGAAATTTCCTGACCTCATCGTGCTTCACGCCGGCGGCGGATTGGATCACAAGCGCATCGCGAAGCGCATCGCCGAGCGCAAACTCGGCGAGCGCTTCCGACTCCTCGGCCGTCGCGCAGATACCTACACGCTCATGAAAGTCGCATCCGTCGTCTGCCTCACCTCGGCATTTGAGGGCACGCCGAATGTGTTGCTCGAGGCCCAGTATCAAGGGACACCGGTCGTCGCTTTCAACGTCGGTGGCGTCCCGGAGGCCGTGGCGATTGGAGAGTCTGGTTTCGTAGTGGCCGATGGCGACAACTCCGCATGGAGCGATGCTTGCGCGCGCCTCCTCGCGGATGAAGCCCTCCGCACCCGCATGGGTGCCGCCGGGAAAAAATTTGTCTCCGAGGCTTACAGTCTCGACACATCGTGCAAGACGCTGCTCAGGGCGATGGGAATCGCGAAGCCCGAAACAATTGGCTAGCGGCCCATCGCCCTCCACTCTACTTCTCGCAAACTTATGAAAGAGGACGTCATCACATTTTCGTTTGGAAAAAACTGGAAGGACTACCTCGCGACCGTCAACGAAGACATCATCGCCAACGCCGGCACTGACCTCGATGAATGGCTTGGACGCGACTTCGTGAAGGGGAAACGTGTGATTGATGTCGGCTCCGGCTCCGGTCTTTCCTCGCGGGGCTTCTGGCGGCGGAAGCCGCGGGAACTCGTGTCCTTCGACTACGACATCCACAGCGTCGAGGCCACGCAGAGCATGCACGAAAAGGAAGGCTCGCCGGAGGCGTGGCGTGCGTTTCAAGGCTCGGTGCTCGACCGCGATTTCGTCAATGCGCTCGGCATATTTGACATCGTCTATTCCTGGGGCGTGCTCCACCACACAGGCGAAATGTGGAAAGCCATAGACAACGCCGCCTCGCTCTGTGCGCCGGATGGCCTCTTCTGGATTTCCATCTACCAGGCCGGTTCGCTGTACGAGGAGCACCTCGACCTCAAACGCCGCTACAACCTCGCCGACGAAGCAGGCAAGCGCGCCATGATCGAGGAGCGCATCGCGCTGCACAAGACATGGTGCAGGGGCCGCGGCGAATCCGAGGACAGTTGGAACAAGGTGGATGGCCGGGGCATGAACACTTACAACGACATCGTGGACTGGCTCGGCGGCCTGCCATACGAAGTCGCGTGGCCTTCGGAGATCGTGGGCTTTTGCGCCGAGCGCGGCCTTGCGCCCGTGCGCGCAATCGAGCGCGGCGAGGGCGGCTGCTCGGTTTACCTGTTCAAGAAGGTCACCGAGCCCGCCAATTGCAAGGTCGTCGGCTACCGCTTCGAGACAATCAACGGACCGAGCCCTGTCATTCAGCATCTCAGGACGCTCGTCCGCGAAAGCGTGAGTCACGTCGAGATGGCTCAGCGGAGCATCGAGATGGCTCAGCGAAGCATTGAGGCGGCTCAGCAACGTCTCGAAACACTCATCCACAAAAAAAAGCGCGGATTTTTCCAGAAGCTCTTCAGGAAAAAATAGCGCCGTCCCTCAGATCTGCTGCTACGGCTTCACCCACATGCGCACCGATTTGTCCACGCGGTGTAGGAACACCGGCTCTGGCAGCGAGGCGAGGAATTCGTCCACCGCCTCGCGCGCTCCACGCCAGTAGCCGTAGTCGTCCACGATGATCATCCCGCCCCGCGGCACCCGGGAGTAGAGATGCTTAAGCTCGTGGGCGGTTGATTCTTTCCAATCCGTATCGAGCCGCAGGAATGCGATCAGTTCAGGCACCTGCGCGGGGATGGTGTTTTCGACGCGCCCTTTCACGAAATGCATCCGCTCCTGCGGGTACCCGGTGGACATCACATTCCTCCTCACTTCCTCGATCCCCGCATCGCACCATGCGGAGGCATCCGGCTTCGTCTGGTTTTCGAGGAATACAACGAGCGCTTTGGCTCCGGCGTGGTCCACGTCCCCCTCACCGGGCTCGGGCATTCCTTCGAATGTATCGTAAAGCCAGAGATCTCGGCCGACCTCGCCCTCACGCTGAAGCTCGAGCGCCACCGCCATCATGCTCCCGCCTTTCCACACACCGCATTCGACAATTGCGCCCCCGATACGATGCCTGCGGATGTGCCTCACGGCGTCAACAAGCGCCGACACGGCATCGAGGCTGGTCATGGTGAAAGGACTCACGCGCCTGTGAATATCGAGCACCTCGGGCATGATGTCGAAATCGACCGGTGGTTCCGAGGTGGCGATTTCCGGGGCGAGGACGGCCTTGGGGGCAGCGGGTGGAGGCAGCAGATCCCGCTGCAGTTCACGACCGCGCGCCAGCAGGAACATATTGCAGCAACTCCCAAGCACGCGGGCGATTTTCACTCGCGTGGACCAGGAGATGCCGCTGCCGAACCATTGGTTGCCGGTGTAAAGAACGCGGTTGCTCCGTGCATGCATGACGACCCAACCATGTTTTTGAAAGAAGCGCCGCCACCACCGGCGGGAAAAGTAGAAGATCTCCGTGAACAGATTCCCGCGTTCGCCGTGGCGCGGCGGGATAATCTCGCCACGCGAGGGAAATCGTTTCGCCTTGCGCGCATTGCGCCATGCGACCGGAATATGTGTGAGCGTGGACCAGAACCTCCAGAACCCGCCGGGCATCACATGCAAGGCGACGCCCGTCCTCTTCAGGACGCGGCGCATCTCCTCCTGAAACGCGTCCAAATTCGGCACATGCTCGAGCACGCTCGATGTGAAGATGATGTCGAAGGTCTCGTCCGCAAACGGCAGGTGGTCGCCATCGTAGATGGTGATGGGAAATTTTGCCCTGTCCAGATACTGGCTGGCACCCATCTCGACAGCACTGACATCGAAGCCAGCCTCCGCCATCCTGGCGGCTTGCCAGCCGGCACCTGCGCCGATCTCGAGCAGCTTCCCGCCCTTGAACGGATCCAGCATCTTGAGGAGGATTGCGGATTCGCGTGTCCTGATTTCCTGAAGGTGATCGTAATCCATGCTAGATGATGCGTCCGATAAAGATGAGGTGGGGGCAATGCCCGTAAAACCCGCGCCCGCGCAATGGGAGCGCAGGAAGCGGCACCGGTTGCTCGGAAATTGCCATCGCGTGGATGTGCTCGATCAGGCGCGGCAGATGAACCTCCGGTACCGAATCGAGATTCTGCTTCAGCCAGTTCAGCATGCCCGCGACGAGCCGCCGCTTTTCCGTCTCCGCATGCATCGAGGTGAAATCCACCTGATGCACCGCGATCGGCTCAAAGCCGTAATCTCTCAGGAATGCCTCAAGCAATTCCGGACTCCACGAACGCAGATGCTGCCACGGATGGAACAGCACCTCCGCCACGGGGCAGAAGACGCTGCCGGACTTGATGTCCTCGCGGTTTGGTGTCGTGAAGATCGCCCACCCGCCGGGTTTCACGAGAGCACGCACCCGGCGCATGAAGCCGGGGAAATCCTCCTCATGCACATGCTCGATCACTTCCGTGACCAGAACGCAGTCGAATTCACCGTCCCGGCCATTGACCGCCTCGCCAAGATAGAGCGGATGGGACACGAAGGGATAGGGCTGCGAATCGGGGCCGCGGGACGGCTCGAAGGACGCGACCCGCAGGCCGCGCGCCAGCATCTTCTGGATGATGAAGCCGTTCGCACCGCTGCCGAAATCCACAAACTTCCAGTCCTTCCGCAGCACCTTGCGCAGCATGTCGAGCAAAGGGTCGCCGCAAATCCGGGAGAAGGCCTTCGAGACCAGATAGTCGCTGCCCGATACACGGCGCCAGAAATGCGCGGACCGCTCCCGGTCCCACACAAGCACCGGCAGGTCGCGGGGCGAATCGGGAGTTTGCACACGACGCGCCACGAGCAGTGCTCCGGTGTCGCGCAAGTGTTCCTCCGGCCAGTCGCGGTACCCAGATTCCGTCGCCGCGCGGAGGCGCGGGAGGAAACCGGCGAGATATTCGGCGTCCGAGTGGCAGTTCCCATGGATCCGCTCGATCCCGAATCCAGCCTCCGTAAGAAATCGCGAAAGTTCCGAGGGGCGGATGCGGTTGCCGCATTCGGCGTGGCAGGAGTCGAACAGCTTCCGGAATTCCTCCTGGCCGAGGAGAAGGTACTCGAGCGGGCGCGTGAAATCGCGGTGGTCGCGGAAATCCACCTGGTGAACCGCCCAGCCGCCGGGCCGGGTGATCCGCGCGAGTTCCTGCGCCGCGAGCCGCGCATCGAACAGATGCTCGAGCACCGCGCAGGAAGCCGTGATGTCCACGCTCTGATCCGGGAGCGCGATGCTCTCCGCCGGGCAGGGCAACTGCCAGACCGCTCCGGAGGGATGTGCGGCGAACTCGATGCACATGTCGAAAGGCTCCGCACTCGCCGATGGAAAGCGCCGCCGCAATTCGTCGCGGACGCGGCTGTAGAGCTTCGGGTGATACTCGCCGGCCCAGCGGACCGGGTAGCGATCCACCGCATACACCCTCGCGCCGAACGCCGCGAGACAGAGGCACACCGCGAGGTTGTTGCCGGGGCCGAGTTCCAGCACGGCCTTTCCGCGCAGCGCATCCACGCCACCCGGGAGCGGTTCGCAGTAGCTGGCGAAAACGCAGAGCGCATACTCCGTGTCGCGCTGGAGCGCGGCGTCGCTGGAATCGGGTGCGCGGTAGTTCGAAGGCACGCGCCAGTCCGCATCGGAGGCGGCGATGCCGCCGTCATCCGCCGCCGGTTTCTCCAGGCAGATGAGCCCGATTTCCGGGACCACAGCGCGGGCAGTGCCGAGCCCGGCTGCCGCGACGGCGGTGTCGAACGCCGGCTGTTCCAGCATGCCGTCCCACTTCCGCACCTTCCGCAACGCGGTCACCAGCCACCGTGCGACACCCGCCGCGCCGGCGGCGGATGCAGGGCGGAGCGCCTGTTCGATGCGCCGCCGGATCACGCCGCGCATCAATCCCAATCCATCGAACTGCCCGGCCCACGCGTGGAGCGGGCCGCCTTTCACGGGCGCGAGCATCCAGAGTCTGCCGCCGGGTTTCAAAAGGCGCGCAGCCTCGCGCAGCAGCGGATCGAGTCCCGACCTCCAAAGCCTCGGATCGAGGATCAGAATCCCGTCGAAGGTTTCCGCCCGTGCCGGGATCTCCGCGTAAGAAGGCACGACCGCCGCGAGCACCGACGCCGGCGCTCCCGCGTCCGTCGGACACATGATTCCTGCGACGCGCGCCCCCGCCTTTTCCAATTCCCCGGCGACGCACAGATCGACCGGCATGAATTCGGCGAAGATCGCGTCGGCTGCGAGCCCATCCTTGGCGATGATGCCGGTGAGCCACTGCGCCGCGGCCTGCATTTTGCCGGATGGTTCGGCTGCCGCCGTGGACGCGCTCCCGGTGGAAAACAAGACACGGCGCTTCACCACGGGATAAAAGGTCTCCGGGCCGCGTACGGATCCGACACCGATCGCGCCGACGGAACGCAGGCTCTCGCCGCTCGCCGGGCAGATGAATACCTCCGAGAAAAATTCCAGATCGCGCTCGCTGGCGCCGCCGCCGGCGGGAAAAATCATGGCCGCAATCCTTGCAGTGTGCGTTTTATTTTTCATGGTTCAGCGAACAGTCAGCCCCAGCCGCGCGCGGAACGCTCGCTTCAGCCTCTCGACGAAGGATCGTTTCGGCGGCACCAGGGTGTCCGCGCGCTTCCGGGAGTTGCCCCGACAGTTTCCGGATGGCCCGCCGCCGAGAAAGCGCCGCATCTTGCTCCACACGCGCCGCGCCTCGCGGCGCAGCTTCGAGCCGAGGCTGCGGCGCGGCTTGTTCTTCAGCTTGTGAAGTTCCAAATGCATCCCGCGGTTGGCGCGTTCTCCGGCGACGGCGTTGAGCAGCGTGTATCGCAGCCAGTTCGGCAGCTTGCGGCCCGCCGCATCCAGCACTGCCATGTGGGCCGTGTAGTCCAGATCCTCCCAGCCGCGCGCGGATGTTTTCGCATCGAAAGTGACGAGCACCTCGGGGACGACGTTCACATTTCTGCCCTCCGCCGCGAGTCCCGCGAGGCAGCACCATATCCCCTCTCGATTCCGCAGAGTGCGCAGCCGCGCGGAATCGAGTCCGAGCAGCCCGGAACGCACGATGAAGACGCCCTCGCCGAATGCATTGAAATGAATCCCGCCCTCGGAGCATGCACCCAGCGGCTCGAATGGCTGCGGCTCAGGCGACGCCGCGCAACCGGCCACGCGCCCGCGGCAGGACAGTGCATCCGCCCCGGAATTCTCCATGCTCAAAGCGAGACGCAGCACCGCACCCGCCTCGAGTTGCGCGCCGCTGCGCACCACCACGAGCAGCGCATCCGCACCGCCGGCCGGGATTGCAGGCATCCCCGCGGCTGCGTCTCCCGCCACGACGCTCCATCCGCGCTCGGTGCAGTACCGCACGGCATCCGCGCCCGCGCCCCGTTCGTCGGCGCAGGCGACAGTCACTGAGAATCCGCGCCATCCCTGCAAACCGAGCGACGCGAGACTCGCCTGAAGATCGGAGTCCGCTGCTCCTGCGACGACGAGCACTTGCACGGGCCGCGTCGGCGACTCCGCCCGGGCCTGCGCCGGTCGTCGCAGCAACGGGAGCGTCTGCTCGCTGAACGCCGTCCACAACGCCCGGCTGCGCTCGGAGCCATACCGTTTCGCGAGCGGCGGGATGCGATTCGCCAGTCCGGAGCGGAGCATCGCTGCGAGCGCATCGGCAGTCGGCTCGAAGAGCCGGTCGCCTCCCTCGAAAAGCTCGGGGATTCCCCCGCTGCGACCGGCGATGATATTCAGGCCGAGCTGAATGCACTCGATGATCGCATATGGCGAATTGTCCACGAGCGACGGGCATACCACCAGCGCGTCATTGTTCGCGGAGAGGAACTCCATCGCATGCCGGTGGCCGAGGTCCGTCACGGTCTGGAGTGAGAACAGCCCGCTGACTTCCGCCCGCGCGATCTCGATGCTGCGGGCACCATCGCCATCCGGCGTGTAACCGGGCTTTCCTAGAAAGGTGACGCGGATCGGCCCATTCAGCCCGTCCGGCGAAGCAGCGAGCTTCCGCAGCGCGTCGAGGAAGATGAGGATGCCCTTGCGCACTTCGAGCCTGCCGAAGAAAATGAGGTGCTGGTCCACCGGCCGGCAGCCCACCGCCTTTAGCTCAGGGTCGAAAAGATACGGCAGCACGTGCTGGCGTGTGCGCACCGGGATGCGGTTCGCCGCCACCCAATCGAGCATGTACTGGCTCGGGCTGAGCAGCACGTCGCAGTGCTCGATGGAGTATCGCTCCATCCACTTCGACTCCAGCTCCTTGCGCCCATGCTGCGGGAATGTCTGCATCGCCTGGTTGATCCAGTCCCACGAGCTGTGGACGGTGCAAGTCAGCACCGTCTCCGCAAACGCCAGCCCGAGCCTCTTCGCCTGGAATGACCGGAAGCCATTCCCGAGCATTTCCTGAAAATGACAGACGGCGAATTCCCTCTCGCGCAGCCATTCGTAAACGAGCGACGCGGTGCGCGCAAAATACGTCGGCTCCCCGGAGCCACTGTCGCCACCCATCGGTCCCCGCGGCATCCACACAAACTCGATCCCGTAATCCCTCTGGAACGTCTCGCGCCAGTACGCCTCGTCGTGCAGTTCGATGTCTCCCGTGTAGAGAAACGTCACCTCCTGCTGCAACTCCCGGCTCAGGAAAAGCGAAAGGTAATAGCTGTGTGTGCCGATGCCGCCGTTCTTATGGGGCCCGACGATTTCGGGGCTGATGACGCAGACGCGCGATTTGTGGCTCGGTTTATCAATCATTATGAATCCCGCGTCGCGGATCCCGCCCCAACCAAGGGCGACCGGACGGAATCGGCAAGCGAGCGCGGACGATGGAAACCATGCCGATCGAGATCAAGTCCAAATTCCTCGCTATTTCCTCCCTATTTCGTTGCAGCGGCGGCGGCGGGTTCCATAGGCTCGGCGGGTTGTTGATGCCGTCGAAAATGCCGAACTTTCGCCCCAACGCGAAGACCCTCCCGGCGGATGAACCCGGCGGGCAGCCCGGCGTGCGATGAACGTCCTCCACGTCAGCACCTGTGACCTGCGCGGCGGCGCGGCGCGTTCCGCATGGAGACTGCACGAGGGACTCCGCGCAGCCGGCGCGCAGTCGCGCATGCTCGTGCAGGATCGCGCGTCGGCGGATGAAAATGTCGCCGCCATTTCCGCAGCCGATCACCAGGGCCGCGCAGACACGCGGCGTGTGCTCGAACGCATGGAGCGCCAGTGCATCCACCAGCGGCGGACGCCGATCTCGAACACCTATTTTTCCCTGCCCGCGCCCGACCTCGATCTTTCCGCGCACCCGTGGATGCGGGCCGCGGACATCATCCATCTCCACTGGGTCGCCGGGATGCTCGCGCCGCGCGGAGTGGCCGCGCTGCGCAAGTTGAGAAAGCCGATCGTCTGGACGCTGCACGACCAGCGCGCCTTCACCGGCGGGTGCCATTTTTCAGCAGGCTGCCACGGCTACGAACACAACTGCGCCGCCTGCCCGCAGCTCACCGAGGATCCGAATGGCTTCACCCGCAGCGTGCTCGCGGACGCGCTCGCCACACTGCCTGGCTGCGACATCACCGTCGTGTGTCCGAGCCGCTGGCTCGCGGATTGTGCTCGGCGGAGCGCCGTGTTTTCCGGCACGCGCGTCGAGGTGATTCCATCCGGCCTCGACACGCGCGTGTTCCGTCCCCGCGAAAAGGCGGAGGCCCGCGCCGCGCTCGATCTCGATCCGGATGCCGTCTGCTTGCTCTTCGGCGCAGACCGGTGCAGCGAGCAGCGCAAGGGCTTCGGAAAAATGGCGGAGGCCATCCGCGCCGCGCTCGACGACCCGGAATTCCGCGAGGGAGTCCACACCGGGCGCATCGCATTCGTCAGCTTCGGCGAAGTCGGCCGGCAGTTCGCGGAACTCCCCGTGCCCATCCGCTGCCTTGAGCGCGTGGACTCCGACGACACGCTCGCCACCATCTACAGCGCCGCCGACGCGCTGCTCTTCACCTCGCTGGAGGACAACCTGCCCAACGTCCTTTTCGAGGCCATGTGCTGCGGCACGCCTGCGCTCGCATTCGACATCGGCGGCGTGCCGGACATCGTCACGCACGAAAAAACCGGCCTGCTCGTGCCCGCGGGCGACTGTGCAAATTTCGCCGCCGTGATGCGAAGGCTCGCCGGCGATCGCGCGTTCCGCGAGGAACTGCACCGCAACTGTACGGAGAGCGTCCCGGCGAACTTCGAACTCAGCCTCCAGGCCTCGCGCTATCTCGCGCTCTACCGCTCGCTCGCAGCCGGCGGCGATGCGACCCCATCTGGCACATTGCCCGCGACCGCACCCGTGCTCGGATTCAGCGCCCGGTTCGCGGATGTGTTCGCGCGCTTCGCATTTCAGTCCGAGCGAAAATGGCTTCGCAAACTGCGCGCATGGCGCGCATGGAAGAAGAATCCGCACACCGCGGCGAAGCAATGACGGGCGCAGGCGACAACACCGCGCGCCTCCCCGTGGGTGTGCTCATCCCGACGCGCGACGCGATGCAATTCCTGCGCCAGCACCTCGACGCGATGCAGCCGTGGCTCGCCTCCGTGGACGAGATCGTTGTCGTGGACGGCTATTCAAAGGACGGCACGATCGGCTTTCTGCGCGGGCACCTCCACCACCCGCGCGTGCGATTTTTTCTCCACCCGCCGGGCCTCTACGCGTCGTGGAATTTCGGCCTCCGCCAGCTTCGCACCGAGTTCGCATACGTCTCGACGATCGGTGACACGATCACCTCAGACGGCCTCCGCAGACTGCTTGCGACCGCGACGAAATTCACAAGCGACGCCGTTATCAGCCCACCACGATTCGTGAGCCCGGACGGCAAGCCCGCCGATGATCGCTGGCCGATCCACGACTGGATCGAAAGCGAGCGCATCACCGCCGCAGCGGAGTTGCCCGGCGTGCGCGCATTTCTCCTCAGCGCGGTGAACGCGCCGCGCGGCATCCTCGGCAGTTCCGCGGGAAATCTCTACCGCACCGCGACGATGCGCGCGCGCCCGTTCCCGACCGAGTTCGGTCACGCAGGCGACACCGCATGGGCGCTTGCGAACGCACTCGAATCACGGCTCGCTGTGTGCCCCGAAGCGATGTCCACCTTCCTCGTCCACGCGACCCAGCACAGCCGCCCGTCCGACGACGGTCCGCAACTGCGCGACCGGCTGCTCGCGCTCGCCGCGGAAAAAGCCGCGCGTGTCGCGAGCCCGGCAGTCGTGCAATGGCTCGCGGATTTTCAAAATGCGACCCGCGCCTCCGCCGACGCGGACCGCTGCTACCGCCCGATGCGGCGCCCGATGCTCCCGTGGTTCCTCCGCGCCTCGACTCGCGCAGGCCGCGCGGAAAAACAGGCGCGCCGCGCCGCACTCCGCGAGATCGCGGCGCAGGCACGCCACATCCAGTGAGCACGCCGCTACCCGTCGGAATCCTCATCCCCACGCGCAATGCCGCCGCGCTGTGGCGCGATCATCTTCCGCAGCTCCAGCAGGTGATCGAAGTCGCCGAGGAAGTCGTCGTCGTGGACAGCGAGTCGAACGACGGCACGGTCGAGATGTTCCGCTCCTCGCTGCGGCACCCGCGGCTGCGATTTTTCGCACGGCCGCCCGGGCTCTACGCGTCGTGGAATTTCGGCCTCGCGCAGATCGGCGCGCGCCATTCCTACATCGCCACCGCGGGCGACACGACCACGCCCGCCGGCCTCCGCCGCCTCTGCGAACTCGCGACGCAGTTCGACGCCGACGTGATGCTCAGCGTGCCAGGCTTTGTGGACGACGTCGGCGCACCGCAGCCGAAAAAACGCTGGCCGATCCACGACCTGCTCGACGATCTGAAAATCTCCGCCCCTGCCGCGCTCACATGTTCGCAGGGCTTCATCGCCTGCGTGCTCCAGGGCGCGTCGGGAATCATGGGCAGCTCCGCGAGCAATCTCTACCGCACGATCGTGATGCAGACGCGTCCTTTCGCGACGGACTTCGGCCACATCGGCGACACCGCGTGGGGCACGGCAAATTCGATCGGCGTCCGCTTCGCTGTGACGCCCGAGGTGTGCGCGAGCTTCGTTCTGCACGAAAAGGTGCGCCCCATTTCCGTCGCGGAGCAAACCTCGTTCGAGGATCGGCTGCTCGCCATAGCGCGCCGCTCGCTGCGGGACGCGCTCGCATCCGGCGCAGCTCCGCCCGATGCCGCCGCGCTGGAAAAAGTGTTCGATCATTTCGCTGCGCTGCGCGGTTCCTTCCGCCCGGCGAAGGACGCCTATGACACGGCGCGAAAACGAAACCCGCTCTGGATCCTCCAGCCCGCTGTCTGGCGTGAACGCGGCGAGCGCAACCGCATCCGCCGCGCACTGCGCACCCTGTGGGCCGGCTCGCTGCGCGACATCCGTTTCTAGCGTCACCACCTTCACGCACGATGCGCGTCCTCGCCCTCACTTTTGGCAATGCCGAGCAGGCCAGTTCGTTCTATCGCATCTACCAGTACATCGACCGGCTGCGTGAGGAGGGCGTCGCGCTCACCGCGATTCCGGTGGATGCCTTTTCCGAATGGGAGAAGCTCGCGGACTACGACCTCGTCATCGTGCAGAAGAAGCTCTTCTCACTCGGCAAAGTGCGCCGTCTCCGCCGCGCCAGGGCACTCGTGTACGATGTCGATGACGCCATCTGGCATCCGCAGGACTGTCCGCATTCCTGGTGGACGACGCTGCGCACGCGCCTGCGGCTGCGCGCGATCCTCCGCGCTGCGCGCCTCACCATCGCCGCGAACGAAGTGCTCGCCGCGCAGCTCCGGCCCATCGCGACGCGGGTCGCCGTGCTGCCCATGGCGCTGGACGAACGCCAGTGGATCGCCGGAATAAGGACCGCGCGCAGCGAGGTGGTCCTCGGCTGGTCCGGCCATCCCGTGAGCCTGCCGTACCTCGAAGCCATCGAGCCCGCGCTGGTCGTCGTGGGCGCGGAGTTTCCCGGCGCAAAGCTCGCCGTCTTCTCAGGAGCGCAGCCGCGTTTCCGCACGCTGCCTTTCGACCACATCCCGTTCCGTGCCGGCGCGGAGCCCGAGGTGTTGCGCCGTTTCGACATCGGCCTGCTGCCGCTCGCGGGCGGCGCATTTGCCGAGGGGAAATCGCCGATCAAAGGCCTGCAATACATGGCGGCCGGCATCCCCACCATCCTGCCACCGTGCGGCGCCGCGCAGGCGATGTTCCGCGAGTGCGCGACCGCGCTGTTCGCCACGGACACCGCCGGATGGATCGCGGTGCTCCGCACGCTGCTCGGCGATCCCGCGCTGCGACTGCGCATGGGCGCCGAAGCGCGCCGCGATTTCGAGCAGCATCACACCATCGCCGCCATCGCCCCGCGCCTGGCGGAATTGCTGAAGTCTGCGGCGGCGAACTGAGCCTCCCGCGTCGCGCGGAGCTGGAGCGTCGGTGGCTTGCGGAACGCTGTTGATCCTCCACAGCGTGCCGCGGGGGAAGCCTGCCGTCCCCAAGAGCTGCCCTCCCGCTTGCAGCTCGGTGATTTGTAGGAGATGCGATCACAGCTCGTGGCGGATGAGTGTGGCATGCTGGAAGCAGAACGTCTTTTTGCGCCGGGAGAACGGCTTTGAGCTGGTCGCCAGACGACGGATTGGCGCGGGCAAATCGGCCGCATCGCCGCAGTGAATGCGGCCCGGCGGGATGCGCAATTTCACTTCTGGCAGCGCGGGCAGAAGAAGGTGGAGCGCTGGCCTTGGGTGATCTTGCGGATCGTCGCGCGACAAGCGTGGCAGGGTTTGCCGGCGCGATCATAGACGCGCAGCTTTTGCCGGAAGTAACCCGGCTCGCCTTTCTCGTTCAGGAAGTCGCGCAGCGTCGTGCCGCCCATGGCGATCGATGCGGCGAGGACTTCGCGGACCGCCACGACGAGCCGTTGCAGGCGCGGGAGGCTGACTTTTCCCGCAGCCTTGCGCGGATCGATGCCGGACATGAAGAGCGCCTCGCTGGCGTAGATGTTGCCGACGCCGACGACGATGTGGGCATCCATGACGGCGAGCTTGATGGCGGCGGTCTTGCGCGCGCAGGCGGTGTTCAAATGCGTGGCGGTGAACCCGGGGCCGAGCGGCTCGGGGCCGAGATCGCGGAGGAGCCTGTGCGCGTGTGGATCGCCGTCGAGCAGCAGCGCGGCGCCGAAACGCCGTGGATCGTGCAGGCGGAGCTGAAGGCCGGAATCGAGGGTGAGCGCGAGATGGTCGTGCTTTCGCCACGGCGTGTCCGGCGGCACGATGCGGAGGCTTCCCGACATGCCGAGGTGCAGGAGCAGCGTGCCCTTTGCGGTGTGGAAGAGCATGTATTTCGCGCGGCGTTCGCCCGCGGTGACGCGCTGGCCCTCGAGATCCCGAATGGTGTCCGGCACCGGCCAGCGCAGCCGTTTGTCCCGCACGATGACGGCGGTGATGCGTTTCCCCAGCAGATGCGGGCTCACGCCGCGCAGTGTGGTTTCGATCTCGGGGAGTTCCGGCATGGGGAAGCTTCTATGCGCCATCGAGCGGGTGTTCCAGCAATCGTCGGCGCGATCGAGAGAGGGCAGCGTCTGCGGTGGGCGCAACGCCGGATGCCCGGAAGCGGTTCAATGAACAGTGTAGCGGCATTCGAAGTTCCGAGTTCCGAGTTCCGAGTTCCAAGTTCAGGCCGCCGCAG
>Ga0209181_10004825_pt1 | contig 19786 bp, 20 predicted proteins | sample MAT05_FD_187208 | JGI IMG/M metagenome (GOLD analysis project Ga0209181, IMG submission 187208) | Freshwater microbial communities from Lake Fryxell liftoff mats and glacier meltwater in Antarctica - MAT-05 (SPAdes) (version 2) | ecosystem: Environmental > Aquatic > Freshwater > Ice > Liftoff... | reverse complement strand
ATACGGCCCAGCGTTGATTTGCCGCAGCCGGATTCGCCCACCAGGCCCAGCGTCTCGCCCTGGTGCAGCACCAGCGAGACATCGCTGACCGCCTGCACTGCGCGGCGATCCAGCCGGGCGCCCAGCCATGATGCCACATGATCGCCCAGTGACACATGCGGCGCGAAACGCCGCGTGACGCGATCGGCGACCAGAATGTCCGTCATGCCGCAATCCCCAGCGGATGGTGGCAGCGGGCGAGGCGGCCGGCTTGCTCCACCACGGGCGGCTCGGTGTTACAGGCGACATCCGCGTGCGCGCAGCGCGGCGCGAAGGGGCAGCCGGGCGGCAGGCTGAGCAGGGAGGGGGTCGTACCTGGAATCTGCGCCAGGCGCTGGCCGGGCTCGGCCATCGCGGGCAGGCTGTCCAGCAGGCCGCGCGTGTAGGGATGCCAGGGTTCGCGCAGCACCTGGCCGACCGGCCCGGCCTCCACGATGCGCCCGGCATACATCACCATCACCCGGTCCGCGAGGGCGGCGACGGTGGCCAGGTCATGCGAAATCCAAATCAGGGCCGTGCCGCTCTCGCGGGCGAGCGCCTTCATCTCGGCAAGGATCTGCGCCTGAATCGAGACATCCAGCGCCGTCGTCGGCTCATCGGCGATGATAAGGTCCGGCTCGTGCAGCAGGGCGATGGCGATGGCCACGCGCTGGCGCATGCCGCCCGAGAATTCATGCGGGTAGGCATCGAGTCGGGCGATGGCATCGGGGATACCGACCCGCGCGAGGCTGCCCCCCGCCAACACCCGCGCGGCCGCATTGCCACCGCCGCCATGCGCCTGCACCGCCAGCATCATCTGCTGGCCGATGGTGAGCATCGGATTGAGCGTCGCCGCCGGGTCCTGGAAGATCATCGCTATCCGCTTGCCGCGCAACCGGCGCAGGTTGTTCTGCGCCATCCCAATCAGTTCCTGCCCGTCGAAGCGGATGGAGCCGCCGACGATGCGCCCGGGCGGGTCCACCAGACCTAGCAGGGAAAACCCCGCCACCGACTTGCCCGAACCACTCTCGCCCACCAGCCCCAGTATTTCGCCGCGCGCGAGGTCGAAGGAGATGCCGTCCACGGCCTTGAGCACGCCCGCGCGGGTCATGAATTGCGTGCGCAGATCCCGCACCTGCAGCAGCGCGCTCATCGCCGCAGCCTCGGGTTGAACTGATCTCGCAACTGGTCGCCCACAATGTTGATCGAGACGATCAGGATGATCAGCGCCACGCCAGGATAGACGGACATCCAGGTGCGTCCGCTCATCATATAGGGGAAGCCATTGGCTATCAGCATGCCCAATGAGGGCTCGGTTGGCGGCAGGCCCAAGCCGAGGAAGGACAGTGTGGCCTCCAGCGCAATCGCGTTGGCCACTTGGACCGTGCCCACCACGATCAGCGGCGGCAGGCAATTGGGCAGGAGATGGCGCAGGACGACGCGCCAGCCCGGCAGGGGCGTGGAGCGCGCCGCTTCCAGATAATCCTTTTGGCGCTCGGCCGTCGCGGCACCATAGGCGGTGCGCGCGAAATAGGCGTATTGCGCGGCTACCAGCGCAATGACGAGCTGCGTCTTGCCCTGCCCCAGCACCGCGACCAGCACCAGCGCCAGTAAAATTGCGGGGAAGGAGAGCTGGAGGTCCACCACGCGCATGATCGCCGCCTCCACCCAGCCTCCCAGATGAGCAGCGAGAATGCCTAGCAACGCGCCCATCGCCATGGCGATGGCGCCAGCTGCAAGCCCCATCAACAACGAGATCCGCAACCCATGCAGGATGGCGGAAAACAGATCGCGGCCCTGCGCATCCGTTCCCAGCCAATGCGCATAGCCGCCCGAGCCCACAAAGCCAGGCGCGCGCCGTGCATCAGCAAGCTCAAGCCCGGCCAGGTCATAGGGATCCTGCGGCGCAACCCAGGGGGCCAGCACCGCCGCCGAAACCACGATCAGAACCACCAGCAAGGCCAGTATCGCCACTCGGCTCTCGGCGAAATCGCGAAGGAAATCCTTCATGCCGCGCGCCCCCGGCGGCGCAGCCTGGGGTCCAGCACCGCGTAAGAAAGGTCAACAATGAGATTGATCGTGACGAAGACGAAAGCGACCAGCACCAGATATCCCACCATCACCGGCCGATCGAGTGACGTGATGCTGTCGATGATCAGCTTGCCCACGCCCGGCCAGGAAAAAATCGTCTCGGTCACTACGGCGAAGGCCAGGGTTGAGCCAAATTCGAGGCCAAACACCGTGACAAGCGGAATGGAAATCAGCCGCAGCACATGGCGCCGCAGGATGGTCCATTCGGAAAGCCCGGCGGCGCGGGCAAACTTCACCGTGTCCGAGAGCATCACCTCGCGCGTGCCGGCACGCGCGAGGCGGATCATCATGGCCAGCTTGAACAGGCTCAGGTTGAGCGCGGGCAGCACCAGATGCTGCAAGCCGTTCAGGGTAAGGAAGGACCATTCCACACCGAGCAGACGCGCCGTCTCGCCTCGATTGCCGGCCGGCAGCCAGCCCAGATGCACCGCGAAGGTGAGGATGAGGATCAGCCCCACCCAGAAGGTGGGCATGGAGAAGCCCAGCACCGAAACCGCCATGATCCCGCGCGACGCCGGGCTGTCTGGCCGGTAGCCGGCATAGATCCCAAGCGGGATTCCAATAAAGGCGCCGATCAGGACCGAAGCCAGCGCCAGTTCCAGCGTCGCGGGCAGCCGCGCCAACACCAGCTCCAGCACGGGAATATTGAAGACGAAGGATCGCCCGAAATCGCCCGTGAGAAGCCGCCCCAGAAAAGCGAGGTATTGGACCCATAGCGGCTGATCGAGGCCGTAGGCGCGAATCGTTGCTGCCCGAATGTCCTGCGTGGCATCGGGCGAAATCAGCACATCAATGGGATTGCCGATGGCATAAACACCCGTAAAAACCAACGCCGACATGGCGAGCATTACAAGGGCAGCCTGCAACATGCGCTGAATGATATAGCCGAGCATTATCCTGACTAACGGGCCATAGACAGAATGCGCAAGGTGTTCCTAGAGTTTCAATGCAAGCAGCCGGAGAAAATCCCCCATGCGTCGAATGAATCGCCAACTCGCCCTCGGTGTTGCTGCAGCCGCGCTGCTCGTGGGCAGCGCTGCGGCGCAAACACTGACGCTGGGTGTGCGCGCCGGCCCCGAATCCATTGACCCTCACTTCACGGCAACCGGCACCCATGCCGAGGCACTGACCCACGTCTTCGATACATTGACCCGCGCGGGAGACCAGCTGGAAATCCTGCCAGGCATCGCGGAATCCTGGCGCGCGGTGGATGCCACCACCTGGGAGTTCAAGCTGCGCCAGGGCGTGAAGTTCCACGATGGCAGCGACATGACGGCCGATGACGTCGCCGCCTCCATCCGCCGCATGCAGACGCTCTCCGGCCCCAACCCCACGCGCATCTATGTCCGTCGCGTGCAGGAGGTTCGCATCATTGATGCACACACCATCCACGTCATCACCGATGGCCCCGCCCCCACCCTGCCCAACGACTTCATTCGCGTCTTCATCACGCAGGCCCGCGCCACCGCCGGCCTGACGCCCGAGAACAGCAACGAGGCCTTCAACACCGGCCGCGCCGCCATCGGCACCGGCCCTTATCGCTTCGTCTCCTGGACACCGCGGGAGCAATTCGTGGTGGAGCGTTTTGATGGCCATTGGGGCGGCCGCCAACCCTGGGCGCGCCATGTCCGCCGCGAAATTCCGAATGACGCCTCGCGGGTGGCGCAGCTGCGCACCGGCCAGGTGGACATGATCGTCCGCGTCCCCGCCGCCGATGTCGCCACGCTGGAGCGTGATGCAACGCTGCGCGTGATCCGCGCCGATACGATCTATGTCTTCAACTTGCAGTTCGACTACCGCGAACCCACGCCGCAGATCACCGCGCGCGATGGCTCGCGCCTGCCGGCCAACCCCTACCGCGACCCGCGGGTTCGTGAGGCGATCGACCTTGCAATTGATCGCCGCGCGCTGGCCGAAGTGGCGATGGAGGGCCTCGGCGCCCCGGTTGGCCAGATGGTCACGCAGCGCATCTTTGGTTTCAACCCGGCCATTGCCGTGCCTACGCCCAATCTGGCACGCGCGCGGCAATTGATGACCGAGGCAGGATATCCCAATGGCTTCCGCATGGTGCTGAACTTTACCGCCGACCGCCTGCCCGGTGATCGCGGTGTGGGCACCGCCATGGCGCAGATGCTGGCGCGCATCGGCCTGGAGGTGCAGGCCGCGGGCCAGCCGGCAGCGGTGATCTTTCCTGCCCGCTCGCGTGGCGAACTCTCCAACATCATGGCTGGCTGGGGCACGCTGACGGGCGAGGCGAACTACACATATTCCTCCAACGCCCACACCAACAATCCGACGCTCCGCCTGGGGGCTTTCAACTGGCATGGCTATTCCAATCCGGAGATGGACCGGCTGATCCAGGCAGCCTCTGTGGAACTGGACGACCGCCGGCGGGAGCAGCTTTTGCAGGAGGTTGGCGCGCTGTTTGCGCGGGAACGCGTGGCCTTGCCGCTGACCTCCATCATCAGCGCCTGGGCCATGCGCCGCGACCGTGTGGAGATGACGCGCGGCCGCGCCGATGAGGAAACCTACGCCATGGATATCCGGCCCGTTTCCCGTTGAGGATCGCCGATTGCAACTGGCGGGACATCGAGGCCTACCTTACCCGCGATGACCGTTGCGTACTGCCTTTCGGCAGCACCGAACAGCACGCGGGGCTCTCCCTGTGCGTGGACGCCATCCTGGCCGAGCGCGTTGCCGTCGAGGCAGCGGAACCACTTGGGGTGCCGGTCTATCCCGCGATGCCATTCGGCCTGGCGCCCTATTTCCTGGAATTTCCTGGCAGCATCTCCTTGCGGGTAGAGACCCTACTAGCCGTTGCCCGCGATGTAATCGAAAGCGCGGCGCGCGCGGGGTTCCGCCGCATTCTGCTGGTGAATGGCCATGGCGGGAACGCGCCCATCGGCGCCTTGGCGCAGGACATCATGGCCGAGCGGCCGGAACTCTCCATCAAGTTCCACAACTGGTACAACACTCCCCGGACCTGGGCGGCTGCGCTGGCCATTGATCCCTCCGCCAGCCATGCGAACTGGTTCGAAAACTACCCCTGGACGCGGCTGGCCCACGCTCCTGCGCCCGAGGGGCGGAAGCCAGGGGTGGACATGGCGCTGATGAAGGCGAGCGGCCCGGCACAGGTGCGCGCGATGCTGGAGGATGGCTCCTTCGGTGGGCCCTGGCAGGTGCCGGACGCGGCGATGCAAGGCCTGTGGGAGGCCGGCGTCGCCGAAACCCGCGTGGCGCTGGAGGGTCCATGGCCGACCCCATCCTGATCTGGGGCGCGGGCGCCATCGGCGGCACGCTCGGCGCCTTCTGGCAACGCGCGGGCCATGACGTGCTCCTGGTGGATCAGGTGAGGGAGCATGTCGAAGCCTGCCGCACATCGGGACTTTCGATCACCGGCCCGGTCGAGGAATTCTCCGTGGTCGTGCCGGCTGTCACGCCAGCAGAACTGAGTGGGCGCTATCGGCGCATCGTGCTGGCTGTGAAGGCCCAGGCCACCGCGGCCGTTCTGCCGCAGCTTTTGCTGCATCTGGCCGAGGATGGCGTCGTCCTATCCGCCCAGAACGGCCTGAACGAAATTGCTATCTCAAAGGCCGTGGGGGCCGGGCGCACCATGGGCTGCTTCGTGAACTTCGGTGCGGATTGGCATGGTCCTGGCCAGATCCTCTACGGCAATCGCGGCGCGCTGGTGATCGGCGAACTCGATGGCCGCATCCGCGACCGCACGCGCGAGATGTTCGCGCTCTGCCAGGATTTCGAATTGGATTGCGTGCTGACGGAGGATGTCTGGTCCTACCTTTGGGGCAAGCTCGCCTATGGGGCGATGCTGTTTGCCACCGCGCTGAACCACGACAGTATGAGCGCGAATTTCGCCGACCCGGCGCGCATGCCGGTCTGGCTCGGCCTGGGGCGCGAGATCACCGCCACTGCGCTGGCCTGCGGAGTGACGCCGCGCGGGTTCGGGGGCTTTGATCCGATGAGCTTCGCGCCGGGCCGGCCTGATGCGGCGGGCATCGCCATGGTCCATTGGCTGCGCGATTACACCGCGGTCGGCGCCAAGACGCATTCGGGCATCTGGCGGGATCTGGCCGTCCGCAAACGCAAGACCGAAGGCGAGGCGCAGATCGGCATCATCCCTCCGCTTGCCGCCCAGCATGGCATCGCGACACCGCTGCTGGACTGCCTGTCCCGCCTCATCACCGAGGTGGAGAACGGCCAACGGGTACAATCGCCGGAAAGCTTTGCGGCACTTCTTTCTTGAGTATCCAGCTGAAAATGGGTTGGGTGATGTCAGTATGTTGTGCTTCTGTCGGGATGCGCTTCACGATGGGATTGCAAAGCCCCCGGACTGAAATCACTCGGCCGCAATATCGACGCGCGAGGCTGCGTCATCCACCATGCCCTGTGGGGTGCCCGCCCGCGAAATGATGGGTCGAACGGCATCTCCCTGACGCACGCGCTGATCGAGCCAACCAGGCCTGTGATGGCCGCGATGCGAGGCGAGCCAGGTTGGGAGATCATCCCGGAACTCGCGCCCCTGCCAGGCGAGACGATCATTGACAGGCCTGGCTGGGACAGCTTCTGCCTCACCGACCTCGAGTTGATCCTGCGCATGCGCGGCATCCGCAACCTCGTGCTGATCGGCATCAACACTGATGTCTGCGTCCACACCACCATGCGCAAATGGCTGCGGCGCTACCGATCTCGGGAACCACCTGGTGGCGATCCGGATGGTGAAGATCCGCGGCGGCGTTCCGGCAGTCGGCGACCGAGGTCGGCGTGGAGGGGCTGATCACCATCGCCAACTATACGAGCACCGCGACCTTCATGGCGGATTTCTGCTTCAATGGGCTGACGGACCTGACACCGACCGATCGGGCGGTGACGCTGGCGGCGAACCGTGGCCTAGGGTGGATGCTCGACACCTCCCAGGCCAAGGAGTTCGCCCTGGCGCATTGGCTGACGGTGGGCGCGTCGGGCGGGCGGCTGTTCGTGCGGGTGTTCGATGGGGCGGGGAATTTGCGCGTGGACATCGCGGGGGACGTGCTGGCCTCGATCACCACCATGCAGTGGAATGGGCCGGCGAAGGGATGGAACGCCGGCGCGCCGATGGATGATGCCAACTTTAATCGACGGCAGACGATCCGCGTGGGCGCCGCCGTGTCCTATGCGCAGGTTGGGGTGATCGGCTTCGATGGGCCAATCGACCGGCAATCGCTGCGGCTCTACGGGCTGCCGGAGGCGGCACCAGCGGTACTGAACGGCACGCCGCTGCTGCCGCAATCGGGGTAGCGTGAGTTTGCAGCCGAGGTGTCCTGGGATCTGCCCAGCCTGGCGCCGGGGGCGACGTCGCTGATCGATGTCACGGATAGCGGGGCGCGGGCGGGCGACCTGGCACAGGCGTCGCTGGTGTCCTCGACGCGGTTCATCGAACTCGACGCCGCAGTTTGGTCGAACAACACGGTGCGAGTGATAACGAGGAACATCCCGGGTGCGACGTTCGATCTGGCGGCGGCGACGCTGTCGGTGGGGGTCAGGAAGAGAGTGGTTGTATGAGCGAAAGATCGCCCCAGCCCTCAGTGGGCCAACCACGGAACACCGAAGGCCACGCTCCCGCGACCTCCAATGGAAATATTTTAGCCAAAATCGATTAAAATTAACTTAAGAGGTTGCAAGAATTGCGCTTCGATGTAACGTGGGGTTGTAATTGATCGAGCAGAGTCATCGATGACGCAACATTTAGGCCAGAATGGTCTGCAAAGCTGCAACTGGAGCGCGTGTCGCGCTGAGTTGGTACCGTGCTCATGATCGCTGAATTTGCTCATCCGTTAAGCTTGCGCAAGGATTCGCAGTGTCTTAGCACCGCGGCGCTAGAAGGTGAGCAATCACGCCCAGATTCAATCCAGCGCGCATTTTGGAAGCCCCTTCAAGACCGGTTGGCGGGCGTCGCTCATGCTGATACTTCGGCGCATCAGCTACTGACAATGCTTCTGGCGCATTGCTACCCAATTGAAGACGCCGATATCCTGGCCCAAGCCTTATTGACCCGATTTGGATCTATGGGAGCCGTTCTCGCCGCACCAGCCTCTCAACTTCGTGCCCTGGCCGAAAATGCAGAGGGCTGCGTCGGGCTTTTAAAGGGCATGCATCAGGCGATGGCCCTAGCCCTGCGTGAGCCGGTATTGAACCGTCCAATCCTTAAGCGCTGGTCAGACCTTGAGGCCTATCTGCGAATATCCCTCGGACACGAGGCCGAGGAGGTGGTCCGGCTGCTCTTCCTCGATACGCGTAACGCTCTTTTGCTGGACGAAGAACACGCGCGCGGGACCATCAATCACACCCCAGTGTACCCGCGAAAAATTGTCGCACGTGTGCTGGAGACGCGCGCAACAGCGCTGATCATTGTCCACAACCACCCAAGTGGAGACCCGATGCCAACCCAGGAAGATATCAACATGACACGCCTGCTTGCGCGCGTTCTCGATGGCATAGGCGTCAGCCTTCACGATCATATCGTGGTAGGTCGGCACCGATGTGAGAGCTTGCGAAAACTCGGCCTGTTTTCTTAGGGGCCGAAAGCATGCGCGAGGACGAAGAGCAGAGCTCTAAGGGACGGCTTGGCGGTTCAGCTGCCGCGTTGCCAGGTCTGGCCGTGGGCATGGATCTGCTGGCCTTCGCCCGATACTTGCAAAGCGAGCGTGATGCGCCAGCGCCGCGGTCCGAAGCGGCGCAAGCTGATACATCCAAGGCAGGGGGCACCAAGGAACCCCTTCACGCAAATGCATTGGGGCGCGCTGATCTTCACGACGACGCGGCTATTGCTTCCAGCGATTTCTCCGGATTTGCGTCGTCTGCAGCGCGCTCCGGCACAGGGTCTTCAGCATCGAACGGCGGCGCGACGCAGCTTGTCTCGGCGGGAACGCCAGCCCCTCTTTCCACGGAAGACATCATTAAGATGGTGGGCACCCTACCGAGCATTTGGAACGTGGCGTCATCAGCAATGCCTAATCTGCATACCGCCAGCCCGGAAACAGACGCCTGGTTCTCATCGCGGATCAGCTTACCGCAGCCAAGCCCTGCGGCTTCTGCGGCTCGCAGCTTGGCGCGCAGCAGCGACGAAGTAGGCCACTTGGTGGCGAAGTCCGATCTGTCCGCCGTTGCTTCTCGCTCAGCCGCTACCACAATTGAGGAAAGTGGCGGTACCAGGCTTCCTTCGGCATCAAGCAATACAACTATCATCCACAACCAAGCTAGTGCGTTGAACTTCCAAGTCGCCTCAATGACTTCCATAAGCATCGGCGATGCGATGCGACTCAGTACTCCGTCAATAGAATCAGCGGTGGGCACTGCGTTCGCGAGAAATGTAAAGGATCAATCAGCAGTCGCTAGTTCGCCACCTATCACTAATAGCGTAAAAAGCGATGCTACGATTGGTACCATCAACGCTGGGCTCCTGCTCGGAGGTCCGGCGGGCCAATCGCTCCACGAAGTGATGGCGCCGATCGGGTCCATGGATGTTGTAAGCCTTCCAGCTTCAAATAACTCGGGTACCCCCGCATCACCCCAGGATACGCCGCCCGCCGGTGTGCTTAAAACCAGCTCATCCAAACCGGCATCGCCAAACTCAGCGCAAGAGCAGCCGCATACCGCCCTACCGCCTACAAATTCTCCCATTCCACCAATTGAGCCTGTCACCCCGGTCCCAATGGTTGCTTTGGCCCCTGCTTCCGAACCAGCCCCACCGTCGGTGCCACCGAGCACGCCCAATGCTCCACCTATCGATGCCCCAGTGGTTGTGGACGATGAGCAAACCGATCCTTCGACTGAAGTTCCCTCCACCGCAGAGCTTGGCACGCAGCCCATGCCTGCAGCTGCCGACGGGCCGGACCCTCCAGTAGTTATCTTGGAGAGTTCGGTACCTTCGCCAAAGCCGCCATCTCAACCAGTCGTTGAATTAGGCGGTGAGGCCGGCCAGCCGCCGTCATTTGATGCGCCACCCGATGACGTGAACGCGGCTCAACCCGTCGTGCCAGAGCAGGTAGTTACCCGTGGCCTTCCGGCAGACGAGCCAATCTCCAACGTGGATGTGGAGTACCCGCTCCCCGGCCCTGGTCCGAGCCTAGGCTTTGCCGCGTCCCTCTTGGCGCACCTAAACGAAAACCCGAGCCCAACGGTCGAAATTCTCCCGGTTCTCGATCCTGCGGCATGGAGCGACAGCGTCCCACTGGTATCGCTAGCCGTCGCGTCTGCCAAAAACCTAATTGCCGAGGCAATCGTCGGTTTCGGTAGCGACGATCTTCCCCCACCTCATTCCATGTCCACCATGCTTCACGACACGACTTTCTCGACCACACCACCGATCTTCGATCCGGGATTGATTAACAACACGTAACATTTACCCTTCCGCCCCCCCCCCGGCAACGAAAGCAATGGCATGTCAGTGACGGTGCTGCCCTCTGACTCAGCGGTTAAAGTGGCTGCCTTGGGGACGGGATGGTCGCTCGGTCGCAAGGGTTTGCGTGCTGGCATTGTGCTGGCGATAGCCTTCAGCGCTGCGCTGAACCTGCTCTATCTCGCTCTGCCCATCTACAGCATGCAGGTGTTCAACCGCGTGCTGCCCAGCGGCAGCCTTTCAACCTTGGCGGCACTTGTCGCGCTGACATCGGCTTTGTTGCTGGCGTCGATACTGCTGGACGGTGCGCGCTCGGCCCTCCTGGTACGGCTTGCCAATCGGCTGGATCTTGCGATTTATCGACCCGCCATTGCAGCAACGCTGCAGACCAGCCCAGTCGGGAATGAAGCACTTCGGGATGCCGAAACACTTCGCAGTTTTGGTGCAAGCCCCCTTTCGTCTGCGGTTTTGGATGCACCCTGGTGCATCGCGTTTCTTGTCGCTATTTTCGTGATCCATCCGCTGTTAGGTTGGTTAGCAGTCCTGTCACTTGCCTCCTGCGGCATGACCGCGCTGATTAGCGGCGCAGGCACCAATGCGGCCCGTACAGAGATGTCTCGGGAGCACCAGCGGGCCATGGAGCGGCTCGATGCCGGTTGGTCCAGCCAGCATGCCATGCGAGCCATGGGTCTGGGACCCACTTTGCTGGACCGGGTATGTCGGTACCGTAGGCGCTTTTTGTGGTCGTCCGGCCTCGTGGCGGAAAGGCTGGCCTGGATTGATGCCGCCGGGCGCGGGGCACGCAGTATCTTGCTCGTCTTGGGGTTGGCGGCGGCCGCCTGGCTCGTGCTGAGCGACGAGATCAAGCCGGGTGCGCTTATCGCGGTATCATTGCTGTTCGGACGCGTCACGACGGCGTTGGAGCGGCTTGCTGCGGGCAGCCAGACGTTGGTCTCTGTCCTGACAGCGTGGCGCCGTATCCGGCGAAGCGAGAGCGACGGCCCAAAGGTGAAAGCCTCCCCGCTCGCACTGCCCCGCATCACCGGCGAACTCCGCTTGGAGAGTGTGACCTTTGCGGTGGCCACCCAAAGCCAACCCGTCCTGAGCCCGACAAACCTAGTTGTCTCTGCCGGAGAGGTGATTGTCGTGGTGGGCAACGAAGGCGCCGGAAAGTCCACGTTTGCGCGACTTTTAGCGGGAGCTCTATTGCCGACAAGCGGAATCGTCCGTTTGGACGGTTCGGACAGACGCAGCTTTGATCCACGGCTGCTCGGCCCACAGATTGGGTTTTTACCCGAGGATGTCGAACTTGGTGTTGGCAGCGTTGCCTCGCTGATCGGGCGAAGCGAAACCCCTGACGCCGAGGAGATTCTCGCGGCGGCGCGACTGTCCGGTGCTCACAAGATGATCCTACGCCTGCCAAATGGCTACCAGACAATCATCGGTCCAGGGCATCACCCTCTTTCGGCCGGCGGCCGGCAGCGAATTGGATTGGCGCGCGCGCTCTATCGCTGTCCAGCGCTGGTGGTGCTGGACGAGCCAACCGCTCATCTTGACGACAACGGCGAGACCGATATTGTGGAGGTTGTCTCGAAACTTAAGGCCAATGGCAGCACGGTCGTTGTGGTGTCGCGCCATGCCGGTCTTTGGAAAGTGGCTGATCGGCTATTGCTGATCGAGGAAGGGCAGATTCAGCTCGAAGCAGACGCTGAGCAGATTCATTCCTTTGCCCGCCTGCGTGTCGCTAGGGCGTCCGAAAACAATGTCGGAGTTCCCATGGATGGGGTCGTCACGGCTGGCTACGTCAAATGACCGCCCAGGCAGTAAGTGAGCGTTATTTGAGGGAGCTGACCTCGCTTCGTTCGAGTGCATTTATCGGGATCGGGACGATCCTGCTGACCTTTGGTGGCATCGGTCTTTGGTCGGCCGCCGCGCCACTGGCCTCTGCTGCCATTGCACCAGGCATCGTCGTGGTGGACGGCAATCGTCGCAGCCTGCAGCACCCCGAAGGCGGCGTGGTCCGATCAATCCATGTGCGCGACGGGGACATCGTTGAGGCTGGGCAGGTCCTGGTCACGCTGGAAGACACGCGCATTGGCATTGCGCTCGAAACACTTCGACCATTGTTGGCGACCAATTTGGCTCAGCGGGCGCGGCTTGAAGCAGAACGGAACCGACAAGGCGTTCTGGTCGTTCCCGATGTCGAAATCGCTGGCGTTCGCGTCGCCGACTTTCTCAGCGTTGTTGAGCAGCAACGACAGCTGCTGGAGAGCCGGCGTACGGCCCACCTGGCCAAGCTTTCAACTCTGACGACCATCGAAGAGCAGGCCCGCGCCACCTTGCGTGCCCACCTGCAACAGTTGGAGGCCCAACTAGAGCGCCTGCGCCTGACGCAAGTCGAAATGGGAGTGGCAGGGGATCTGGCCCGAAGCGGCGCAGGAACGCAGCGGCGTGTATCCGAGGTAGCGCGGACTCTGGCTGAGGTACGCGTCGATCTCGCCAGGTTGGCGGCGCAAACTGCCGAAGCCCAGGGCCGGAGCGAGGCTGCTGTCCGCGAGGCGGACTTGGCGCGCGCGATCTTTCTGGAAGACATTGACACCGAGATCCAGCGCAATGAACGAGAGCATGTCGATCTGCGGGAACGCCTTTGGGCCACGATCGAACAGGCGCGCCGCCTTCTGATTCGCGCTTCTGTGAGCGGCGTTGTGGTCAATCGAGCGGTTCACACAGTAGGCGGTGTGGTCGGGGCCGGTACGGCCCTGTTGGAAATCGTACCGGATGGCGAGCGTCTGGTGATTGAAGCGCAGGTCAGGCCAAACGACAGTGATCGCATCCGACCAGGCTTGCCGGTGGAAATTCGCCTATCCGGACTCGATGGGGGCCTAATGCCGCGCCTCCAAGGAACTGTGCTGAACATCTCGGCAGACAGGATGATCGACCGCCTGCGCGGGACGCCATATTTTGAGGTGCGGGTGGAAGCCACTGTTACTGCACAACATGTTTTGGGTCACCGCCGACTTCGGCCTGGTATGGCTGTGGACGTGATGATCCTGCGTGGCGAGAAGACGGTTGTGGAATACCTGGGAGCGTCTCTGCTGCAGTTCTTTGCTGGGTCTATGCGTGAATGATCGCTGCATAAAGCATGACGTGTGCCACCAAGCGGCCAGGGTCTGAGAAGATGACGTATGTCCGGCGAAATTTTTTAGACGTGACGCCTAGCTTAGGCCAGAGCCCGCTGTCGCTGTGTGGAACTTTCCCTAGCGGATGCCCACCACTTCGCCCCGCGGCTACCGTTCTGATCCGCAGCACAAGCAAGGCTTTCTTTTAACGACATGGAGCCGGTACTTGTAAGAGATCGTTTGTACCCAGGCGCACTTCCTCCGCCAGTTTCTATGCGAGGCGTGCTCTCCGGCAGACCGGGTGCCGCGCTGAGTGGCAGGTTTCCTGGCGTTTTCGGGGCAAAGCTGTTGAATGGCCCGGCGCCGAAAAGCCCGAAAATCGCTCTCCGGAGGCTATTTCTCTCCGGACCTGATGACTTGGTCGTTTTAGTACGGAACTCAAAAACCCAGGTTAAAGGCCGGTTTCAGCACGGTCGGCGCTGGCTCAGATCCGCATCTCACTTGCCCGAAATCCGTACTTCGAGAGCGAATAATTTGGTACGGATCGCAGCCTTTGGTCGACGTCACCTCGACCAAGCGGAGTTTGGCACTGACGGACGAGACGCTTGGCGGGTCCCTGCCGGGAGATCTGGCGTAAGCTTCGCTATGATGCGCTGATGCGGTCCACCCACTTGCGGCTTTCGCTCGGTCCAACAACACAGCACGGGTAATGGCTCGGAACATCTCCGGGATGATGTTTGTCCTGGCAACCGCCCTGCTATCGCTGCATGTGGTGTACCAAAGGTTGGCGCCAGTCAGGTCAAAAAGCGCAGTCGGGTGCTTCGAAGAACTTCTTGCATCCACCGATACACCACGTTTGATCCATGCTTTTTCCGAGCGCTGCCCGATGCTCAGCCGCAGCTTGCCGCGTGGGACATGCGCCTCCTACCAGTCACCAGGGCACTACCCGACCCTTATGATCAAAAAAGCCGCCGCTGTCGGCCGGCGTCAGACCTGCCAAAACTGCCAACAGTTCCCCTGCTGCGGTATCGGCATCGCGCACTTCCAGCCCGGCTTTTGCGAAAGGTATGGAGAGGGCAGTGGCAACAGTTCCCGGATGCAAAGCCACACAGATGGCCTGAGGTCGGCTACGTGCCAGCTCAATGGCGGCGGTATGAACCAGCTGATTCAGCGCCGCCTTCGATGCACGGTAACTGTACCAACCACCCAGTCGGTTGTCGCCAATGCTGCCCACCCTGGCCGAAAGCGTTGCAAAGACAGACCGCCCATGGGCCGGCAGCAGCGGCAGGAAATGCTTCATGAGCAGCGCTGGGCCGATAGCGTTCAGCGCAAAGGCCCGGGCCATCTGCGCGGGGTCAAGTTCGCGCCAGCTCTTCTCCGGCTTTTGCGCGCCGTCATGGAGGAAGCCAGTCGCGTCAATCACTAGACTCGGCACCTCTGGCCCAACACTGGCGGCCGCAGTACTCAAGCTGGCCTCGTCAGTGATATCGAGCCGAGGGGTGCCCGTGCGGCTAAAACCCAGGACTTCGCGATATCCACCGTCGGCCTTGAGCGCGCTGATCAGGGCAGTACCGATGCCGCCGCTGGAGCCGATGACGATTGCCACGCGCTCCCCAATCATCTCAGGGCGTCCGAGGCAGGGGCGGGCGGGAGCTGGAAATTTACTGATCAAGCAACGTCAGAAGCGCCGCCAGAGGGCATGCGCAGGCGGCCGGCACCCACCGCAACATCGCTGCGCATGCGCTGAGCCAGGATGTGGCCGGATATCACCAGCATTACGAAGAACGCGCCGGCAAAGCTGGAAAACAAGGTGGTCATCGGAGGTATCCTTCTTGTCGCATCGCGTCAAAGTCATGGCTTGTCGGTGAGCGGCGCTGATCACCGCCCTCATCAACTGTGGCCAAGCGGCGCGAATGCAATCGCGGGTCAGCCATGCGACTGCATCCGCAGATATCGCGACAGCCTGGCACCAAATCTGTGCCGACTTGGTGGTTTCATTATCGTAGGATGTTCGGCACTCTGGAGGTCTGTCATGCGGCCGACCGTCGGCTGAGGGAGATCACGGGCGGACGCGGCGGCCAAAAAGCGTCAGTCTCTCGCCCGGCCCTCAATGAAAAGCCGCATCGTTCGGGCCGATGCCTCCGGCGCCTCCTCCATCGGCACGTGGCCGATCCCGGGCAGGATTACGGTGCGCACGTCAGGCAACGCGCGCTCATAGTCGGCGGCTTGAGTGGCGGGCACTGCGCGGTCCAGCTCGCCCCACAGCAGCAACACAGGCACCCGGATCGTTGCCAGGATAGGCTCGGGCGGCAAGAGGCGCGATTGCAGGACACGGTCGAGGATGGCACGACGCACTCCCGGCGCGAGCAGCATGGCATGATAACGGTCTACCACCGCATCTGTAAGGATGCCGGGCACGGCATAAGCGTTGCGCATCGTCCTGCTGAGAAGCGGCTTGGGTGCGGTGTAGGGCAGTAGCCGCAGCAGCCAGGGCAGACGCTCTGGCGCGCGGCCGTACTCGCGGCCCATGGTCGCAAAACCGTCCGGAGCCATCAGTACGAGTTTCGACACCCGCGCCGGCTCGGCCGCAGCGAAGCGCCAAGCGATCCGCCCGCCCATGGATGAGCCCACCACCGATGCCTGCCCGATCCCGAGCCGGTCCATCATCGCCGCCAGCACGGTGATGCTCCGCTCATCGGAGTAGTCGCCGGTCGGGTCAGGCCCGGTCAGACCAAAGCCAGGCAGGTCAAGCGAGACGACGCGGTAGCGGTCTTCCAGCACCGGCGCCCACGCCTCCCAGGTGTGCAGAGATGAGCCAAAGCCATGAATCAGCAGCACCGCTGGGCCATCGCGGGGGCCGGTATCGCGGATATGGAGTCGCATCCCGGCCGCCTCTACGAACTGCGAGGGTGGCGGCGCCCATTGGCGCTCCAGCGCAGCGCGGGACAGGTCGGGATTGTAAAGCCAAAACCCGCCACCGAGCAGCAAGACACCCAGCGTGCCGGCGATGATGGTCAAAATACGTCTCATTCCAATCCTCTCTGCAGCTGCGTTTGTGGATAGTGACCAACCGCCGAGCCGATGCTTTAACTCATACTCCGATGCTGAAAAGGCGACGCGCCCGTAGAAAGGTGCGTGGAATTCTATCGCCTGCTGGAACTCTGTGCCTGCAGCACCGCGATGCGCTCATCACCACGGACCAACCGCCGGTCAGACTCCCCCATGGGTCAGTGTTACCGGACCGCCTCAATGCCGCGAGACGATGGCTGTTGTTTTACCCTTGGATACCGCCTCGCCGAAGCGTCCAGCCCGAGAACCGCACCCGCTCCACCAGCGCCATATGCGGCACGGTCAGCGCCGCGAGCCCAACAAATACGAGCTGAACCACCTGCGCGTCGAACGGCACATCGCCGCGCCACCACCAGATCGCAGCACCGCCCACCATGACCGCGAGGGTCGGAACCAGGCCTGATGCCATCATGGGCCAGCGTCCCGGCCGCGCCGCCCAATCGAAGGTGCGCAGAATGTGTCGCGCGCTGTGCATGGCGCAGAAGAACACCGCAAAGGCGGTGAGCGGTGGGGCGACGAACATCAACGCCCCAACTGCCAGGATTTCCAGTGACGTGCGCGGCGATCTGCCTGCCTCCGCCACGGCGACGATCGCCATAGCCGCCAGCCAAGGCAGCGCCAGCGCAGCCAAAACGGGCGTCACCATCCCAGCCGCCTCAGTGCCAGCGAGCAGGCCGAATAGCTCACCCACCTCGCTCCTATGCAGGCCCGTGGGCAGCACAATCACCGCGCCACCATAAAGGGAACGTGACACGAAGTTGGTGCCAGCCTGCGGGTCACCCGAAAAATGCACTGCTGAGATCAGCCGGAACGTGTCAACGCCAAGGAGACAGCCGGTCTTCGAGATTAGGCTTGGAGTTTGAGCTTCTGCGCGGGCGGGTTGATCCAGACGGCGGTGGGCATTTGTGGTGGCTGGGGTGGCTTGTTGACGAAGCGGTTTGGGTTGGTACGGAAGGCGTGATCGAGGGTTGTCTGGCGTGTGACGTGGACCTCATAGGCTTGGCCGTAATGGACCTGGTCGGGGGTCATGAGGCCGATGCCCAGATGGTGGTGGTGCTGGTTGTACCAGTCGAAGAAGGCGCGGCAGAAGGTTTTGGCGTCCTGGATGCAGCCGAAGCGCTTGGGGAATTGGGGCTGATACTTCAGGGTCTTGAAGCAGCTTTCCGAGAATGGGTTGTCGTCGGAGGTGTGGGGCCGGCTGTGCGATTTGGTGACGCCCAGGTCAGCGAGCAGCAGAGCGGTGGCCTTTGCCTTCATGGACGGGCCGCGGTCGGCATGCAGGGTGAGTTGGCTGGGCGGGACGGCGTGCTGGTCGACGGCGTTCTCGAACAGGGGCCTGAAGAGAGCCGCACTCTCGGTATCGGCGACGCACCAGCCGACGACCCTTCGGCTGAAGATGTCGATGATCACGTAGAGATAGAAGTAGGTCCATTTGCTGGGTCCCATCAGCTTGGTGATGTCCCAGGACCAGACCTGGTTTGGGCCTTCAGCGAGGAGTTCTGGTTTCGCATAGACGGGGTGTCGCCGCTGCTGACGGCGTTCCCTGACCTCATCGTTCTCGTGCAGGATGCGGTACATGGTGCGGATCGAGCAGTGGTAGAGGCCCTCGTCGAGCAGGGTGGCATAGACTTCGGCCGGGGCTTGGTCGACGAACCTGTCCTCGCGCAGCAGGTCGAGGACGCGCCTGCGTTCCGCCTCGCCCAAGGCCCGCGCCGGTTTGGGTCTGGGGCGTATGAGCGCGGGTGGATTTTTCGCCGCTGTCTGGTGGCGATGGAAACTGGCGCGCGACAGTCCCACCGCAGCACAGGCGGCGGCGATCACGCCGGTCTCGTACGCCGTGACGGCCACGGCATCCATCAGGGCGTCTCGTCGGTCGGGATCGAGATGCCCAGCAGGGCCGCAACTTTTTTTTGGATATCGATGACAGCCTCGGCGCGGCGAAGCTGGAGGGTCAGGCGCTTGTTGTCGCGCAGCAATTGGGCGTGTTCGGCCGCGAGCGGATGGGCCGGGGCGCGCTTGGGTCCGCGCTTGACCGCCTTTAGCGCCTCATAGGCGCCGGCGTCGCGCTGGCGACGCCAGTCGGTCAGAGCCGAGGAATAGAGCCCCTCGCGTCGCAGGATGGCGCCGCAGCCGCCGGGCCCGGCGCGGTCGATCTCGGCCAGGATCCGGACCTTCTCGGCCGCGGTGAATGTCCGTCGGCGGCGCGGCCGCTCCACCAGTTCGGGTGGCGCCGCCGGTGGCGCTGAAACCAGCGTCGGCCTACGGCCTTCCTCGGTGTCAGCGCCACCGGCGGAAACGGTATCTGTGGCTGTCGTGCGGGGCATGACCATGTCGATGTTTCACCTGGCGCCCTCAAGGGTAAACTTCCGGGGGGGCGATGTCTCATCGTTGTTGGCACGGAGGGCCAGCAGACTGATCTGGAAGGCCTCCAGGAGAAGCTCGATGAGCTGAAGGAAAGCCTGCTGGAGTACGACGTAGCTTTGGAGGTGCGGGTTAACGACAAGCTGCACGATCGTGAGGTTCGACTGGATAACGGTTGGACGGTGAAGATCGGGCGTGGGCTGGATTTCTATCAGAAGCCGGAGGGGTGGTTCACGGTCGGAGCAACCGATCTCAGCTTGCGCCGCTGCCTCGAAACGAAGGTGGACGTATTCCGCACCCCTTCGGTTGCCAAATGATCGTGGCCCCATCCACCATTCCTGGTCGGCAGCCTGACAGAGCCTCGGAAGATTAGGTGCGCCGATTTGGGCCGAGCTTCACGCGCCATCCGGCCGAACTGCGAACTGGCGGCGTAAGCGAAAACCACAAGCTCTTGTTTTCAAGGGAATTTTCTGGGCGTACAAAATCGCCCAAGTCAGCAGGTCCGGAGAGAACTGGCCTCCGGAGAGCGATTTCCGGCCGTCCCCGGCTCGGGCCAGTCAACAGGTCTGCCCTGAAAACCCCAGGAAACCTGCCACTCAGCACGGCTGTCGGTGAGGCGGAGAGCACGGCTCGTATGGGAACTGGCGGAGGAGGTGCGACTCGGTACAAGTGGTCGCTGGGTCGGCCTCCGCTCACCCTGGTATCAAAGCGCACTTGCATTCGAGAAGCTGCGTGT
>Ga0209181_10004824_pt1 | contig 19790 bp, 17 predicted proteins | sample MAT05_FD_187208 | JGI IMG/M metagenome (GOLD analysis project Ga0209181, IMG submission 187208) | Freshwater microbial communities from Lake Fryxell liftoff mats and glacier meltwater in Antarctica - MAT-05 (SPAdes) (version 2) | ecosystem: Environmental > Aquatic > Freshwater > Ice > Liftoff... | reverse complement strand
CGTGATGTCATAGAACTCTACCCTCGATAATGGAACAGCGCATTTTAGGAATCGACCCAGGATTGGCGACCTTAGGCTTCGGTGCAATCCAGTGTTCGACTCCAGATGTGAGTAACCCTAGTGCCGTTGAGCAGGTGGTTACGCTAGATTTTGGTGTAATTCAAACTCCAGCGGGCACTGAGATGGGCGATCGCCTCCAGATGATTTATGACGATCTCCATACGGTATTGAATCAGGTACAACCCGATTTGATTTCCATCGAAAAACTGTTCTTTTACCGCATGGGAAACACGATCGCCATTGCTCAAGCCCGTGGTGTGATCATGCTAGTGCTCGCACAACATAAAATGCCTTTAATTGAGTTTACTCCTGCTCAAATTAAGCAAGCCCTGACTGGATATGGCAACGCAGAAAAATATCAGGTGCAAGAAGCTGTTGCCCGTGAACTCAATTTAGACAAGATTCCAAAACCAGATGATGCAGCAGATGCCCTTGCTGTTGCGCTTACCGCTTGGTATCAGCATTAGCCTATGTTATCCGCGCATACACGCTAATGCCAACGCCACCTGCTGCGCGGATAGGTGCAATAAAACAAGTTCATCTTCTCGCAGGGTGCAGGGGTGTTTCCACTGCACCGAGAGAACTGCGTTGACTTGGTTGCGGTAAACGGTTGGCGCGATCAAATGAGCCTGGATGCCAGAAGCGGCATAATGTTCAGCCGCTGACAGATTGCTATCGGCAGGGATATTAAGAGCTACTTGCATCTTCTGGCTAGCGATCGCCTCTTTCGCTAAAACATCTTTGTCTAACCAATTTTCTAAGCGATCGCCATCACTCGCATACACACCACTCATGGTGGCTAATGCGCCATCCTGCACGAGTTGCAAAATGCAGCCATCGGCATGAAAGGTTTTGCCAAAAGCATCGGCGATTGGGTTTAGGCAAGAGTTAAGATCAGCAGCGTCTTGAGCGATTCGTACAATGGCTGAAAGCAAAGCTGTTTGAGATTGCGATCGCTGCAATTCCTCTGTGCGCTGCTTTAACAATTCATAGGTTTCGGCAGCCCGTTGCACGACCGCTTTCAACTCATCTGGATTCCACGGCTTGGTGATGTACTTGTAAACCTGCCCAGAGTTGATCGCTTCCACCAAATCCTCGACATCGGTAAAACCGGTTAGAATAATTCGCATCGTATCGGGAAACTGAGGCACCGTGCGGCTCAAAAACTCAGTCCCCTTCATTTCGGGCATTCGCTGATCCGAAATAATGACTGCAACCTCTCCTTCTGCTTCTAGCACTTGCAAAGCATGCATACCGCTTTCTGCTTTCAGCACTATAAAATCTCTCCGAAAGGTGCGGTAGAGCAGATCAAGATTGTCTGGCTCATCATCAACCACTAACATTTTTGCCTTCTTCGGTCGCTCTACGCTCATTAACTGGCGACTAATCGTATCTAGCTCAGGAATGGTATATGTCATAGGTGTAAGAATTTTCTAGCAAAACCAAAAGACAGCGTTCACCAAGAGGCAAATGAAGCATAGTCTTAGTCTTACCAAATTGCATCCGTTTATAACGCAAGTGGCAGCGAAATCTGGAAAGTTAGAGTACGAAACGTGTCACTTTGCTGAAAGTACGTAAAGACCTCCCCCTCACCAGCAAAAAACTGGACATCCTTGAAGTGCCTTTCCATGGGATTTTCATTGGAATTGCATTTAAGATTTTGGAAAATTTTCTCTAAGGATATGACTTGGCAGATTGGATTGAGTTGACAACCTGAGCATCGTAGGCTGAAAAATCGTATACAGGCTGGTGAGTTATTTGGGTTAAATAACCCATGTAGTTGTTCATCAAAAAATATACACCTACTATTGCAGCAGCAGAAAACGCGACGAGTGTCCCTGCCAGCATTAATGAAAATTCTTGACGATCGAGCGATTCTTGCATCAGATGCAAAGACCAAGCGACTAGCGCGATCGCAATAACAAGAAGAAGGATTAGCATATGTTACACATCGTAACAGCTACTCAGGAAATGGGGCAGGCGATCGTATAGGAATATTACGTTCTGTCAAATAAGATTTGATTTGTTCAACACTAAGCTGCCCGTAGTGTAATAGAGACGCTAATAAAGCAGCTTCGGCTTTTCCTTCGGTCAAGGCTTCCAAAATGTGTTGGCAGTTGCCTGCGCCTCCAGAGGCAATCACCGGAATTTCTACTTGGTCGGCAATGGCGCGAGTGAGCGCCAAATCATAGCCCGCTTGAGTTCCATCTGCATCCATACTGGTGATTAAAAGTTCACCTGCGCCCCGTTTTGCTAATTCCACTGCCCAGGCGATCGCGTCCAATCCGGTGTTTTCTCGTCCGCCCTTAATAAATACATCCCAGCCTGGATCGGTTGAACCAGCGCGTCGTCGGGCATCGATCGCGACGACGATGCATTGATTGCCAAAGCGATCGCTGGCTCGATCAATCAAACCGGGATCTCGCACAGCCGCAGAGTTGATGCTGACCTTATCGGCACCGGCTCTTAACAATTGTTTAATGGTTTCTAAGCTTTGAATGCCGCCACCCACCGTCAGCGGAATGAAAACTTGTTCAGCGGTGCGATACACCACATCAAAAATGATGTTTCTGTCTTCGTGGGTGGCGGTAATATCCAAAAAAACTAGCTCATCGGCTCCCGCTTGATTGTAGATTTTGGCAAGTTCCACGGGGTCGCCCGCATCCTGCAAATTCACAAAATTTACCCCTTTAACCACGCGCCCTGCTTTCACATCTAAACAGGGCAGAATTCGTTTTGCCAGCATGACTATGGCTGTACCTGTAGAGATTAAATCTCCTGAATTTTAACGGTAATTTGGTGGTTTGGCTGGTTAAATCAAACGCAAGACGCTGTTACACTGATGTTTGGTTTTATCCTTCGGAGTTGAAATGGAAGTCGGTCAGAAAGTTCGTGTGCGTCGCTTGCGCGATCGCGTCAACGGCGAGATTATCAGTAAACTCGGTCAAACTGGCGTTATTCAAGACTATAAAATGACAGACGGTAGCGGGGTTGGCTGGCTGGTTCGATTTGATGACAAGTTTTCTACCTGGTTTTTTGAAGATGAAATTGAGCTAGCCTAGTGGTTGCTTTATGTTTTGTGGGTTAAAGAATCGATGGCTTTGATCTTGACGTTTTTAGGGAAGGGCGGCGTAGGACGAACGACGATCGCGATCGCGGCGGCTAAGCGCTTAGCTGGGCAAGGAAAGCGCGTGTTGTTTGCCACCCAAGATGCTGGACCTGCTGCTGGACTTTTAATCGGTTCGGCTTTAGAGGCAGAGCCAACGATGCTGGAACCCAATCTAGACACAGTGCAGCTTCAAGCGGCGGCTTTACTAGAGCGCAGTTGGGCAGAACTCAAACAACTGGAAGCTCAATATCTGCGAACTCCATTCTTTAAAGAAGTCTATGGGCAAGAACTCAGTGTGCTTCCAGGGATGGATGGCGCTCTAGTGCTGAATGCCATCCGAGAATATGATGCGAGTGGCAAATATGACGTGATTGTGTTTGATGGCGCAGGGGATCAAGCAACTTTGCGCCTGTTAGGAATGCCCGAAAGCTTGAGTTGGTATACGCGGCGCTTCCGGCAAGTGTTTGCCAATTCTGATTTGGGTCGCACGGTGTCGCCCTTTTTGCAACCGATCGCCGCTGCCGTGCTGAATGTGAGTTGGTCAGGAGATTTGTTTGACCAACCTCCAACGCAGCAAATGAACAATTTATTTGACCAGGGAACCGCCGCCTTAGCCGACCCTAACCGTGTGGCGGCATATTTAGTCACTACGCCAGATGAGGCTGCTGTTGCCACGGCGAAATATCTTTGGGGTGCCGCTCAGCAAGCAGGCTTGATCGTGGGCGGAGTCATTGTGAACCGGGCAGATGATAGCGGGGCGATTCCCGGAGGGAGTCCTGTGGAAAGCTTCGCTAACGGTTCCCGAATCGCAGCCCAGTTTGAGCCACTGCCTGTCAATTCTGTTTCAGCACAGCCTATTCAGAGTTGGCAACCCTTGATTGATGCCCTGCCTGATTTTGATCAAGCCGCTCAAGCTCCGCGCCCCATGGCAGTGAACGTTGCAGAGCGCAAGGTGAGTTTGTTCTTGCCAGGATTCGATCGCAAGCAGGTTAAGCTGACTCAGTATGGACCTGAAATTACGATCGAAGCGGGTGATCAGCGTCGTAATATCTCGTTGCCACCCGAACTCAGCGGTAAGCCTGTTGTTGGTGCTAAGTTCCAAGATGGCTTTTTAATTATTTCGTTTTAGCTAACCTTTTCCCTGTCCATTTAGCGAAACCTAAATTAGTATGGCTGACTCGAATCCATCCCCATCGCCCCTAGAACCCTCAATCCCTGCGATCGATGAAGCGATTGCAGGAGGAGATCGCAGCAGCAAAGCCCGCCAACTTCTGGGTATGAAAGGCGCTCAGGCGGGAGAAACCTCAATTTGGAAGATCCGCTTGCAACTGATGAAGCCTATTACCTGGATTCCCCTAATTTGGGGCGTGGTGTGTGGGGCAGCTTCTTCAGGCAACTACACCTGGTCGCTAGAAAATGTCTTGATTGCCGCCGCCTGTATGCTGATGTCGGGTCCGCTGCTGGCTGGCTACACCCAAACCATGAACGATTTTTATGATCGCGAGATTGATGCGATTAATGAACCCTATCGCCCCATTCCCTCTGGTGCAATTTCCATTCCTCAAGTGACCACTCAAATTTTGGTTCTTTTAGCCGCAGGCATTGGGGTTGCCTATGCACTTGATCGATGGGCAGGGCATTCTTTTCCCATCATGACGGTGCTGGCGTTGGGCGGCTCTTTCCTGTCCTACATTTATTCTGCGCCCCCGCTAAAGCTGAAAAAAAATGGCTGGCTGGGCAACTATGCGTTGGGTGCTAGCTACATTGCGCTGCCGTGGTGGGCAGGGCACGCGCTGTTTGGTCAACTAAACCCCACAATCATGGTGCTGACTTTGTTTTATAGCTTGGCAGGGTTGGGAATTGCTGTGGTTAATGACTTCAAAAGTGTGGAGGGCGATCGCCAAATGGGGTTGCAATCACTGCCTGTTATGTTTGGTATTGACACTGCCGCCTGGATTTGTGTGTTGATGATTGATCTCTTTCAAGCTGGCATTGCCGTCTATCTAATTTATATTCATCAGAATCTATACGCTGCACTGTTGTTGCTGCTAATCATTCCTCAAATCACATTCCAGGATATGTATTTTCTTCGCAATCCTTTAGAAAATGATGTTAAATATCAAGCTAGCGCTCAGCCGTTTCTTGTGTTAGGAATGTTGGTTGCGGCGATCGCGCTAGGTCATTCAATTAATTGATAAATGCTTGATTTTTGCTATCATCAAATCCGTTGAATAAACGATGTTTGAGTAAGCGTTCCTTGGTGGTGAGGTTTTAGTGGGCGATTTCATCTCAAAGCTGAAAAGCTTATCAGATAAGAACAGCAACACTCAAGCGCAAAAAAAAGGCGTTTCAGCGGCTAGCGTCCCGCCTTCCTCTGATGGCGATCAGCAAGAGGATCAGCTTAAATCGGCTCCGCCTTCTGCGAACCGTTCCGCTTTACAAAAATTCTCATCGGCGCTCAGATTGCCGCAGATAGTTGATAAAGCATCAGCAGTGACTCACCTTTCCTATAAGGGGCGTTCGATTTATCGCCATAAGCGCTTGTGGTTAGCTTGCTTAGGGTTAGCGGCTGGAGGCACTCTGGCATGGGGCTATTCGTCTTTAGATCGCACTTTACCCAGTACGGATGATATTCCAAAGTTCGTGCGGCGCGGTACTTTGACGATTAAAGCGGCAGACGGCACTATCTTGCAGCAGCAGGGTCCTGCAACCCGCGAAAAGCTGACTTATCAGCAATTGCCCGAAAAATTGGTACAAGCTTTTATAGCAGCAGAGGATCGTCGTTTTTACCAGCACAGCGGTATTGATTTTCTATCCATCGGACGGGCGATCGCCAAAAATATAGTGGCACGAGACGTGGTAGAAGGGGCTAGCACCATTACTCAACAGTTAGCCCGGATTGTTTACTTAAACCAAGAGCAGAGCCTCAAGCGCAAAGTGCAAGAAGCGATGATGGCTCAAAAAATCAACCGGGAACTATCGAAAGAAATGATCCTGGAACGCTATCTAAACCTGGTCTACTTAGGGTCAGGTGCCTATGGCGTGGGAGATGCCGCCTGGGTGTTTTTTGGTAAGTCGGTCGATGAACTCACTCTGTCTGAAACCGCCACGATCGCCGGATTGCCCCCAGCCCCCAGCGTCTACTCGCCTTTGGTCAATCTCCAGGAAGCCCAAGAACGCCGCGACATTGTGCTAGCCCGCATGGTAGAAGTCGGCTACATTAGCGAAGCCGAAGCCAGCGCCGCCAAAGCAGAAGAGCTAACGATTAAACCCAGCACACCGAAGAAGATCTACAGCGATACGCCCTACTTCACAACCTACGTTCAGCAGCAGTTGCCAAAATACGTCTCTAAAGAAGTTTTAGAAGAAGGGGGCTTAACGGTAGACACAACCCTCAACCCGCAGTGGCAAAAGAAAGCGGATAGTGTGATTCTGGGCGCAATCAAAAATATTGGTCCTTATGAGGGATTTGCACAGGCGGCAATGGTGGTGATTGACCCTAAAACAGGAGAAATCCGCGCGATGGTGGGCGGCGATGACTATAAAAAGAGTCAGTTTAACCGAGCGACTCAGGCACAACGTCAACCCGGCTCTTCATTCAAGACCATTGTTTACACGACTGCTTTATCCGCAGGTTTTTCACCTTACAATAGCTACCAAGATGCCACCTACATGGTGGATGGCTATAAGCCTAAAAACTCTAATCGTAAACATGCGGGTTGGATGTCGATGCGGGATGCGATCGCCCAATCAGTCAACGTCATTGCCGTTAAAGTGTTGGTGGATGTTGGATTTGAACCGACTATCAAAATGGCAAAAGCAATGGGGATAAAATCTAAGCTGTTACCCGCCTACTCCTTGGCGCTAGGCTCCTCAGAAGTGAATTTGTTGGAACTCACCAACGCCTACGCAACTCTAGCAAACAAAGGCAAATTTATTGAAGCTCACGCAATTCGCCGGATCTTCGATCGCAAAGGTCGAGTCATTTACGATGCCAGCTTCAAGCCTAAGCAAGCCGTTGATATCGGCAGCGTAGCAATCATCACCTGGATGCTGCGAGGCGTAATCAGCAGTGGCACCGGACGACCCGCCGCGTTAGATCGCCCAGTTGCCGGAAAAACCGGAACCTCTGAAAATGCCCGCGATCTTTGGTTTGTTGGCTACATTCCTCAGTTGGTTGCAGGGGTATGGCTAGGCAATGACGATAACCAACCTACAGCAAGCGCGAGTGCCACAGCAGCCGAACTCTGGCACAACTTTATGATGTCTGCAACGAAAGGAATGGCAGTCGAAAAGTTTCCAGAGTTGCCAAAGCTAGAAGGACGAAAGGGCAGCATCAAAGCCAAGCCTATTCGCCCCAACTCAGCAAAATCAGGATTTTACGATCCAGAAGATGCCTCTGGCAGTTCATCCGGCTACGATGGTTCTAATCCCAATAGCTCCGGCGGCTCATCGGATTCTTCTGGTTCAGGCTCCTATTCAAGCGGCAATTCTGAGCCATCCCGCTCCTATGAACCCGCTCCTGCTGCCCCAAGCTATCAGGCTCCAGCGGCTCCAGCACCCCAACCTCCTATGAATGAAGCTCCAGCCCCACCGCCTGCTGTAGAATCTGCACCATCGGTTCCTGTGAACCCAGAGCCGCCACCACCGCCAGCATCCGCTCCGGTTGCGCCTCCCGCTAACTAGGAATTGCTACTTCAAGTAGGCAACTGTCACGCCTGCACCACCCTCTTCGCGGCTGGCAATTTCATAGCGATCGACTAAGGGATGCTGCTGTAAAAATGCCTGAACTCCTTGACGCAGTTTTCCAGTGCCATGTCCATGAATGATCCATAGGGTTGCTTCAGATCCAGAAAGGGCTTTATCGATCGCGGGTTCAGCATCGGCAACTCGACTCCCGCGAATGTCAAGTGTGTTGTGAGAGGTGCGAATCACGGGAGTAGGAGAGGTGTCGGGTGTCGGGTGTCGGGCTTCGACTTGAGCGCTCAGCCGAACGGTGTCGTGTTTATTTTTACCTGCAACCTCTTGATTTTTAGCGGCTGGTTTTTCTGGCTGGAGAGGTTTTTCGCCGTCTAGGGATTCAATGTCGGCTAGGGCAACCGTCATTTTCATCAGACCGAAGCGGACGGTTAATTCGTTGGCATCATTCGGAGCGGTCAGCACTTCTGCGGTTTGCCCCAATCGCGGAATCCGAATGCGATCGCCCACTTTTGGCTGAAAACCTGCTTTCGGCTGGGGTTTTACGGGTCGTGGCAAATGCTGTTCACCCAATTGATTGAGTGAATCGGTTGCCTGCTGCGCCGCTTGCGCGGTCGGTCCTTTTTGGAGATGACGAATCACTTGGGCGACTTCACGTTTTGCCTCTGAGATCGCCGCCTGCACCGCTTGTTCTTGGGCAAGTTGCAGCGATCGCTCTCGCTCCTGTAGCGCTGCCGCCTTCTGAGAAACTTCTCCATATAGCCGCTCTGCCTGTTTCAATAGCTCTTCAGCTTCTTGAGATTTCGTTTCCTGCCGCCGCCGTTGAGCTTCTAACCCGGCAATCACATCATTAATTTCTTGAGAAGCCCCGCCCACATAGGTCTTTGCCTGTTCAATAATCTCGCTGCTCAATCCCAGTCGTTGAGCAATGGTTAACGCATTCGATCGCCCTGGAATGCCCCATAGCAGCCGATAAGTGGGCGAAAGCGAGACATCATCAAACTCCACCGATGCATTTTCAAATCGTTCATCTTGGTACTTGAGCGCCTTCAATTCTCCAAAGTGAGTCGTAGCAATCGTCAACGCCGCATGATCTGCCAAATATTTGAGCAACGCGATCGCCAAGGCGCTTCCTTCAGAAGGATCGGTTCCAGCACCCACTTCATCAAGTAGGACGAGAGAGTGCAGGGATTTATGTGTCGGGTGTCGAGGGTCGAGTGTCGAGTACAGAGTGTCGAGTACCGAGTGTGGCGTAGGAAACTGTTGATTGTTTTCTTGTTCCTCTACCCCTAATCCCTGCCCCCTGTCCCCTACCCCCTGCTCTAGTGCTGCCAAAATTCGACTGATGCGGCGAATGTGACCTGAAAAAGTGGAAAGGCTTTGCTGCAAGGATTGTTCGTCGCCGATATCTGCCAGAATTTGATCAAACCAGGGAAGTTCCACGGGTTCACGGGCTGGCACAAATAAACCAACTTTTGCCATCAGCATTGCCATGCCAATGGTTTTTAGGGTCACTGTTTTGCCTCCGGTATTCGGTCCAGTAATGGCAATCACCCGCAGGTGGGGCTGCATGACTAAATCGATCGGCACTACGGGGTTGCCTTGCTCGTGCTGCTGCTGCCAAATTAGTAAGGGGTGGCGGAGATTACGAAGAGTGATGGATTCGGAGGTTGCAATAAATCGGGGTGGATTGGCACCGAGCCACAGGCTATAGCGGGCACGAGCGGCAGCTAGATCAAGGGTGGTAGCGATCGCCAATAGCCTCTCCAAATCTGGCTTCACAGCCGCAACTTTTTCGGTCAGCGATCGCCGAATGGCTTCTTCCTCGGTTTCTTCCTGGCGCTGAAGCTGGCGCAATTGATTATTTAAGTTCACCGTTTGGTGCGGCTCAATGTAGAGCGTTGCACCACTGGTAGACGCATCATGCACAATTCCAGGAATGGCATCTTTTTGAGGCGCTTTCACGGGGATGACAAACCGTCCGGCGCGTTGGGTGATCACCGATTCCTGAACCGCCCCCGCTTTTCGCTGCAAAATGCTGTGCAGCATACTGTAAATGCGATCGCGCACTTGGCGCAGTTGCTCACGAATGCCTGCCAGCTTCTGACTTGCCCGATCCATCACCTCCCCATGATCATCAATGCAGTGATGGATGTCTTGTTCGATTTCGGGATAGGTTCGCAACTCTTGCACCAGTGCATTCAAAACCTCAAGTTCGGGGTAATGGTCAATCACCCGACGCAGATTGCGCGCCCCGGCTAGGGTCGTGGCGATCGTCAGCAGTTCTCTACCCGCTAAACTTCCTTGCAGGGCTGCCCGTTCCAACGCATCACCAATATCCCCAATTCCGTCAAAATTCAGTCCACTGCTGCGGCTTTCCAGGTCATAGACTTCTCGCGTTTGTGCCTGTAACGTGAGCGCTTCCTCTAAATGAGTCGGAATTTTTAACTGTCGTGCCGCGATCGCGCCCAATTTTGTAGCAGCAAACGTTGAAAGGTGCTGGCAAAGCCGTGACCATTCCAACAACTCAAGCGTCTCTGTTTGAATCAATGTCCTAGGGTGTGGAGTGTTTTTCTATTGTAAAGCGGCAACGGGAGTAGAGGGGCTACGGAGTGCATTTCTAACCGTCAACTGATGAAATCGTCTGAAATCGTCTACTCCTGCACTTCCACTAGCGGCACTTGCAGCCACTCTTGGATGTATTGCTGCACCTGCTGAGCAAATTCCGGACGCTGGCTAAACTTGTCAGTGCGAATCGGTTTGCGCTCTCCGTCCAACACCCAACCATAGTCGCTACTAATCCGCAGATTGCCTTGCCAGTCAGCAATCGTCACAATTAAGCCGGAATTTGGAACATTATCGATGCCCTTCACTTTAAACACATAGCTGTAGGTATTTTGAGTGGCAGCAGCCACAGTCGATGACTGCCCATATTTTTGTTTGAGGCGACTGCCGATGGTTGCGGCTAAGCCTGGAGTAGTCAGGTCTTCCAAGGTTCTGACGGCTAACGTTAGGGCAAAATAAAACTGCTCAACTGGAACAAATTCAAACTGCATAGGTCTAGGCATATTTTTCAAGCGTATAGACCTAGTATCGGGTGAATATGTCACTCTGCGATCGCCCGATTCCAAATGCTGATCGCCCTTGCCTGTGTAAACTAGCTTGAGACACAATGCGGCAACTTGCCCAGTGACCCTGCTCCTTCAAAAGGTTTGTGATGGTGAATCCGTTTTGGTGTCGGTATCTTTATGCGGCGATCGCTCTGATTCTAAGCGGGGCGATCGCCCCACCTATTACTGCGCGTGAGCTACCGCCCATCGCCCAACCCCTGACTCAGAAAACGCCCCCCATTCGTCCACCCGCCACCTGCCCAACGGAACTAGAACCGCTGACAAAAGCACTCCTGCGCGATTTGCCAAGCTATATCAACCGTCTCAGCCACCAGCGAAGTAACCAGTTTCCCACCTACGCGATCGCGGCAACTCAGCCCAACATTCTCCCCTTGCCGGTCGTTAACAGTAGCGCGATCAATCCAAATCAGGGTGGATTGCATCAAGTATTCTTCACCGTTTTAGAACGGGAATATGACAGTAAAAAATCCACTGCCTATCAGTATTATCACTGGTTATTTCTAGCTCATACCAAAACATCAGGCTGGCAAGTCGCTACCCTATATTCTCGTAGAGGGTTCTATCCTACCAATGAGCGATACGTTAGCCCGCTGCGAGAGACGACCCAAGAACTGACTGCACAGGTAATTCGACGGTGGCTGCGGGATTGTCAAGCTGGATCTGTGCAGATTTCTAACTAACGTGGTGTTGAAGCCAACTTAGGCAGAAGCGTTTGCGTCATCGCTTTTGGCAGGAGCTTCAAACTTATACCCCACACCCCGAACCGTTTGAATCAGTGTAGGTTGGCTCGTGTCTATTTCAATTTTCCGACGAATTTGCCCAATGTGGACATCAACCACCCGCTGATCGCCCACATACTCATAATCCCAAACTTCTTGAATCAGTTCTGCCCGTCGCCACACACGCCCCGGATTTTTTGCCAAAAAATAAAGCAGATCAAACTCTAATGCTGTGAGTGGCACAAATTCTCCAGCTAGCTTAACTTCGCGTCTCACCGGGTCAATCACCAGCTTTTCAAATGTAAGTAATTGATGCTCACCCGTGGTAACCGTGCGTTGTCGCCTTAAGATCGCTCCGACTCGAACGCCTAATTCGCCCAAACTAAACGGTTTCGTGATGTAATCATCGGCACCTTGATCAAATCCTCGAATGACATCTCCTTCATCCGTTCGGCTGGTTAACAGCAGCACAAACACGCTGGTTCGCCCTTGCATTTCCTTGCAAAGGGTATAACCATTCGCATCTGGCAAGTTTATATCTAAAATCACCAGATCTGGATTGAACTGTTCAAATGCGATCATCGCGCTTTTGCCGTCTTCTGCGGACTCCATTTGGTAGTCCTGCTTCGTCAAAAAGCGGTGAATCAAATTCCGAATTGCAGGATCATCATCAACTACGAGAATTTTGGCAGGAGCCATATCCATAACCTTGCGTTCGTGAGGGCGTATAAAGTAAAGTTCAGCTTTTGATGCTTGCGGCAAAACATCAGTAAGGTTAACAGCGCCAGTATTAAAACCGACTGAAACAGTTGTACTCAAATCATTAGTTTTGCAACTAACATTGTAGACAATTGTTGAGCGCTAACCAGCGACTAGAAGAAAGCGATCTAGCGTTAAGCAAATGTTTCTAGGTTTTAACCCGGACACCGCTAATTTTGATGAGATTGTTTTTTGATGAGATTGTTTACTGGGAGATATTTACTCCAGCATTAGTATGCCCCACCTTTACATAAGGTGCCCAACAATTCCTCTTTTTCCGGAAAATCTGACCATTTTGCTTAAATTGCAATTTCAATAAAGTAACGCGGTTAGTTGTTTCAGAATAAGTAGGAAGCCGCAATTAAACTGAAGACGCTTTCAGGACAGATAAGACTTTGAGGGTTATGGATTTTATATTCAATTCAAGCCGACTACTTAGTCGCTCATAGGGTTAAATTATTTATCAATAAATCAGATGCAAATTTGTAAGTATCCTCATTTTTCGGATAGGCTCTAAGGTAGCCGGAGAAGGATGTGGAGTAATGGTATGACTGAGCAAAACCCGTACGAGCAGCTTAGGGTTACGGAAGGCTCTAGCTTTGAGGACATTCAGGCTGCCAAAAGCCGTTTGCGCGCTGAATATGAAGGGAATGAAGAGGAAATTCGGAAAATTGATACTGCCTATGATGCAGTGTTGATGGATCGTCTTCGTTTGCGACAGGAGGGAAAAATTAAAGTGCCCGATCGCATTCGTTTTCCTGAGAAACTAGCTGCGCCGCCTTCCATGCCAAAAGTTGATTTGCCTAAAAATTCGCCAGCCTGGATGCAGAGCATGGTTGACACCCCTTCACGGGCAGATATTTTACGACCTTTAGGAGTCACCGTGGGGCTAAGTGCATTAGTCATCTTTGCTCCCACAGCCGTTCAAATTGCCCTAATTGGGGGCGTTGGCTCCACGTTTTATTTTCTCTATCGCAAAGAGCGCAAGTTAGGACGTGCGGTTTTACTGACTTTTGTTGGGCTGCTCTTGGGTTTACTCTTGGGCACTTTTGCCTATGGGTTAGTTGCCGGATTATTCGTCAATCTGCCCATTGAAATTGGGGTCAATGCCTTTGCTAGTATCCTGACATTTTTGATTTTTTGGCTAGTCAGCAGTTTTTTGCGCTAGAATCTCTCGCGCTAAATTTTCTTGAGCCAAGAGGGGCAGGTTGCCGCGCTTGATTTGTTCTCGTTCGATCGCCTCAAACAATGCCTGAAAATTGCCTTCCCCAAACCCTTGGGCACGTTGAAGTTGCTCAGGAATTAAACAAGGTTGCCGCTCGATCAACTCAAAGAAAAAGGTCGGCTGAGTGAAAATTGGCTGAGTGAAAATTTGTAGAAGGGCTGTGGGTTTTTCTGCATTGGGCTGCCAATCTACTAAGATTTGCTGACTGGCAAGACGGTTTAATACGGCTTCTGAGAAGGGGCATTCGGGCTGTGATTGAAGCTGAGTATAGTAGCTAGCGGGGATTGAGATCAGAGGTAAGCCTGCGCGTCGAAGGTGGGCGATCGCATCCATTAAGCCCACCGTTTCAAGCGCGATATGCTGAATGCCAGAGCCACGATTGATGGTTAAAAATTCCTGAATTTGCGAATTGACAGAAGAAGGTTCGTTAATCGGAATCTGCACATTACCTGAAGGGTGGCGCATTACTTGACTGCACAGCCCTGAATATTCCGTTTGAATCGCAAATTTTTGATTGGGCTGCAATCCTAATATTCTTTCATACCAACTAACAGCGCTATCTAATTCACCCTTAGCAACATTGAGAACGATGTGATCAATGCCAAGAAACTGCACAGGTGGAGTGTTGCAATTGGAATTTGGCTCCGTAGCGTGTTTGACAGCAGCAGACTGAATAGGATCAACTTGAATACTATGCAGGTCGGCTGAACTGGTCAGTTGTGGCAGCAGGGACGTAATTCCACGCCGTTCGATAAAGGTATGGGTGAGGTTTCCCCACGCTTGAATTTCTGCCCACTTCAACACGCCTGCGGTTTGATGCTCAATGTGGAGAGGTTGCAGGAGTTGAGCGCCCTGGCTAGTTGCTTGGGCGATCGCGGATTCCATATCAGGTACACAAAAGGCAATATTAGAGACACCGGGAGGATGCTGCTCTAAAAACCGGGCAGCGGTGCTGTCAGGGGTTAGGGGCGAACACAACACGAAGTAGATTGAGCCAGAGTTTAATACCTCGATCGCGGTTTCTTGCCAAATTCCACTCGCGATCGCCTGAAACTTTAAGTGATTAACAAACCAAGCCGATAACGCCTTAGCATCCTTTACACAAAAACACACATGGTCAACATTCATAACATTTCCACAAGTGGACACTCCAGCATTTCCAAGTGTTCATTTTGCCCTTATATCAGCCTTTTTGGGTGTCTCTGAGGACTCATTTATTGAGTAGGTTCCGGGTTTCGGTTTTTACCTGATGATGAAAAAACTCTGACCCATGCCCCCTGACTCCTGACTCCTACTGACTAATCCGGCTCATGTAGGTGCCCCAAAGTTGAGCGGCTTGAGCGCTGCTGCCATCGGTGGGAGTGTTGTCGTCATTGCCTAACCACACGCCCGTTACTAAGCCTTGAGTGGGCAGAAAGCCAATAAACCACAGATCTACATTGTCGTTGGTGGTGCCTGTTTTTCCAGCGGCTCCTATCCCGATCGCGGCATTTCTGCCGGTGCCGCTTTGGACTGCCCCTTGCAGCAGAGTGGTCATGGTATCGGCAACTTCGGGTTTAATCACCGGCTGATTTTGCTCCGAGTCTTGGTCAAAGGCGTAGATGACGCGACAGGTTTTGAGATTTTTACGATCGGGGCAGTCTCCGGCATCCAAAACCCGGCGAATGGTACGCGGGTAGTTGCGAATACCGCGATCGGCGAAGACGCTAAAGGCTCCAGTCATTTCAATCACACTGACTTCGCTTTGTCCTAGCACCAATCCTGGCACCGATTTCAGAGTAGATTGAATGCCCATCCGCTTGGCAGTTTGCACCACTCGATCTAACCCTGTTTCTTGGGCAACTCGGAGGGCGATCGCATTTTCCGATTGGGCAACTCCGCTATACATATCCATGCTGCCACCACTTGAACGACAGCCATCAAAATATTGTCCTTCCCAATTCAGCGGCGCACAGGAAAAAGCCGCGCCCGGCGAGATTCCTTGCTGGAGTGCTGCTGTGTAGGCAAACACTTTAAAGGTAGAACCGGGCTGGCGGAGTGCCTGGGTTGCCCGATTAAACTGGCTTTTTTTATAGTCCACGCCGCCCACCAACGCTAGCACTTCTCCCGTTTTGGCATCCAGCGTCACAATTGCCCCTTGGGAAAAGCCAGAATCGACTCCGGTAGTGCTTACCGCGTTGCGTAATGCCGTCTCTGCCTCTGTCTGAATGTCGAGATCCATGCCCGTTTCAACAATAAAATTGCCTTCCTTGGCAACTTCCACCCCCAATAGCTTTTCCAAATCGGCATACACCTGATCGTGATAGTAGGGCGCACGGATGCTATCTAGTTCTTCTTTCGCTTTGGGATTGACTTCAATCCGCGATCGCCTTGCTCGCTGAGCTTCTTCGCCGCTGACCATGCCTAATTCCTGCATTCGTTGCAGCACGCCGTTTCTCTGAGCGATCGCCTTTTCATAATCCCGCACGGGGTTATAGCGATTGGGCGCAGGCAAAATGCCCACTAGCATCGCTGCTTCTGAAAGGGTGACATCTTTGGCTGATTTACCTAAATAGAACTGCGCCGCATCCTCAAATCCGTAGGCTCCACTGCCCATGTAAACCCGGTTTAGGTAAGTCAGCAGCAAAAAGTCTTTGCTATAAAAAGTTTCTAGCTTGAGGGCGACGGCAGCTTCACGCAATTTTCGAGCAGCGCTATCATCCGTGCCCACATAACCCCGAAAAACGCTACGGGCAAGCTGCTGGGTCAGAGTGCTGGCTCCTTCTCGAATGGTGCCGCCGCGCAGGTTTGTCACCAACGCCCGCACAACCCCAATTGGATCAACGCCCATATGCCAGTAAAACCGCGAATCTTCCGAAGCAATGATCGCTTTGGGCAAGTAGGATGAAAATTCGTTTAACCCCTTCATTTCGCCATGGGTGCGGGTGATGGGCGAACTCAATGGTGTTTCACCATCACGGGCGTAGATCATCACCGGACCTTGCACCGAGTTGGGCAATGGCGTGACTTTGAATTTTTGCCATTCCGTCAAAGTGACGGCAACAGCTATGGCAGAGAGTCCACCCAAAGTATAAACACCGTAGCGGAAGCCTTTGACAAACCAGGGTGGCGGATCGTTGAATTTGAGCCGAACTCCGTCTGCTAGTTCCGTAGGTCCCAAGGTGTAAGTGTCGCCGTGACGCATCACCATCGATCGCACTCGTCGTTTGCCCCGAAAAATGCCGTTAGTAGAGTTTTCATCCTGCATGACGAAGGGCGATCGCCAAAAATAGCCCAAAAATCCTGGCGGCGGCTTCTCCCGATTCAGCGACAGGTGAACCTGACTGACGACCGGGTTGCGGATGACAATATCGCAGGATTTGGAACTGCGCCCTAACAGATGGCGATCGCCCAGCAGCGGAAACACCTCAGCTTTGGCAGCATCCGCTTCCTGTATCCAAAGCTCCGGCACTCTGGCGTTGGGGGTTAGCTTTAATTTAGTCAGAAGTACCTGAGTTCGAGCTTGCACAGCTTGCGTCAGGTTTCCCAGAAACGTTTTGGGTGGGCGAGTGGGCGGAGTCGGAGACATGGGAGAGGAGGGTAAAGGGGAAATGGCGAGTGGCGAATAACGAATAACGAATAACGAATGAGTTTTCTTAAATGTCCAATGGAGCGTGTGAGGGGGGAGCAAACAAACTGCGATCGCACGAGTATTTTATAAGGAAGAATCAAGCTCAAGGGTGAGGATTCCGGTCAATTTCATGATTTATTTTAGCGGCTGTATCACAGGGCACAACTCCTTTAGCAGGTCTAGTTTGCAGAATCGCCTTTTACACTTGCCCAGGATCAACGCCCAATTCTCGCAGTCTTTCTGCCAAATGCTCAGCCCTTTGTTCAGCGGTTTGTGCCCTTTGTTCAGCATCTTCAGCCCGTTGCTCGGCAATTTCTGCCAGTTGTTCAGCATCTTCAGCCCGTTGCTCGGCAATTTCTGCTTGTTGCTCAGCGTCTTCTTCGGGAAGCAGCACCAAGTTGCCATCTCCATCAAAGAATCGTAGCCATGCAGTGACATCGCCTTGAATGTCGCCCGTCCACACGCCAGCCCACAGTTGCAAACTTTGGCACCACAGCCAGCCGCGATCGTCTGGGGCGATCGCCTGATATCCTTGGTCTAAATCCAGATGCCACCCTTGCAGTGAAGTGGGGTCAAAGGGATCGTAGATCAAATAGTCACGGGTTTTAAACACTCGCTCATACAGGTCTTTTTTGATGCCCTTATCGGCTTGAGCCGTGCTGGCAGACAGGAACTCCACAATCACATCAGGAAAACGCCCCTCTTCCTGCCACGTCACCCAACCCAGCCGGGTCGGATCAGGATCTACGCCCAACACCACAAAAAAATCGGGTCCCCGAAAATCTCGATTGCGGACTTGGCGATCGCTGTAGTAAACAAACATATTGCCGCCAATAAAATAATCTTGTCTCGGCAACTCGTGTTTGACCGAGCGAATTAAGACATTCATGGCAATGCGGTGGCGGTTACTTTCCAACGGTTCTCCATCATCAAAAATCAAGTCTGTAGGCGGCGCGGGAGGTGCCCAATCTTCAACCTCCGCTGCTTGAGACATTGCCTGTAACTCAGTAGAAATCTCCATTTTGCCTCCCAAGAAGAGTCAGCAATTCAAAATTGGGAACTCGCACTATCAGCTATTTTAAACTTCTTTTCTGATGGCTAACGTGTTCGTCATATTACTCTGCCGCGCACCCGTTGTGGTTATTCTTCATCTCGATTTGACAAGGGGTTGATCAAGTCACTTAAGCCTTCTCCCAACAGAGACAGCCCTGTGACCATCAGAGTCATTGCTAAACCAGGAAACAGCGTTGTCCACCATATGCCACCTGTAGATAAGCCATCCAGTGCTTGTTTCAGGTCATAACCCCACTCCGGCGTTTCCTCTGGCAAACCCAAGCCGAGAAAGCCCAGACCGCCCAAAATGAGAATGGCATCGGCTGCGTTTAGCGTAAACAACACCGGAACGCTTTGCACCACATTGAGGAACAGGTAGCGAGTCAAGACGTGCCAAGTGGAAGCTCCCATTGCCTGTGCTGCTTCGACAAACAGTTCATTTTTGACGGCGATCGTTTGGTTGCGAACGAGTCGATAATATTGGGGAATGTAGGCAATGCTAAGGGCGATCGCGGCATTCAACACCCCGCGCCCCACCACAAACGCCAGCGTCACCGACAGCAGCAATCCGGGTAGCGTGTAGATTGTGTCCATGAAAAACAGCAGTAGCCGATCCAGGTTGCCGCCCAAATAGCCGCTGACCATGCCAAGGGGAATGCCAATCACCAATCCCAGCAGCGTCGCCAAAATCAACACTTGCCATGCCGCCTGAGTGCCAAACACGGTGCGTGAAAAAACGTCATAGCCTAGTTGCGTCGTGCCAAACCAATGCTGCCAAGAGGGAGCTTGCTGTGGCGCATTATCCAAAAACTCTGTGGGGTCTTGCAGCCAGCCAATCCTTTGCAGCAGAGGAGCCAGCAGCGCCAACGCTAAGAAAGATAAGGTCATCAGCAAGCCAATTTGAGTTAGCCGCAGAGACAGACTGGCAGGGTTGGGTTTGAAGAAACGGGCGATCGCTGAACTCAGAGCCATGAAGAACTGGAGATAAGAATGAATTGGAGTGGACTAGCGATTGGAGTGCTGAAGCCTGAAAACATTGCCAAGTCAAGCTTATACCAAGTCGTTTTCTAAAGCGTAATTATCAAGGTTTATCTGAGTGAGGGATGTTGAACTGATGCCGCAGCTTACTCGCTGAAATAGCGATCGCACCGTGAAAGCGAGGCTTAATCTGGGGGATTTTCAGTCCTAGTTTAGGATAGACGTGTGCGGTTATGGAAGTTTGAGTATGTTTGCTCTAATATCACCCAATAAAATTCAGTTGCCCGCAGGAGCGGTTGTGCGGTTGCCTGCAACTTGGCAGGAGTATCAGAAGTTGAGCCACCAGCGGGGTGATGGCTCAATTCCTCGCATCAAGTATCGTTCTGGAGAGATTCTGTTAATGTCACCGATGCCAAAACATGGACGGGATGCTCATTTGATTGCCAAT
>Ga0209181_10004820_pt1 | contig 19799 bp, 16 predicted proteins | sample MAT05_FD_187208 | JGI IMG/M metagenome (GOLD analysis project Ga0209181, IMG submission 187208) | Freshwater microbial communities from Lake Fryxell liftoff mats and glacier meltwater in Antarctica - MAT-05 (SPAdes) (version 2) | ecosystem: Environmental > Aquatic > Freshwater > Ice > Liftoff... | reverse complement strand
CATCGGATGCACCATGAGCACGCCTAGCTCGCACTGCTGGCGGCATATTGGCGTTTATGGCGGCGATCACAGCTGCCCGCGCCTGATAGAGGAAATTCATTGCCGTAACTGCGCAGTGTTTAGCCTGGCCGCGCGCGGCTTGCAAAAGCGCGAAGTCGATCCATTGCCGCCCTTGTCGAGCGCGCTACAGAGCACGGAGCTGCTGGCGTCACGCAGCGTGCTGGGTTTTAGACTCGGCCGCGAGTGGCTGGGTTTGAGCTGCGAACGGGTCATTGAGGTGGCGCAATCTCGGCTGCCGCGGCGGGTCGCCCATCGCGGCGCAGGCCGCTTGGAAGGTCTGGTGGCGGTGCGCGGCGAACTGCACCTGTGTGTTGCGTTGATCGAAGTGCTGCAATTGGGATCGCGCGCCGATCTCGCTGGCGAGCGCAGCCGCCTGGTGCTGCTGGAATCGCCCAACGCCGCGCCGATTGCGTTTCGGGCCAATGAAGTCAGCGGCTTGCGGCGCATCGACACCGCAAGCATCCAGGAAGTGCCGGCAACCTTGCCGACCGCAATCGCGCGCTGTTTGTCGGGCGTGACCACATTTGAACACGGCCGCATGGCTTTGCTTGACGACAGCGCGCTGCTGGCTGCGCTTGAGCAGGCGCTGTACTCATGAGCGCCTTGATTGAGCTGCTGCAAGGCGAAGTGCGCATGCTGGTTAGTGAATTGCAGGAGAGCGCGCGCTTGGCGCGCACGCCGGCGACTACCGACGAGGCGATGGCGCGTTGGTCCAAGCGTGGCCAAGCCTTGGTCGGCGCGATCAGTGTGCTCGGCCGCGAACCGTGGTCCAAGCTCGCCCAAAGTGTGCATCAGTTGAGCGCTGGGCGCAGCGAGTCTTTGTATGGCGCTGCGGCATCCGCCGCGCTGCAGTTGCTCAGCGAATTTGCCGATGGCCCGAGCGCGCAAGCCGAGGCCTGGCTGGAAGCGCGCCTCGCCGATCTGCATGCCCTGTTGCCGGCACTCAAGCAGGCGCCGGTCGAGAGCCAAGCTGACGATGTCGACAACAATCCGCTGATCGGCTTGTTTCGGCAGGAAGTGGACGATCAATGCTCGCGCATGGCCCAGATGCTGCTGCGCTTGGAACAAGAGCCCGATCGCCTGGAGCTTATCGCGCCGGTCATGCGCGCCGCGCATTCGATCAAGGGCGCCTCGCGCGCGGTGCGTTTGGAGGCGGCGGTGGGTTTGGCGCACGCGCTAGAGGATCGTCTGTCTGCAGCGCAGCGCCGCGGTGGCGCGGTGGGCGAATCGCTGATCGAATTTTGCCTAGCCAATGTCGATCTCCTGCGCCAACTGGCGCTGCATGGCCCCACGCCGGCGCTGTTGGCGCGTCGCGATGGCTTGTTGGCGCAGGTCGATGAGCCGGCGGCGAGCGCTAATGTCGCCGTCAACGCGCCGGTCATTGCGCAACCCAGTTACATTGCCACCGAAGACAGCGATCCGGTATTGCGCATCAAAGCCAGCTTGGTTGGTCGGCTGATTGCACTGGCGGGCTCTGGCGTGGTGAGCGCGCATCGTTTGCGGCCCTTTGCGGATCGCCAACAACGATTGCGCCAGGGCATCGCACAACTGGGCCGTTTGGTGGACGATTTGCACCATCGACTCGGCGCTCCCGCGCAAAGCACGCCACTGGGCGCCGAGTTGGCCGAAGTGCGCCGTCAGTTGAGCGAAACTCGCCATCAAACGCAGCATTGGATTGATGAATTTGCCGAGTACTCGCGCGCCGCTTTTGATCTCAACGAACGCATCTACCAAGCCGCATCACTGACCCGCTTGCGGCCATTTCGTGATTTGGTCCTTGGCTACCCCCGCATGGTGCGCGATCTGGCGCGCCAACTGGGCAAACGCGCGCGCTTGACGATCGTCGGTGAGGCCTTGGAGGTGGATCGCGACGTGCTGGAGAAACTCGACGCGCCGCTCACCCATGTGCTTCGCAACGCCCTGGATCACGGGCTGGAAACCGTGCATCAACGGCGTGCCGCTGGCAAATCGGAAGAGGGTCAGCTGCGCATTTGGGCTTCCCACCGCGCCGGCATGTTGGCGATTGAAATCAGCGACGACGGTGCCGGCATTGATCTGCAACGGGTGCGCGCGCGACTAATCGAAAGCGGGCGTGTCAACCCAACCGAGGCCGCCCAGTTATCCGATCAGGCGCTGCGCGAACACGTGTTTGCCGCCGGTTTCAGCACCCGCAAAGAGGTCACCGAAGTCTCCGGGCGCGGCATTGGTCTGGATGTGCTGCGTGAGGCCATTGAACGCTTGGACGGCACGGTGCGTTTGAGCACGCGACCCGGCGCCGGCACCACCTTTCATTTGTTGGTTCCGATCTCCCGCGCGGTGACCCGCGCGCTCACCGTCAGGGTCGCCGGCGAGATCTATGCATTTCCGTCGATGCGCATTGATCGCGTTGCGCGCACCGACCGCAGCGCGGTGGCGGCCAGCGAGGGCTTGCAGTATTTGACCCTGGCGGGTCGCAACATCGGCCTGGTGCCACTCGCCGAGTTGCTGGATTTGGGCAGCACACGCGCTAGGCAGGACCGCCTGGACGTCGTTGTCGTCGAGCATCAAGGGCGTTTGGTGGGTTTTGTGGTCGATGATTTCCTCGGCGAATATGACTTGGCCACCCGGCCTCTGGATGCGCGATTGGGGCGCGTGGCTGACATCGGTGCGATAGCGCTGCTGCCCGACGGTGACCCGGTGATTTTGGTGGATGTGGACGATCTGATGCGCAGCGCGCTAACCCGCGAACGCGCCACGCTGGCGCCTGCGCAAGCGGATGTACAGACGCGTCGCAAGCGAGTGCTGGTGGTCGACGACTCCATTTCCGTGCGCGAATTGGAGCGCCAATTGTTGGTCGGCCGCGGTTTTGAAGTCGACGTGGCGGTCGACGGTTTGGACGCTTGGACACGGCTGCGCGACGAGAGCTTCGATTTGTTGATCACCGACGTTGATATGCCACGCATGGACGGCATCGAGTTGACCCGTTCGATCAAACAAGATCCGCGCTTGCGTTCATTGCCGGTGGTGATCGTCTCGTACCGCGATCGCCCAGAGGATCGCCGCCGCGGCCTTGAAGCGCGCGCCGACAGCTATCTGACCAAGGCAGATTTCCAGGACGAAGGTTTCTTGAAGCTGGTCCATCAGTTGGTCGGCGACGCGGGAGCGGGCGCATGAGAATTGCCGTCGCCCATCCAGATCGTCTGGTTCGCGAAGCCATCCGCCGCAGTTTGGGGCAAGGCGATCTCAAGCTGATTTGGAGCGTGGCCGACGGTATTGAACTGGAACGCATGCGTCGCCGCGAACCGCCAGATCTGTTGTTGCTGGATGCCAGCTTGGTGGGACAACGCGGACTAGGAATGAACGGTGCCAGCGTCAATGGGCAGTCCAACGCCTGTTTAGTGTTGGCCGCAGACGACCGCTGCGCAGGCGTGTTTGAGGCATTGAGTGCAGGCGCCTTGGGTCATCTGGTTCCGCCGCAATTGGAAGCCGACGGCGAACTCACTGGCGCAGCGCGTTTGCTAACGCGCATTCAACGGCTGCAATCGCTCATCAGGCCGGCCCCAGCGGAGCCCGCAGCCATCACCGGCAGTCAGCGCGGCACCCTGTCGATCATCGCACTGGGCGCATCCACTGGCGGACCACAAGCGCTGGCGCGCGTGCTCGCCGGCCTGCCCGCTGGATTGCCCGCCGCGGTATTAATTGTGCAGCACATCGATGGCGAATATTCCGATGGTTTAGTGGAATGGTTGGGCTCACATTCCTTGTTGCCCGTGCAACTGGCGCAGCGCGGCGACTCATTGCAGTCCGGGCGCGTGTATGTGGGCAGCACGCAAGGCCACTTGGTACTACTTCCCTCGGAACAGGTCAGTTATACGGCGGCTCTGCGCAGTGATCTGCATGTGCCCAGCGTTGACGCCTTGTTCAACAGCTTAGCCGACCACGCACGCCCTGGCGCTGCCGCGCTGCTCACCGGCATGGGACATGACGGGGCACGCGGATTGTTGCGTTTGCGGCAAGCCGGTTGGCACACCATTGCCCAAGACGAAACCAGTTGCGCGGTGTATGGCATGCCACGCGCCGCGGTGGAATGCGGCGCTGTAGTGCAGTCTTTGCCAGTGTCGACCATCGGCGCCAGCTTGGCGCGCCAACTGACGGGCGTGCGCCCGTCGTTGTTGCGCTAGTCGCGATGGCACAGATCCGCATCCTGATGGTGGACGATCAACCGGTCATCCTGGCTGCGTTAAAACAAATGCTCGCCCATGAGACCGAGTTTGAAATCCGCGCCGTTTCTGATCCAAGTAGCGCCGTTGCGCAAGCGCTGGATTTTGCTCCTGCGGTGATCCTGCAGGATTTGGTCATGGATGGACTGGATGGCATTGCTTTGCTGAAACGCTATCGTGCCCATCCCAGTCTCACCGATGTGCCAGTGGTGATGCTGTCGGCCGCCGACGAACCAGAAACCAAGGTGGAAGCCTTCCGCTGTGGCGCCAACGACTACGTGGTGAAATTGCCCAGCGCGCTGGAACTGGCCGCGCGCATTCGCTATCACGGCCGCGCCTTTCATAACGCCAGGCAGCGCGAACAGGCCTTTCAAGCCCTATTGGAAAGCCGCGCAGCGCTGGAACAGCGTCAGGCGGAAATTGAACGACAAAAATCCCAATTAGAAGCGCAAGCGCGGCAATTGGAAGCGGTGAACCGTGAATTGGCCGATTCAGCCTTGTCCGATACGCTTACCGGATTGCGCAACCGGCGCTTCTTGCGTCTGTACTTGGACCGCGGCCCCACGCCGAGCAACAGCGTAGCCAGCGAACGGCGGCGTAAGCACGGCAGCGCGCAACTGACCTACTTTTTATTCGATCTGGACCATTTCAAACAAATCAACGATCGTTATGGCCACGATGTTGGCGATGTGGTTCTGGTCGAAATTGCCCGGCGCTTGCGGGAGACGCTGCGCACCGGCGACGCCGCCATGCGCTGGGGCGGTGAGGAATTCCTGATCGTGGCGCGCGATTTGGACGCCCGGGGCGCGCAAGTGCTGGCCCGAAGAATTCTGGAAGCAGTCGCGCTGACCGCGATAGCCGTGCCAAGTCGCGAGGCCTTGCACGTGACCGCGTCCTTGGGTTACGCGCCTTGGCCATGGACTGCCGACGCAGACGATGATCCCCAAGGTGACCCGCATTTGGCAATTGCACTCGCCGACGCCGGAACTTATCTGGCTAAGATTGAGGGCCGCAACCGGGCATTTGGAGTGCTGCCCGGCCCCGACGCTGCGTTTCGCGATCAACTGGCCTCAATTAGCTTAAGCCCAGGCGTGTTGCGCGCTGACGACGGCCGCGGCGTGCGCTTGGTTGCGATAGGTGGTCCTAGCCCGTGCGCTGAAGACCCGACAGGCTCCTAAGATCAATCGCTCCAGATTTCCAGGCTATCGGCGTAGCCGCCGAGCAGGTTCCATAGCGGCGCTTCTTTGTCGGAGGGAATCTGCGAGAACGCAAAGCCGACTTCGTCATCGGCAACGCGCGCCACGCGGGCCTCGACATGAATGTTCAATTCATCTCCAAACAGCATGTCGAGCACAAAACGATCACCACGTTGACCGATCCAGTCCACCGGTCGGCGCACCATGACGCCAGTGGCGGAGATGTCCATCAACTCGGAGGTCCAGGATTCATCCCCCCGCAACATCAATACTGCCGAATTGATCGGCATCCGCCGGTGTCGCTTGCCGATTTTTGGAACCAAAGGTTCTGCGTGATTCATGAGCACTTCCCCCCGCCGTCGGGCGGCAGTTCTAACGAAGCGGTCGTAGGAAATCAAGGAATCCTTTGCAGATTCAGTTTTCAACTCACGCTCCTGATAGTCGAAGGCTACCATTGATAGACCGGTGACTTAGATAGTTACCGTCGCACAGTCTCACCCAAAAGCCAATCGGCAACTTAAAAAAACCGCTACTTGCGCACAAGACAGCCCTCGCGGCCGTATATGCCGCGAGAGCCCTCCCCCAAAACCCGGTATCACCGCTACAGCAAAGTGTGATGCAAGTCTCGTTCCACTTCCAGACGCGGGCAGCCGAGCGTTCGTCTACCGCAAATCGACACCCGCACCACCGAAGTTGTCACTTGCTGACACGCCACGTCGCAGCGTAACTGACTGTTTCTTCAGCTGGCTTCGGGTCGCATGTACGGGAACAACAGCACATCGCGGATTGATGCCGAATCGGTGTACAGCATGACCAATCGATCAATGCCGATGCCCTCGCCGGCGGTGGGCGGCAAGCCGTATTCCAGCGCGCGGATGTAGTCATCGTCAAAATGCATAGCTTCGGCGTCACCGGCGTCTTTGGCGTTCACCTGCGCGTGGAATCGTTCCGCCTGATCTTCGGGATCGTTCAATTCTGAAAAACCATTGGCCAGTTCGCGCGCCACGATAAACAGCTCGAACCGATCAGTGATTTCCGAATCGTGGTCGTTTCGGCGCGATAACGGCGACACTTCGGCCGGATATTCGGTGATGAAAGTGGGCTGGATCAGCTGATCCTCGACCGTTGCTTCAAAAATCTCGGTAAGCAGTCGGCCCCAGCCCCAATCTGGCTTGGCGGGGACGCGCAAGCGCTTGCAATGCTCGCGCAAACGCTCACCGCTGCGGCAATCCTCGCGGCTGATTTCCGGATTGCGCTGCACCACCGCATCGGTCATCGGCAAACGCAAAAAACGTGGGCCGAAATCGATGATTTGCTGCTGATACAGCACTTTACTGTCACCCTGCAGTTCTACCGCCAATTCGCGCAATAAGCGCTCGGTGAGATCCATCAAGTCGTGATAATCGGCGTAGGCCCAATAAAACTCGAGCATGGTGAACTCAGGGTTGTGCCGAGTCGACACGCCCTCATTACGGAAATTGCGGTTAATCTCGTAAACGCGCTCCATACCGCCAACGACCAAGCGTTTCAGGTACAACTCGGGCGCCACGCGCAAATACAGTTTCATATCGAGCGCATTGTGATGGGTCACAAAAGGCCGCGCCGTGGCTCCACCCGGAATCGCATGCATCATCGGCGTTTCAACTTCTAGAAAGCCATATTCCGGTCGTTCCAAGAAACTACGAATAAAACGCACGATTTGCGAGCGCGTACGGAATACCTTGCGCACGTCGTCGTTGACGATCAGGTCTACATAACGCTGCCGATAGCGTTGTTCGGTATCAGATAATCCGTGCCACTTGTCTGGCAGCGGACGCAAGGATTTAGTCAATAGTCGCAAATTATCCGCGCGCACCGACAGCTCGCCAGTTTTGGTGCGCATTAACAAACCACTTGCGCCGACGATGTCGCCGATATCCCAGCTTTTGAAGGCCTCGTAGGTTTCGCCTAAGGTTGCCGACTGCAAAAACAGCTGGATGGTTTCCGACTGATCTTTGATCGTCACAAAACTGGCTTTGCCCATCACACGCTTTGCCATCATTCGACCAGCGACTTGAACACGTCGACCGGACGCTTCCAGTGTCTCAGCGGTCCACCGATCGCGATCGGCGAATTCATGCTGCAGCGTTGCCGCCAGCACGTCGATCCGAAAATCGTTCGGAAAAGCGATGCCACGCTCGCGCAAGGCCGCCAACTTGGCGCGTCGCTCAGTGATGATGTGGTTTTCGTCGGGCAAAGTAACGTGGTCGGTCATGCTGGCGCTCAAATCGATGGGGTGGTTTTACGCTGAAGCTTAGTCGCTTAGACCTTACAAACCTTGCTTCAAGCTGGCCTCGACATAATCGTCTAGATCACCATCGAGCACGGTCTGCGTGTCGCGGCGTTCCACACCGGTGCGCAAATCCTTGATGCGCGCATCGTCGAGCACATAACTGCGGATCTGGTGACCCCAGCCAATCTCGCTTTTGGTCGCTTCCAGCTTGTCTTTTTCGGCATTCCTACGCTGCATTTCCTGCTCGTATAACTTGGCTTTCAGCATTTTCATCGCGCGATCACGATTGGCATGCTGTGAGCGTTCCGTTTGACAAGCCACGACGGTATTGGTCGGAACGTGGGTAATACGCACCGCCGATTCGGTCTTGTTGACGTGCTGACCACCGGCGCCGGACGAGCGATACACATCGGTTCTCAAGTCGGCTGGATTAATTTCGATTTCGATATCGTCATCCACTTCGGGTGCGACGAAAACGGATGCAAACGAGGTATGGCGACGTTTATTCGAATCGAACGGTGAAATACGCACCAAACGATGGACGCCGATTTCAGTGCGCAACCAACCGAAGCTGTAATCGCCTTCCACGCGTATAGACGCGCTCTTAATCCCGGCGACATCTCCAGCACTGACTTCCAACAATTCGGTGGTGAAGCCTTTGCGTTCGCACCAACGTAGATACATGCGCAACAACATCTCGGCCCAATCCTGCGCCTCAGTACCACCGGCACCGGCCTGAATATCCACATAGGCCGGGTGGGCGTCCATCGGGTTGCTGAACATGCGCTGGAATTCGATACGACTGACACGTTCGTCGATCAGCGCGACATCCTTCTGCAGGGTTTTAAATGAGGCCTCGTCGTCCTCGGCGACAATCATCTCCAGCAATTCGATGCCGTCAGCCACACCCTGGGTCATTTCGGTCAGACCCTTGACGATGGTTTCCAAGCGCGCGCGCTCGCGACCCAATTCCTGAGCACGCTCAGGCTTGCCCCAAACCTGCGGGTCTTCGAGTTCTCGACTGACTTCGTCTAAGCGATCTGCTTTGTTGTCGAAGTCAAAGAAACCCCCTCAGCGCACTGATGCGCTGTCGCAAGTCGACCATTTTGGTCGAAAGCGGACTCGTTTCCATGGATCTGCGTCCCAAAAAAGTTGGCCGCGGATGGTAGCAGGTCGGTTGGTGGTTGGTTGTTAGAACTCATCGCACCGGGCATGAGTCAAGGTGATGTTGAGTGTCTGAGGTACCGGATCGGCGTTGAGGACTTGGGCAAGGAGCGAAGGCCCCAAACGGGACCGAATCAAGTTCGCCCAAAGCAACGGCGGCTTTGCAGTGGGCTGTTATGGCGCTCTTGCTGTGCGCCCCAACGGGGCAAACCAAGGTAGCCCAGGGCAACGCCCTGGGGAACGGGATTCGCAAAAGACAATGAGCCTTCAAGCCTTGCTTTGGACCAAAAAAGCTTGACCATATCAGTTGGACTCGCACCTCATCGCACCCGAACTTGAATTCCTTTCAACTTGCTACCTATCATTCAATATTCGTTTAATGATGAGTTCATCATGAACAGAAAATTGGCCGCGTTGCGTGGTCCAGTCGCGGTGATTGAGGAAGAGCGGTCGATCTCGCCGCAAGATTTGAAGTTGCTGGCTGAACCTACTCGAGAGTTCATTTTCAATGCCTTGGTGGGACAAGCGCGCACTGCAACGGAGTTGGCGCAGCAGATGGATTGCCCGACGACGCGGCTTTATCACCATTTACGCTTGTTAGAAAAACATCGGTTGATTGTGGTGGTCGCCGAACGTTTGGTGTCGGGCATTGTGGAGCGTCGCTATCGCGCGGTGGCACGACGCTTACGGCTGGATCGCACGGCATTCGGCGCAGGTGCCGGGGATGAGCGTTTGCAGACCATCTTGTCCTACGTTTTTGATCAGGCCCGCACGGATATCGGGCGCAGTCACGCCGCAGGATTAATCGACTTGACGCTCAAGCCGCCGGCTCCGAAGGCCCCTGATGGCCTATCGGCACGTACTGAAACTGAGCGCGGCGGATCGAGATCGTCTGATCGCGCAACTGCATGCCTTGTATGTGAATATGAAGGTCTCAGCGAGCAGACCTTGCCTGACAATGGCGAATTTGTCGGTCTGATGTTGGCAGCCTACCCGACCGAGTTACGCGCTGCCGATCTACCAAAACAACGCGGAACTCGGCCGGCTAAGCGGGAATTACGTCGGTGAGCACACCCACCTCTGCTGATCAAAGCAAAAAGCTTAACGAAGCTGATGGAAAAATGGAGCCAGCAACTTTGCCTAAGGCTAAAACACGCTGGCGTACTCTGCTCTCCCAGTTGCTGCAGGCTTTTTTTGGCGCCGTCTTTGGGTTTGTCGCGATCACCGTATTGATCCGCAGCGGCATGCAGTTGGCCCCAATTGGCACTAATAAAATATCGATTTTGCTGTGTTTACTGTTGTCAGCGGTGCTCGCGTTTCCGATTCAGCTCATTGCGCATGAACTTGGCCACGCGCTCGCCGGACGCATGATGGGTGGTTATCTGCTGCGTTTTGTGATTGGTCCTTGGCGTGGCTCACGTTTTCGATCAGGCTTTCGCTGGCGGCGAGTGCGCGCTTTACAAGGCATTGGCGGTTTTGTGCAAACCCTGATGCCCGCAGATGGACGCTTTCAACAGGCGATGATCGCGATGTTGCTGGGTGGCCCGCTGGCCAACCTGTTGCTCGCAGCGCTGGGTTTAGTGGTGATTTTCTACCTGCCGTATTGGCCTTTTCAAATCTTCGCTAGCGCAATAGTGCTGTTCGGTCTGCTGCTCGGAGTGGTGAATTTAATTCCTTTTCGAGTTGCGGGTTTTTTGACCGATGGCGCGCAACTGCTGCAACTGTGGACTAAACCCGACGCACTGGCGAGCGCGCTGCGCACCGCTCGGATTGCGCGCGCCAGCATCGACGGCCTACGTCCGCGTGAACTGAACGACCTGGATGTAGCGGCTTTCGATCCGGACCAAGTCACTGGCATGGAGCGCTTTGTCGCTTTGCTGGTGCGTGCCTCGGTTGCCGCTGATCGCGGCCTCACTGCAGAAGCTCGGGTTTTTCTGGAACGCGCAGTGGCCGAATGGGACACCTGGCCTGATGGATTTCGGCAACTATTGGCCATTTCTCAAGCCACAATGAGCGCCGAGGTGGATGGCGATTCGGTAAGTGCGCGCGCTTGGTTGGCCAAGGCAGAAGGCGGTCTAGTTGAGGATTTTCAACTGGCCTGGATTGAAGCATTGATTGCCCAATTGGAGGGCCGCCTTAGCGACCGTGACCAGCATTTGGACGAGCTGCGCCGCTGTTTAGCGGATACCGTGTATTTGGGCGACGCGCGTGTTTATCACGAAAAATTGGGCGCACTGACATCAAGCCGAGTGTCATATTCGAAAGCCACCTGACCTTCGATTGCCGTTGCCTGGAAAACCCAGCGCGGACAAGCCGGTGCCGGAACCCAAGTCTGCGACGTCTGCCGGCACTAGCCATCCACCAATTTGGGCGAGCGTGTCGAAAACGGCCTGCGGATAGTCAGGCCGGTAGCGCACGTAGTCGGCAACGCGATTGCAGAATCGCGTCCTTGGGTCGATCACCTTAAGGGCCAAGAATCCGATTTGTCATTGTTACAGATCGAACTTGATGCCCTGCGCCAATGGCATGGCGTTTGAGTAGTTGATCGTATTGGTCTGCCGGCGCATATACACCTTCCAAGAATCGGAACCGGATTCGCGACCACCGCCGGTTTCTTTCTCGCCGCCGAAAGCGCCGCCGATCTCAGCGCCACTGGTGCCAATGTTGACATTGGCAATGCCGCAGTCCGAGCCCGAGGCAGCCAAGAAACCCTCGGCGTGACGCAAATCGGTGGTGAAGATGGACGAAGACAGACCTTGTGGCACGGCATTTTGGATCGCGATCGCCTCGTCGACGCTTGCAAAGGGCATGATGTACAAAATCGGCGCGAAGGTTTCGGTTTGCACCGCGTCGCACTCGGGTGCAACGCCAGAGATGATCGTCGGCAGCACAAAATTGCCGGCGCGATTGACCACGGCGCCACCGGTTAGCACCTCGCCACCCGCCGCTTTGGCGGTTTCGATCGCCTTCAAATAACGCGCCACCGACGCTTGATCGATCAACGGCCCCATCAGCGTGCCGGCATCCAGTGGATGGCCGATGCGCGTTTCGACTTGTTGGTAGGCCTTGACCAGGCTGGCAGTCAGATCGGCGACCAACGAGCGATGCACGATCAGTCGGCGCGTGCTGGTACAACGCTGACCGGCGGTGCCGACAGCACCAAAGACGATCGCCGGGATCGCCAGTTTCAGATCGGCGCTGGCATCGACAATAATCGCGTTGTTGCCACCGAGCTCCAACAAGGAGCGACCCAGTCTTCGGGCCACCCGCTCACCCACGGTGCGACCGACTGCGGTGGATCCGGTAAAGCTGATCAATGGAATGCGATGATCGTCGACCAAGGCTTGCGACAGTTCAATGCCACTGTCGTTGAACAAGAAAAACAAATCGGGAAAGCCGGCGGTGCGGAGCACGTCGTTGCACACCTTCATCGACGCGATTGCGCACAACGGGGTTTTTGGCGATGGCTTCCAGATGGTGATATTGCCGCACACGGCGGCCAAGAACGCATTCCAACTCCACACTGCAACGGGAAAGTTGAATGCGCTAATCACACCGACGATGCCGATCGGATGCCACTGTTCATACATGCGGTGGCCGGGACGCTCTGAATGCATGGTGTTGCCATACAGCTGTCGCGATAGGCCCACTGCGAAGTCGGCGATGTCGATCATCTCTTGAACTTCGCCATCCCCTTCTGGCTTGATCTTGCCCATTTCCAGCGCAACCAAAGAGCCAAGCGCGTCCTTGTGCTCGCGCAGCGCTTGCGCGCACAGGCGAATCGCTTCACCGCGACGCGGCGCCGGCGTGGTGCGCCAAATTTTGAACGCAGCTTGCGCACGGGTCATGATCAAATCGTAGTCAGCCTGACTTGAGGCATAACTGCGGCCGATGGCCTCGCCCGTGGCGGGGTCAATGCTGGTTAGCACGCCAGCGCCGGTGGTGGTCGACCATTCGCCGTGGCCTAGATAGGTGCCGCTGTTATCGGCGCCTAGGCCGAGGGCGGAGAGAACTGCGTGGGACATGAGGAAACTCCTTGCGGGCAGCACGAACGGCGGCAAAACGCGATGCGCGCTGCTGCCGCACGTCCAAGATGGGTGCGCCCCCGACACGATTTGAACGTGCGACCTTCCCCTTAGGAGGGGGACGCTCTATCCAGCTGAGCTACGGGGGCAGTGTTGTAAACCAATAGGCTGCGATCAGTTTTTGCTAACGAGTGTGTGTATAGCTGTCGCAATTCTACCTTGCGTGCGTGAACATGTGCTGCGCAAGCATAGCCTTCCGTGACTTGATCGTCGCTGTGCTGAATGGAACCGCGTTTGACGCATGTACATTCGCCCTGTGCGCTAGATCGTGTCACGCCATGGCGGCTTGCCAAGCGACTCGACCGCGCGCAACGCGGTGTGCTGAGTGATGCGCGGCTGGTGAGGACGTGATAGAAACGCGGGTAAATCTCGATCGATTTCGACGCTGGAGGATCCTTGAATTCCGAACAGAAAAAGTTTCACAGCCGCGCAGTTCGTGCCCGCCGTGAGCTGGAGAAGGAAAAACTCACCTACGGCGCTATTCATGACGGTAGCGGCAAAAGGTATCTGGTAGGCGTCCTTTTTCTGCTTGCTGGAGATGTATTGGAAGCAAATAAGGCCTTTGATTGGTTTTATGCAGAGTTCCCAGATGATGTGGGCGAGCCCATATTCTTTCTGTATGGCGCACTTGCTGCATTTCGGGCAGGCCACGTGGATATGGCCAGCACGCGCCTAAAAGAGACGATGTTGAGTAACGTTTATCTATTGCCTTATCTCATCGATGCGGAGATAGACGCCGCAGGCATCTGGCATTCATCGAATTGGGCAATGGAAAGCTATTTAGATGAGGTTGGGGAATACCTTGATGAGCCTAGTGAGGGCGAACGCAGGTGGATTGCATCGCAATTGATTTCAGAACCATTTGTTGCGCTGATGCGCGAGTTCTTGAGTTGTTCCCGGGCGTTGGCAACCGAATCCGATGTGAGCAAACGCAGGGCTATTCTCGCCGAGTTGAAAAAGGTACGCGTGGCTGCAGGATTGCGACACTGAGTGAATGCATCAACTGCGGCAATGATCGCGCTCCAGCGCGCCCAGCAGCCTGTCGGAGGGAGCTTGCTCGCGATCCGGGCATCGGTGTTTGATCAGCGCCGCGCGCAAGCGCGCTCCCACAAGAGCATCACATCACTTTGACTCGCACCCACTTGCACGCCGAAACCCCGCAGTTACGATTGGATGCGTATGCTGTAACGCGCACTTTCCACGCCAGAGGTTGATGACGATGAGCGACACTGAAAACAAGGTGGCTGAATTGCTGGCTCTCGCCCGCAAAGGCGGCAATAAGGGCAGAAACGGCGGCGGCGCAGCCGCGCGGCCCAGTTCGGGTCGGGTTTGGCCGGTGGTGGTATTGGTGGGCTTGGGACTCGCGGTGTGGGCGTTTAGCAGCTCCTTTTATACGGTGCAGCCGGAAGAGCGCGCGGTGGTCAAGCGCTTCGGCAAAGTGATATCGATCAACGATCCGGGCTTGCACTTCAAGTTGCCATTCGGCGTTGATGCCGTGCAAAAAGTGGCCACCGAGCGGGTACTTAAGCAAGAATTCGGCTTTCGTACCGAGGATGGCGATAACGAGCGCTCTTCGTATTCCACCCAGGATTTCCCAGAAGAATCGCTGATGTTGTCCGGCGATCTGAACATCATTGATGTCGAATGGGTGGTGCAATATCGCATCAGCGATCCGATGAAGTATCTGTATCAGCAGCGCGATCCGGATCGCACTTTGCGTGATATGTCAGAGTCGGTGATGCGCCGCGTGGTGGGCAATCGGTTGGGCAGTGAAGTGTTGACCACGGCGCGCGTCGCGATCGCCACAGTGGCCCGCGAGGAGATCCAAAAAGCGATGGCCGATTACGATAACGGCATCCATATCGTCACCGTCGAGTTGCAAGATGTGGTGCCGCCGGCCGCGGTGAAACCGGCTTTCAACGAGGTCAACGAAGCGCGTCAAGAACGCGAACGCATGATCAACGAAGCAACCAAACAGGCCAATCAGGAAGTGCCGCGCGCCCGCGGCGAAGCCAATCGAGCGCTCTCTGAGGCGCAAGGTTATGCGACTGAGCGCGTCAACCAGGCAAAAGGCGAAACTGCCCGTTTCAACGCGATTCTCACCGAATACCGCAGTGCACCCGACGTGACGCGCACCCGCATGTACCTGGAAACGCTGAACACGGTGCTGCCAAAGGTGGGGTCGGTGTTGGTGGTGCAAGAGGGCCAAATGGGACCACTGCCTTTGCTCAACTTGCGAGATAACGCCGCCAAAAAGGAGAGCGCCCAATGAATCGCTTATTCGCGTTGATTATGGCGGTGATCATCTTATTATTCGTGGTAATGCCGTCGACTTACGTAATCGACCAAGCCGAACAAGGCATCTTGGTGCAATTTGGCGAGCCGGTCGGTGATGTGATAACCGAACCTGGCTTGCATTGGAAACTGCCCTACGTGCAAACCGTGCGTCGCTTCGACAAGCGCATCATGCCGTGGGATGGCGATGTGGGCCAGGTACCCACACTCGGCCGCGAGTTCATTTTGGTTGATGCAACCGCGCGCTGGCGGATTGCCGATCCGCTGAAGTTTTTGCGTTCGGTGCGTGACGAGGCTGGCGCGCGAACCCGGCTCGACGACATCATTGATTCCGTGGTGCGCGATATCATTTCCGGCACCGACCTTGAAGAAATTGTGCGTTCAGCCGATTGGGCGGTGGATGCCAAAGCGCTCAGCGAGGAAGGAGTCGCCCTAGGCGATGTGGATCTGGATAAACCCAAAAAAGGCCGCGCTCGACTCGAACAGGAAATCCGCACGGCGGCAGCCAAACAGACACCCGAACTCGGCATTGAACTGGTTGATGTGCGGCTAAAACGCATCAACTACATCGACAGCGTGCGCTCGCAGGTTGAAAATCGCATGATTTCCGAACGCCAGAGCATCGCCGAACGTTTCCGTTCTGAGGGTCAGGGCCGTAGCCAGGAAATTCTGGGGGAGATGCAGCGCGAGTTGCGCACCATTCGTTCTGAAGCTGAGCGCCAAGCTGCGGAAGTGCGCGGTAAGGCGGATGCGGAAGCGACCAAAATTTATGGCGAATCCTACGGCGCTGATCCGGAGTTCTACGCTTTCTTGCGCACGCTCGAGAGTTACCAAGCCATGGGTGCCAACACCACGTTAATGCTGGGCGCTGATTCTGAATTTTTCCGTTATTTGGAATCCACCCGCAAACGCAGTGCGCCAGCGCAATAATCTCTAATCCACCCTCCGCATTCCCGCGCACGCGGGAATGCGGGTTCCGGATTGTGCGCGCAATCCAGGCGGGGAGAATGGTTCGATCACAGATCGAACCCACCAAAATCCAGGCTCTGGCCCGGCGCTATGCGCTGACGCTTTTCCTGCATCGTTGCTCTGCACCTACCTAAAGGTGACCACCTCAGTTTGGCTCGTACCCCTCGCACACCAGCACAAAGCCTGCACTCAGCCTACCTGCTACACTTTGTGTTCTGTGCCTTGTTTGAGAGTGTTATGGCCCGTCACGACCCGAGTCTGGACCGATTGGTTCCGTCCAACGCAGAGCATCGCTACGACATCAGTGCGAGCGATCTACCCTTGTCTTGCCCAATGCCCGGCATGCATCTGTGGAACTCTCATCCACGGGTGTATTTGTCGGTAGAAGCCAATGGCAGCGTCCGTTGTCCTTATTGTGGTGCGCAGTTCACCTTGAAGGGTGATGCTGGCCATAGTCACTGAGCAGTTGCTGACGACGTGCGCTGAGTGGACTCGAAGCGCATCGCATGAGGCTTGGCCATGGGCCACGACGCTAAACGACGTAAATCGCACTGGACCGTCGTGCAAATCATCCCCAATTTGGGTACCGGGGGCGCCGAACGCTCCACGCTGGAAGTTGCCCGGGCTCTAGCCTTCGCAGGTCATCGCTCGGTGGTCATTTCTGGTGGCGGTCGCTGGGTAAAGCGTCTCACGCGCAGCGGCAGCGAGCACATCAAGTTGCCGGTAGGGGTTAAATCGCTGCTTATTATCGTCACCCTTCTGCGCCTGCGGCAGCAGCTTAAAGCGCTAGCGCCGGATCTGATTCACGTGCGCTCGCGATTGCCCGCGTGGTTGGTCAAATTTGCGCTGTGGGGATTAAGCCCGCGGCCAGCGCTAGTCAGCACCGTGCATGGTCTCAATTCAGTTTCTGCCTACAGCCGCATTTTGACCCGCGCCGACCGGGTGATCGCCGTATCCAATACGACGCGCGACTACCTTCTGCGCCATTACCCCAAACTGGATCCGGAATGTATCCGGGTGATTCCCCGCGGCGCCGATCCGGCGGAATTCTCGCCTGCCACGGTGCTGACTGGAGACTGGCGTGGGCAGTTTTACAGCAATTTCCCGATGCTCGCCAAAGGCGTGTTATTGACTTTGCCGGGTCGTGGCACGCGCCTGAAAGGGCATGCCGATGCGATCAAGTTGCTGGCACGCGTGCGCGCGGCCGGCATCGACGCCCGCTTGTTGCTGCTCGGCGTGGTGGAAGACAATCGACTACATTATCTGCACGAACTGCAGAGTTTAGCCGACGAAATGGGCGTTGCTGACTTCCTTGCGTTGAGTGCCGCACGCAGTGATATCCGCGAAATCTACGCGATCAGTGATTTGATATTGCAATTATCCACCCATCCAGAAAGTTTTGGCCGCGTCGTCGCCGAAGCGCTGTGCATGGGAAAGCCGGTGTTGGGCTACGATCACGGTGGAGTGGGTGAGCTGCTCAAGGATTTTTACCCAGCCGGGCGTGCGCCACTCGGCAATCTCGACGCATTGACGGAGCGCGCCAAGGCCTTATTGCGCAACGCGCCGCCGGTGGATAACGCCCGAGTCCCAAAGGTGGCCGATTTGCAACGCCTGACGCTATCGGTATATGCCGAACTGCTTGAGCAAGCGCCGCCTGATCCGGCTTTCGACGCTCCATGAGTGATCGCACAGCACCTTACCCTTGGCTGCTGTTGGGCCTGCTGTTCGCCGTGCCCGCGCTGCTGCCATTTTCGCGTGCGGCCGAAGCGCCGATACTGTTGGGCGCGTTGCTGGGTTTGTACGCCGCGCTACGCGACCGTGCGGCTCTGCAACGGGTGATCACCCGCACGCTGCTGCTCGCGCTGGGCGCCTACACGCTTGCGGCGCTGATCTCGGCGATCGACGCCTACTCAAGCAAAACGTGGAGCACTGCGCTGGGATCGCTGCGTTTTTTGGGCTTTGCTTTGGGCGTGCTCACGCTGCTTTGGCATGCCTTGCGCGACGGAGCGGACCCTGCGCGATTGTCGAAACTGCTGTCGTTGGCGGCAGCGTTGCCGATTGCTTTGTGGGTCGCGGATGGCTTGATGCAGGCGGCGAGCGGTTGGTCGATCGGCGGCACTCTTGATTCTGATCGACTGAGCGGCATTTTCGGCGCCGACGATCTCAAGTTGGGGCCGCTACTGTCGGCATTGTCGCCATTGCTGCTGTGGCCGTTGCTGCGCGCACGTCGAATGTACCTCGCGGCCGTTTGGCTGGGTTTGTTGCTGGTGGTGCTGTTAGCCGGCGCGCGCGCCGGTTGGCTAAGCTTTGCATTGGTCAGCACGCTGCTGGCGTGGCGCCTGGCCCGTGGATCCTGGCCTTTACTGTTGAGTTGGTTGGCCGCAGCCGCGCTGTGCGTCGCCGCGCTGGTGGCGATCAGCTATCACAGCTCGGAGACTTTTCGAGCGCGGATTGACCGCACGCTCGCCGCCAGCGACGGACAAATCGATGTCGCATTGGCAGGGCGCGTGCCGATCTGGAAAACCGCGACGCAAATGATTGCCGCGCACCCGATTAACGGCGTTGGCGCGCGCAGCTTTCGTTACGCTTATCCGGATTACGCGGATGCTGGCGATCCGTGGGTGGACCCGGTGCAGCACACCGGCGCCTCGCATGCGCACCAAATTATATTGGAAGTGCTCACGGAAACCGGAATTCTTGGGCTGCTCCTATGGCTGGCGGCCGCCATTTTGTTATGGCGGCAAGCGCGTCAAGTGCCGATTGATTCGGCCGCCGGCGCAGCGTGGGTATCACTGGCGGTGTTAGTTTTCCCGCTGAATACCCATTTGGCCTTTTATTCGAGTTTTCTCAGCATTGTTTTGGCTTGGTTGCTCACGCTGGCTTGCGCGCAAACTCTCATCGTGCAGATGGGTGAAAAAACGGCAGCTAGCAATGCTTCCTAGCCCATCTGCGACCAGAAGCGAAGCTTTATCGGTAGTGGTGACTACACTCAATAACGCCGCAACACTAACGCGTTGTTTGACCAGCGCAGGTTTCGCAGACGAGTTGGTCCTGGTTGATTCGGGCAGTCACGACGATACCTTGGCGATTGCCGCGGCGCAGGGATGTCGCATTTTGCACAAAGATTTCGCCGGATATGGCCCCCAAAAAGCCTGGGCGATTGCCCAAGCCAGTCATCGTTATGTGTTGTTACTGGATGCGGACGAATGGTTGCCTGAAGAATGTCAACGTGAGATTCAAGCGTTAATGCAGCGACTGGCAGCCGGCGAAACCGCATTGGCCGGCTATCGATTGCCACGCAGAGAGCTGATTTTTTGGCAATACCAGCGCGGCGCGCGCTTAAATCGATATTTACGTTTGTTTGATCGTACGCGTTTCCGAATGAGTGCATCCACGGTGCACGCGGCGCCTGAAGTGGACGGTGCAGTCGGCGATCTAATAAGTGCTTTTTGCCATGATGGCGAGCCTGATATTCACACCAAAGTCGCCAAGATCAATGCGTACTCAAGCGGTTTGGTGCAAGACAAACTGAATCGTAAAGTACGTTTTGTGCGCACCC
>Ga0209181_10004818_pt1 | contig 19808 bp, 15 predicted proteins | sample MAT05_FD_187208 | JGI IMG/M metagenome (GOLD analysis project Ga0209181, IMG submission 187208) | Freshwater microbial communities from Lake Fryxell liftoff mats and glacier meltwater in Antarctica - MAT-05 (SPAdes) (version 2) | ecosystem: Environmental > Aquatic > Freshwater > Ice > Liftoff... | reverse complement strand
GGTTGGGCAGATTTACCTTTTGCTTTTGGTCATGGGCCTGATAGTGGGCCTTTTGTCGCTATTCCGCATTGATGTTCGCCAGTTATTTACCTCTTTGTCCATTGTTTTTGCGGGTATCGCCATCCTTACGAAAGACTACATCTCGAACATGATCAATGGGATGATCGTCACATTTTCGGGGCAGCTCAGCATTGGCGACAATGTGCGCATCGGCCAGCACCGGGGCAAAATCTTAGACATCACGCTGCAAAACATCCATTTACTGAACGATGATGATGACATGATTTACATCCCCAACTCCCTGTTGCTCATATCGGAGGTGATCAATTATACCAAACGTGAGGTGAAGCGAACCAGCATTGAGTTTGAAATTGACCTCAAGCACCTAAAAAATGTAGAGGAACTGGAGCGCATACTGATTGAAACCCTCAGCCCATTCCAAGATTTGATCAAGCCTGAAAGCCAATACCTTCGGGTGGCTGAAGTGAAAAAAGACTTTGTGGCCATGAAATTCCAATACATTCTGAAGGAACCCAACAAAGACTTGGAGCGTCAAATTCGGCGCCGTACCACGCGCCGGCTGGTGGAAGTCATCAGCGAGCGAGAAAAAATAGCCGACCAAATACCGGACCTGCCAGATTCAATGGGGCACGCGGTGATTTAATTTAAAAATATGAACCATCTCCAACACGAGACTTCTCCCTATCTCCTCCAGCACGCCCACAATCCAGTGGACTGGTACGCTTGGAAACCAGACGCTTTCGAGCGTGCCCTTGCCGAACAGAAACCCATTCTGGTCAGCATTGGCTACAGCACCTGCCATTGGTGTCATGTGATGGAACGCGAATCCTTTGAAAATGAGGAGGTTGCGGCGTTTATGAACGAACATTTCATCAACATCAAAGTGGATCGTGAGGAACGCCCGGATGTGGATGCAATTTATATGGAAGCTTGCCAACTGCTCACTGGGGGAGGTGGCTGGCCGCTCAATTGCTTCCTAACTCCGGATGCCAAGCCATTTTATGCAGGCACCTATTTCCCACCACGTCCTGCGCACAACCGACCTGCTTGGATGCAGCTTCTGCAGCACCTCGCCAATATTTGGGAAACAAAACGAGACACTGCTACCGACCAAGCCGAGCGCTTGCTGGCAAACATTCAGCGGAACGATGGAATCTTTATTGGTACGCAGCAACCCCTCAACCCCACAACGGCTCAACCCCTCAACTTTGAAGCCGTTTTCGTTCGAATCCGTGCACAATTCGATCATTCGGAAGGTGGATTTGGCGGCGCGCCGAAGTTTCCGTCTACCATGGCCTTGCAGTGGCTGTTGAATTGGCATTACTTTTCTGGGAATCCGGAAGCCCTTCAGCACGCACTATTTTCCCTCGATAAAATGGCGCGAGGCGGGATCTACGACCAAATTGGAGGCGGATTTGCACGCTATGCCACCGATCGCGAATGGCTCGTACCGCACTTTGAAAAAATGCTCTATGACAATGCTTTGCTCCTGAGCGTACTTTCTGAGGCATATAAAATAGGTCAACAGTCAACAGTCAACGGTCAAGTGTCAACAGTCATCCAGCAAACCCTCACCTACATCGCCCGCGAAATGACCAGCCCGGAGGGTGGGTTCTATTCGGCTCAGGATGCTGATTCAGAAGGTGTCGAGGGGAAATTTTTTGTTTGGGACAAGTCTGAGATGGAAGCAATACTTGAAGAAGATGCCGGGCTTTTTTGTGACTTTTATGGCGTGACCGATGCTGGAAACTGGGAAGAAAAAAATATTCTCTGGCGACCCTATACCTATGAGGCATTTGCGGCAGACCATAATATAGCGGTAGCATCGCTCCAAAAACGCCTAAGTGCCAGCGCGGAAAAACTGCTCGCAGTCCGTTCTCGCCGTATATGGCCGGGTTTGGACGACAAAATTCTTTTGGGCTGGAATGCGCTCATGGCCTCAGCTTATGCAGCGGCATTCACGGCCCTGGGCCAGGAGGAGTACCGACAAGCCGCCGTTCGGAACCTTGAATACCTGCTGAAGAACTTTCAAAACCCTCAACCCTCAACCCTCAACCCTCAACCCCCAACCCTCAACCCTCAACCCTCAACCCTCAACCCTCAACCCTCAACCCCCAACCCTCAACCCTCAACCCTCAACCCTCAAGGTAGCTATCGCCACAGTGCTTCCCAGCCATTTGCGTTTCTTGATGACTACGCTTATCTAATTGCCGCGTTCGTGGATATTTATCAAATCACATTTGAACCTCGTTATCTGCAACTTGCGGGCAATTGCACGGACTATGTTTTTGGCCATTTCTACGACCCTGAAACGGGGATGTTCTTTTTCACAGACAAAAATCAAACAGACATTCTTTTTCGGAAGAAAGACCTTTATGACAACGCAACGCCATCGGGCAACAGCACCATGGTGCACAACCTCCAACGACTTGGCATTCTGCTTGACCGCTCGGAATGGCGTGAAACGGCTTCGAGCATGCTTGTTGCCATGCGTGAAACAGTGGAGAAATATCCCCTTTCATTTCAGCGTTGGGCTACTGCTCTGTTAAACGAAGTCCATCCAATTCAGGAAATTGCCATTGTTGGCGAAAACGCTTTTGAAAAAGCCCTGGAAATTCAACGTGGTTTTTTGCCGAATAAAATAATAGCCGCCAGCCAACAGCCCGATGAAACGCAACCCCTCTTGGCAGGCAAGCCCGGCGCTGCTGATGCGCTCATTTATGTTTGTCGCAATTTTGCTTGCCAAAGACCCGTTTCCACCTTGGCTGAATTTTGGGAGTTGGTAAATTCATGACAAGTCCTTACTTTCACCATCCCAAAGTGCCACATAATCGCCATGAACATGAAAAACTACTGCACATTAATCCTATGTTTCTGCAGCATCGGTTGGCTCTCTGCCCAACAAGTGCCACAATTCAGCCTTTACACCCTCAACCCTTACGCCCACAACCCAGCTTATGCGGGCCTGGAAAACACACTCGTTGCCACAGGGGTATATCGCCAACAATGGTCGGGGCTTTTGGGCGCGCCTGCCACGCAGCACATCAATGCTCACCTGCCCATCTATGCCATCAGCAGCGGCGTGGGAATTCGCATCGAAAACGATGTGATTGGGGCGCACAACACCACCCAGGCTGCGCTAAGTTACAGTTATCAGCTGGAGTTGAACCGCAGTGTTCTCGTATCTTTTGGATTGAGTGCGGGCTGGTTGCAGTATAACCTGGATGGCACAAAACTCCGCGCTCCCGAAGGCACCTACGCCGAGCCGAATTTTTCCCACAACGAATCGGTCTTGCCAATTTCCAAGGTGAGTGCGGGCGCACCCATATTCGAGGCGGGAGTATTTTTACAGGCTAATAAATTGGAAGCGGGCGTTTCGGCACAACCGGTTTTTGCCACCCAACTGAAAGAAAAAGGGAATGGGGCATTTGGCCTGCAACCGGTGCAGCATTACTTTTTGTACACAGCATACACACTTCCGCTGGGAGAAAATTTGACATTGAAGCCCTCTGGTTTAGTTAAAAGTGACTTGACGGAGACACAAATAGAAGTTTCTGCGATGGCACGTTGGCGTGAAAATACATTTGCCGGCGTTTCCATGAGGGGCTTCGGAAAATCCTCAAAAGATGCTTTTGTGTTGTTTATCGGGTTCAAACTTAATGAAAAAACTACACTGGCTTATGCTTTTGACGTTCCGCGCTCGTCTCTCAGCGCAGCCCATCGGGGCAGCCATGAACTATTGATTCGGTATAGCCTCAACAGGCCTATCGGAGTGGGGAAGCTGCCGCCAGTCATTTACAACCCACGTTTTTTTTGAAAAAAAACAACAACATGGGCACAAAATTTGACAAAAAGCCGACATTTGCGCTTCCTTCAGTTTATCTTTAAAAAAACTGCTTCTGCATACAATGAAAAGTTAAAACGGCGTTTGTCAGCGTCTTCAACAGAGAACGCGCTCCAAGGCCAACCAAATTTTATTCAGAAAAGTTTTCGGAAATAATTTAATCCTCTGTCTACCTTTACGGGCACATTTTCCAAACCGAACATATTTAAGTAGGAAAACACGGGTGTTTAACATGAAAAAACTACAGCATTCATTTCTTCTGCTGCTCTTCCTTGCAGCAATGGCCGCTTCATGCGGCCGCAGTGAAGGTGGCCAGCTTGTCGGCGTGGCCAACCGTCCAAAATGGAAAGGGATTAACCCATACGGTATGGTTTATGTCCCCTCCGGTTCACTTACCATCGGTTCTGGCGATGAAGACATCAGCCGCTCGCTGGTTTCTCAACCCAAAACGATCTCGATCCAAGGGTTCTTCATGGACGATACGGAAATCACCAACAACGAATATCGCCAATTTGTTGACTGGGTGGTGGACTCTCTCGCTCTGCGGAAACTCGATCTCGTTTTGGAAGAGTCGGAGAACGATCAGTCTCCCCCTCAGCCAAGTCTAGATTGGGAAGCCCGTCAGGACATTGATTGGGAAGCCGATGTTGAAGAAGGTGGCGAGGGTGCCCTCGAAGACCTCTTCTATCAAGGCAACGAACGCTTTGCAGGCCGCAAAGAGTTTGACGTGAACAAACTTGTTTTTGAATTCCAATGGTACGACTGGCAGGGTGCGGCACACGCCCCAGCTGGGAAAGACGTGAACCGTACCAGCTTTATCCGCCGTGAGTCGGTTAAAATCTATCCGGACACACTTACATGGATTCGCGACTACTCGTACTCATACAATGAGCCGATGTCACGCAACTACTTCTGGCACCCAGCCTTCGACGACTATCCTGTAGTCGGTGTAAACTGGAAAATGGCAAAAGCCTTTTGCTACTGGCGTACCAAAATCTGGAACATGGCTGGTGAGACAGAAGAAATGTCCGAAGACTTCCGCCTCCCAACCGAGCACGAATGGGAATACGCCGCGCGTGGTGGTCGTGCGGAAGCCTCTTACCCTTGGGGAGCATACTACACCCGGAACGCTAAAGGTTGCCTTTTGGCAAACTTCAAGCCTGGTCGTGGCGTGTACCCAGAAGATGGGGGTCTCTACACCGTAAAGGCCGACGGGTACTACCCGAATGATTACGGTCTCTACTGTATGTCAGGTAACGTGGCTGAATGGACGGAATCTGCTTATTTCGAGAATTCCTACTCTTTCATTCACGACTTGAATCCCGACGTTCGCTATGATGCGAAAGACGACGATCCCAAAACGGCTAAACGTAAAGTGATTCGTGGTGGTTCTTGGAAAGACGTAGCCTTCTTCCTCCAGACGCCCAACCGCACCTACGAATACCAAGATACAACCAAGTGCTATGTTGGCTTCCGTTGTGTCCTTACATTCCTGGGTCGTTCTATCAATGACTTCTAAATCAAGAGGTTGCGAAGGGCAAAAAGCAAGAATAATTTGTTAAGATAAAATTAAAAGACAGTTCTTGCGTTTTGCCCTTCGTTTTGGTAATCCTCTTTTCTTCGCATTGCCTCTTGGCAATTCATTCCAAAAATTTGGCAGAAAAATTGGTAAGTGTCATCATTGGTTTGCCAATGATGGACAAATTTGGAGGCTATCCTTCAATTTGTCTGGTGTTTTCAACCATAATATGCTTATTTGATTTCTACTTTTGCGCCGCCCTGAAATTCTTATTGAAATAGTCAAGTCAAAAATCATTCAGTAACTGCTAAAACATTCAAGAACAATGAGTTCATTCGTTAAATCGAAGACGTTTAAGTACTTCAAAAATCTCGCAATTGGTGTAGGTGCAGCATTCGTGCTCGCTGGCGCACTGTTCAAACTCGAATCCTGGGAGGGAGCATCCGAAATGCTGATCCTTGGCATGAGCATCGAGGTTATCATCTTCCTTATGCTGGGTATAATCCCACCAGAGCCAGATTACTACTGGCAGAAGTTGTATCCTGGTTTGGATGATTATGATGCTCGCCTACAGCCTTTGACCGCTGGTCCAGCTGCCGACATGGGTACTCCTTTGCATGGCGATGTGATCGAACGTCAATTGGGTGGTATGCTCACTGAAATGCAATCTATGTCTAAAAGCATGGGCGCACTCAAAGCACTCCAAGAAGTAGATTTTTCTGGCACTTCTGACCAGATCAAATCCATGAGCAATTTCTACACTAAGATGAACGAAGCTATGTCCGACATGGCTAAGTCTGCCGAAGATGTAAAAGCGTACAAAGATCAGTTGGGTGCGCTCAACAAGAACCTTGGATCGCTCAACACAGTGTACGGTAATATGCTCTCTGCGATGGCCAACATTGGTCGTCAGTAAGGCGATGCATTTGGTAACTAACCTTTCAGTTTCACAATCAAAAACTTAAAGACTTATGTCAATACCAAAGGAGCCGCGGCAACTGATGATCAACCTAATGTATCTGGTGTTGACCGCGCTGCTGGCACTTAACGTGTCAGCCGAGGTAATGAATGCTTTTTTCTCCCTCGATAAAGGGATGAAAGAAAGCCGTGATATTGTAGAAAAAAACAATGGCTCCCTTACTACGGCCATTGAAAAAGCTGCCCAGGATTACCCTAGTCCTCAAGCGGAGGATTACAAGGCAAGAGCTATCAGATCCAACCAGATTGTCAACGATTTCGTAGTTTATGTTCAAGGGATTCGCGACAATCTTTTTGCCAAAGCTGGAGGCCCCAATCCTAAAGTGCCGGGCCAACCTAGGGACATCCGTAACAAAGACATCACGACCAAGATGTTTGTAAATGACGGATTAGGCAACGAAATTCAAGAAAAGATCAAAGAGCTGCGTACTCAACTGTCCGGCATTGTTGACAATGACGCATTGACGGTGGCTTCATTGCCATTGTCTGTGGAAGAACTGCCAGCGGGTACCAAAGCCAAATCCTGGTCTGAATTCAAATTTAAGCAAATGCCTGTTGCTGCTGTTTTCCCATTGTTGGGAAAAATCCAGAGCGATGCGAAGAACTCTGCAACTGCTGTTTTGAACTATTGTGCAACCAAGGTTCAAGGTACGGACCTCAAGTTTGACAAGTTTATTCCTGGGGTTGCTCCCAAGAAGAATTATGTCATCCTGGGTGAGGAATTTGAGGCAGAGGTATTCTTGAGCGCATTTAGTTCAAAGACCGACAATGTGAGCATTAATGTCAATGGGAATAATGTTGCGCTTAAGGATGGAATTGGAACCTATAAAACAAAGCCAAGTAATGTTGGCGAGCAGAAGTATAGTGTGTCCATTAACATCAAGAACCCAACTACAGGCACGACCGAGACCGTAAAGAAAGAGTTCTCTTATGAAGTAGGTCAACGTTCTATTGCGGTTCAGTTGGACAAGATGAATGTGTTTTACATCGGTGTTGAAAACCCTATCTCCGTTTCTGCGGCAGGTGTTTCTTCCAATGATGTAAAGGTATCTGCTTCTGGAGTCAACGTTGCAAACAAAGGTGGCGGCCACTTTATTGTGACGGCCTCTACCCCTGGCGAATCTATCCTTACAGTTTCTGCACCAGGTGTTTCTCAACGTTTCACTTACCGTGTCAAACGTATTCCTGACCCAACCCCACTGCTTGGTGCCAAACACCGTAGCAAAGCTATGGCAAATGGTGAGTTCAGAGCTCAAGGTGGTATCGCTACTGTGTTGGAAAACTTTGACTTTGACGCAAAATGCGATGTAGCTGGCTTCGAGGTCACCTGGTTGCCCAAGCGCCAAGACCCAATCTCAAAGCAAAATTCCGGCGCCCGCTGGAATGGCGATGTGCAGGATTGGATCAGCAAAGCAAAGCCAGGCGATGCTTACTTCTTTGACGATATCAAATGCAAATGCCCTGGCGACGCCGCAGCGCGTAACCTTGGCGGTCTTGCTTTCAAAATTCGTTAAGCGTGCAATAAATTTAAGTTGAGAAAGGTTTGGCAACAAACTTTTCTCAACTTCTTCAAAATTCCCCACCCTTTTGAAACTCCATTCTAAACGTACTACTTTAATGCTAATCAATACCCAACTGCGAGTCATGCAAACATTTATGAAACTGATTTGCCTTTGCCTCTTCCTCCTGCTTGGCGGGACGACGACGCTGTTGGCACAGGATCCCGAAGAAATCGAAACCACGCCAGCTACAGGCACGGAAGAGGAAGCACCCTTGGTGGAAGACCCAGCCGATGCCCCAATTGATGAAGTGGTTAAAAAAGACATCGTGGGTGAGCGCAGGATTTTGAAATACCCGCTCCTCCGCGAAAGCGATGTTTTCTGGGAAAAACGCATCTGGCGTATCATTGACGTTCGTGAGAAAATGAATCTCCCGTTCGCCTACCCTGAAGACCCATTCTTCAATATCCTTTCGGATGCTGCTACCAAAGGCGATTTGCCGGTGTACAGCACGGACGAGGATGGCGCGAAATTCAAAAAACGCCTCAGTACAGACGATGTGCTCTCTATGCTCTCAAAAGCCGACACCGTAGTTACTTTTGATCCTGAGACGTACGAAGAGAAAGTCCAGATCGTGCGCAACGACATCAACTGGGAAGACGTGAAGCGTTTCCGTCTCAAAGAGGTGTGGTTCTTCGATAAGCAAGCTTCCATGCTGCGTGTTCGTATCCTCGGCATCGCGCCGATGATTGACGTGCGCGACAATGAAGGCAACTTCCGCTTCGAGAAGCCTATGTTCTGGGTTTACTACCCACACGCTCGCGAAATGTTTGCGAAACACAACTATTTTGCACTCGGTGGAAATACCATGGCTCAACTCACTTGGGACGATGTATTCGAAAAACGTCTTTTCGCATCCTATATCTACAAGGAGTCAAACGTGTATGATCGTAAAATTGACGAATACCTGCAAGGGGTAGATTTGCTCATGGAATCAGAGAAGATCAAAAATGAGATTTTCAACTGGGAACATGATCTCTGGCAATACTAATCCTGCTTAAAGGGTTTTGACTTCATAAAACGGGGTTCGATGCATTGCATCGAACCCCGTTTTTGTTGGTGATTGCGAAATGAATTTCACGCTACTTGATTACCAACGGCTTCGACTCAAACCGTTTGCTCGGGTGCAGAACCTGCACAACATAGACTCCTTTTGGAAGATTGTTGGTAGGTACATACGTTTGGTTTGCAATGTTTTTCTGTTGGAAAACGATTTTGCCCAAAAGGTCGAATACCATGAGATCTGCGGAGGTTTCTGATTCGGGCAATTGAACGCGGAAGCCTTCACCTGAGGCTGGGTTTGGGAAAATTGACCACGGTTCAAACGTGACTGCTGCCTCTGTCAGCCCAACGGTTGCGCAAGTGAGCGATTCAAGCAATGTGGTGGTGTTTACCCAAAAAGTGTCCCTGTAGGGCTTCCATTGTGCTTGCTCATATAGGTCTGAATGCCCTGCGCCAGGCACGGTGAGGAGATTGTTCCATAGTCCTACCGTTTCTGCTTGTGCATGGACAAGGCTGCTGCCTTCAAGGAAGGCGATGTTGGCGGCAAGCCCGTATGTGTATGGAACCGTAGCATCGGCAGTGCCGTGAATGCTGACGAGTGGCGATTCGGTGTTGTCTACCCAAAAGCTGCGGTAAAGCCCTCCAGACATGTTCACAACAGCATCAGAGTGAGAGGAATAGGTCTTGTTTGAAGCAGTCCCACTGATACCCTCCAACCCTCCGTTTACTGTTACGAGATTTTGAAGAAACGCTGGGATTTGGTCGTCAAGGTCTAAATAGGCCGTGTGCAATGCTGCGACCGCTCCAGCCGAATATCCACCGATGAAGATGTTGGAGGCGTCTGCACGGAAAAGGTTTGCTGTTGCTGCGTCTTCACGGAAGTACCGCACGGCAGCTTTCATGTCACCAGTTGCTTTGATCGCAGTGTCAAAAATCTTGTTAGAATCGGGAATACCCAAAACGAGGAATGGAAAGAGGCGGTATTGAATGGATACAGCCACATATCCTTTTTTTGCAAGTAGTTCGCACCATTGCTGCATCATACTTTTGTCGCCAAAAATAAAACTGCCTCCGTGTGCCAATATAACTACCGGGCGGGCAGAAAGGTTGTCGCCTTCTGGCTCATACACGTCCATGGAAAGATTGATGTTTTGTCCAAGATGGCTGACCGTGGGAGCGTAAACTACGGTCGTTTTTTTGACGGTCGAGAAGACATTGTCCAGGTAGCGCGAGCCATCGCAGCCAGGATTTTGAGCAGGCAGCAAGGCTGTAAAAAAGGCCAAAAAGGCCATAAGGAGTAGCAATTTTTTCTTCATAACAAGGGAAAATTCAATTTATAGTTAAAAAAACAGAGGGGTGAAGTTACAGATATGATTCTTTCGGAATCAAATATCTGCAAATTCACCCCTCCATAATATGGATGTTGCGGAATCAGGACGCTTTTTGGTCGGCTGCGTTCTATGCCATCTCTTTTTCAGAGGCAAAGTTGGCAGCCACAAATTCACGGTTCATGCGAGCAATGTTGCTGACCGATATTTCCTTTGGGCATTCGGCTTCGCAGGCCTGAACGTTGGAGCATTTTCCAAAACCTTCTTTGTCCATCTGTGCTACCATGCTCAACACACGCTGTTGCCGCTCTACCTGCCCTTGTGGAAGCAGGGCCAAGTGACTTATTTTAGCGGAAGTGAAGAGCATGGCCGAGGCGTTGGGACATGCCGCGACACAGGCACCGCATCCAATACAGGCGGCGGCATCGAATGCATGACCGGCTTGATCTTTTTCAACAGGAATGGAATTGGCATCCTGCGCTTGTCCAGTATTTACACTCACATAGCCACCTGATTGAATAATGCGGTCGAACGAGGAACGGTCTACCACAAGGTCTTTAATCACGGGGAATGATTTGGCGCGGAATGGTTCTATTACGATGGTATCGCCTTCGTGGTAGTGCCGCATGTGAACTTGGCAGGTGGTGGTGCCTTTCATGGGGCCATGGGGGCGACCATCTATGACAAGCGAGCAGGTTCCGCAAATGCCTTCACGGCAGTCGTGTTCGAATGCTACGGGTTCTTCACGGCTTGCTATAAGTTGTTCGTTAAGTACATCGAGCATTTCGAGGAACGACATATCGGGGTTTACGTCTGGGAGTTCGTAATTGACGAATTCGCCTTTGTATCGGCCACCTTGTCGCCAGATTTTGAGTGTGAGTTTCATCTCTATTGTTGATTTTGCCGCCCCGACTTGGCGGGGTTGATTCAGATATTGCTTTATTGCTAGAAGTTAGATTTCCAACCCTGCAAATAGTGTTACGGTGTTAAATTTCAAGGGGATGCCTTTGCCAAAGCCCAGCATGCCGAAGTCGTCGCGAATCCCCATGATAATTCGGCTTTTGCCTTCTTCCCCGAGTCGAACGCCAAAGCCGCAACTAGGCCCCAAATAGGTTCTTTGGATAAATTTGGTTTCGTTCACAACCGAGCCCCCCACTTGAAATTCTTGGTGCATTAAGTAATTTCCAAAAACTCCTGCCTCGAGATACCATTTTTTCTTTTTGCCCAATTGCCACACCATGGGCATTGCACGCAGGGTGATGTATTCAAAAGTCTCTTTCTCGGTTTCGTTTTTGCGTTTAAAATGGCTGAATGCCGCCCCCAAAGACCAAGCATTTCCTTTTGAATTGACAAACCAATATTCAAGTCCGATCGAAAAGCCAGGCTTGGGTTTCAATTCTTTTCCACGTTCACCCAGTGTGCCAATGGGCATTCCCAGAAAGATGTGTGCCGCGCGTTCCTGTGCTACTAGGCTCGTTGTAAAAAAGAAGAACAAAAGGGTTAATCGGTTCATTTTTCAACCTTTACAATCGCAGAGCAATTGTCAATCAGCAAATTGCCGTTAGTTTGTTCGAATCCAAGAGCGTAGTACGCCATCAAATCCAATTCGTCATAATCAGCCAGCGTCGGGGTCAGCATAAATTCGTAGCGTACCCATTTAGAATGGCTAACGGCTTGGCTTTCGGCCAGCAACTCTTCCTGTTTGGAACTGGTATTGTACCCCCAGATTTTCAAGATCGTAGGGGCATTTAAATTTACGACTTCACGGCTAAGGGGCGTACCTGATCTGTATGTATTGGATCTTGCCAACCACAAACTAAATGTGTAGGTAGCACCTTTTTCCAAAAAATCCATAAGCGGTTGCCCCACTCCTTCCCAGGTATTGACTTCTCGTACTACGAGGCCCAGATAAGTATCGCCATCTTGTGGAGGCATACTTACCTGAAAAGAACCAGGTTGTATATCAGGTGGCGTTTGATCTTCACTACCCAAATTTATCCAGCCAGATGGCACCGTTCCCGCTGCGCCGCTACCTCCATTTTCGAAAGAAGGGTTGTCCAACAAAATAACTTTTTGCGCCAAGATTTCCTCCGTCGTACAAAAAGCAACCAATAAAAACAGAGACCAGTACTTTTTCATAATCAATGCCATGATGCCCAGAGCAAAATGAATGCGCAGCCCAAAAGGGCAAACCGTAACCTCGAGGTAACTGAACTAACGATCACTTAAATCAAGGTTTTTCCACCGATATAGATACAGCTTTCGAGTTGTTATCATAAAAGAAGATGATGCCAATGGCATACTTGTCTCCAGTACCCGGGTTTGAACTATCCGGGTTCCCATAAGCCGCTATTACCTCGGCTTTTGTACTTCCGACCCCAATCCCTTTCTCCGTTTTCATAGCAAAGACTCCAGAGAACTTCAGGCTTTTGATCTTCATTTGAGCGTTAAAAATTGCCTCGGAAGTAGGTTCTATATAGATTATCACCCCCTTAGACGCATAGGTAAGGTAATGATAGTAAAGGCCTCCCCCGGACGAATTAAGCGGGAAAGGCACGCCATAGAGGTCAACTGCTTTTTGTGCCTCATCTCCAATTTTGAGCTCTGTGGTACCAACTCCGGGGATAATAACTTTTACAGTGGGTCCAGGATCAGGGGTGGGCTCTTCATCTTTTTTGCAGCCGACGAAGGCGAGTGTGGCCAATAAAAGGCTGATTGCTAAGTGCTTGAGTGTCATAGTTTAAAAAAATTGAATCGGTTATTGTTTTGCCAAGCTAGAGTTCAAGCTGGCAGTGTTTACTCGTAACTGCGTTGTGCAACTTTCACCTCCTCATACTCCAATTTTTCCTTGTGCAATTCGGCTTTTTTGCCCTCGCCTTTCCATTCCCAAGCGGCCACGTACATGAAATCTTTGTCGTCGCGTGCCGCTTCTCCCTTTTCTGTTTGATGTTCTTCCCGGAAGTGGCCGCCACAACTTTCTTCCCGGGCCAAGGCATCTTGGCACATTAGTTCGCCAAGTTCGAGGAAATCCGCGACCCGCCATGCTTTTTCCAGTTCAGGGTTGAATTCATCGGTTCGGCCCGGCACCAGTAGATCGCTCCAAAACTCCTTTTGAAGGCTTTGAATTTCATCAATGGCTTGTTTTAACCCGGCTTCATTTCGGGCCATGCCGCACTTGTCCCACATAATATGCCCTAAGCGACGGTGAAAACTTTCTGCACTTTGCTTACCGTCAATGGCCATCAATTGTTGAATACGGTCATTTACTTGCCGCTCCGTTTGTTCAAATTCCGGGTGATCGGTAGAAATCGCTCCCGTGCTGATCTCCTTTGAAAGATAAGAGCCTATGGTGTAAGGCAACACAAAATAGCCATCTGCCAGACCCTGCATCAATGCCGATGCACCAAGGCGGTTGGCGCCGTGGTCGCTGAAATTGGCCTCGCCACAAGCGTATAGTCCGGGAACGGTGGTCATTAATTCGTAATCCACCCAAAGCCCCCCCATCGTGTAGTGAACGGCGGGGTAGATTCGCATTGGGGTTTCGTAAGGGTTGTCGCCCGTGATTTTTTCGTACATCTCGAAGAGGTTGCCGTAAGCTGCTTCCACGGCTGCTTTGCCTTTGCGCTTGATGGCATCGGCAAAGTCAAGGTACACGGCCAGACCGCTTTTGCCAACGCCCAATCCTTCGTCGCAAGCCACTTTTGCAGCGCGGCTGGCGATGTCGCGTGGAACGAGGTTGCCAAAAGCTGGGTAGCGGCGTTCGAGGTAATAATCGCGGTCGGCTTCCGCGATTTGGCGCGGGTCAGTAAGTCGGTCCTTGGCTGATTTCGGCACCCATACCCGCCCATCGTTGCGCAGCGATTCGGACATCAGGGTCAGTTTTGACTGATATTCACCCGAAACCGGGATACAAGTCGGGTGGATTTGAGTGTAACAGGGATTGCCAAAAAACGCGCCCCTGCGGTGTGCCCGCCAGGTTGCTGTTGTGTTGCACATCATCGCGTTTGTGCTCAAGTAGAAAACGTTCCCATAGCCGCCACTACAAAGTACGACCGCGTGGGCGGCATGGCGTTCCACCTTGCCAGTCAACAAATTGCGCACAATGATGCCCCGGCATTTGCCGTCAATGGTCACCACATCGAGCATTTCGTGGCGGTTGTACAATTTTACCGTGCCAAGGGAGACTTGACGGCTAAGGGCTTGATACGCCCCAATGAGCAGTTGTTGGCCAGTCTGGCCCCTGGCGTAGAAGGTGCGCGAGACTTGGGTGCCGCCAAACGAGCGATTATCCAATAGCCCGCCGTATTCTCGGGCGAATGGTACGCCTTGCGCCACGCACTGGTCAATGATGCCATTGCTTACCTCCGCCAGACGGTGTACGTTGGCTTCCCGGGAGCGGAAGTCGCCGCCTTTGATGGTGTCGTAGAATAGGCGATAGACCGAGTCGCCGTCGTTGCGGTAATTTTTGGCGGCGTTGATACCGCCTTGCGCTGCAATAGAGTGCGCCCTGCGCGGACTGTCGTGGAATGTAAATGCTTTCACGTTGTATCCCAATTCTCCAAGGGAAGCGGCGGCAGATGCACCTGCCAGGCCAGTTCCGACTACGATCACGTCAATCTTTCGCTTGTTGTTGGGGGCCACGAGCGGCACGTGTCCTTTGTATTCCTCCCACTTTTCCGATACTTTGCCGGCAGGGGTTTTAGATTCGAGTATTGAGCCAGAGGCCATATTTTGTTGATTTTTACCCGCCGAAGTCCCGATTATCGGGGTAAAGGCGAGGTGAATGGAGGATTTGTGGATTGGGGTATTTACCGAAACCTTATCGGGGTTGCTCCGTGGTCAAACCTTTGAAAAATAAGACACAATCGGAATCGCCGCAAAACCCACTGCCATGCCCACGCTATACACATATCCGAATCCTTTAATGATGGGCGAATATTTATGGTGCGCCAGACCCAAGGTCTGGAACGAGGACCAGAACCCATGCCACAGGTGGAAACCGACCACTATCATACACACGACGTAAAAAACAACATAAAAGATGTTTTGGAACGCTACAGCAACGGGCAGGTAGAGGTTTTGCACCGGATGATCGTATGCTGCCACTTCTACGGCAGGCAAGACGCCCAGCTTCATTTGCAGCCAAAACTGCCAGAGGTGCAAAATCAAAAAGATAAAAATGACGATCCCAAACCAAGCCATATTGCGCGCTGAACGCTCCGAACTGCGGGTGTACGTCACAGCATACCGCTCCGAGCCGCGCGATGCGCGATTGGAGATCCAAAGCCGCAAGCCTTGCACCGTGTGTAGCAAGATGAAAGCATAGAGCCCGTAGGAGATGGTTTTTATGATCGGGTTGTGGGTCATAAAAAAGGCGTAGGTATTGAATGCCTCGCCACCGTCGTCTTTGAGCAACTGGAAATTGCCCAGAAGATGGACGATCAAAAATAACATGAGGAAAATCCCCGTCAAAGACATGATGACCTTCTGGCCGATAGACGAGGAAAAGAATTTAGAGAGCCAACTCATTCGCTTTGTTATGAAGTGATGGAGTGATAGTGAGGATGCAAGCAGTTTGTCGGGAGCAAAACTACCGTTAGTTACGCGGTGCAGTAATTTTTGTTTGGAAATTGCTGCAAATATTGCCAAATTTAGAAGGGATAAAAATTTGCGGCAAGAAATTTTTGAGAAAAAGGCTAACATTGCCTCGTTAAAATTTAGCATTTGAAAAACAAGAGATACAACTTGTCTGAACGAAATACCAACATTTTCGCACTATCAAACCTTTCATTATGAAGCAACTATTAACCATCCTTTGCCTAATCCTTGCCCTTATTCTGGTTCAAAACGACTCGTTTGCCCAGCCCAACCAATCGCTCACTTTCCGCGCCCTTTGGAATAACTACATCAACCCAGCTCCAGTTTGGGACAATTGGGAAGATGTTTTCAACGATGCCAACGAACGCGGTGTGGAAATCGCCTACGGTCGGCGGTTGAATCAAGGCACCTGGCTTATGGTACCTGCAAAAATAGGTACGGCTTTTTACCCTAATGACAGTAAAAACGGAATGATTGCCAACCTTGACGTGCTGATCCACAACAACCTTTGCAGCCGAAAATCACTGATCAATCCCAATATCCATCTGGGTATAGGTTCTACTTGGGATTTTCGCCTCGATCAATTTGATTTCAATTTGCCGGTCGGAGCAGGCGTCAACTTTCGCCTGGCACCTGACGTGTATCTCAATGCCCAGACTCAGTATCGCTTTTCCATCGAAAATCGTCCAGGTTGGCAACATGGGCTTGGCATAGTCGTCTATTTTGGTGAACCTGACCGCGATGGCGACGGCGTCAGCGACAAAAACGACCGGTGTCCAGATGTGGCAGGTTTGAAACCGCTGATGGGTTGCCCTGACCGCGATGGCGACGGAATTGCTGACGATGAAGACAAATGTCCGGATGTGGCTGGGCTCGCCAACCTTATGGGATGCCCTGACCGCGATGCGGACGGTATTGCAGACGGGGACGATAAATGTCCCGACCTAAAAGGACCAGCTGCCACTATGGGTTGCCCCGACCGTGATAGTGATGGCATCATGGATGCCGATGATGAGTGCCCTGATGTGAAAGGTATTGCGGCAATGAAAGGTTGCCCAGACACCGACAACGATGGCATCACGGATGCGAACGATAAATGCCCACGCGAAGCTGGCCCTGCAGCCACCATGGGTTGCCCCGACCGCGATGGCGATGGTATTATGGACAAAGACGACAAATGTCCTGGAGACAAAGGCCCCGCTTCCACTTCAGGTTGCCCTGACCGCGACAGTGACGGTGTGGCCGACAAAGACGACGCTTGCCCTGACAAGCCCGGCGACTCTGCGCACAAAGGTTGTCCTGATACGGATGGCGATGGCATCTTTGACGACATTGACCGCTGCCCAGAAAAGCCTGGAGTTGCTGCGCTTCGAGGTTGTCCAGAAATTAAGAAAGAAGACAAAGCCAAACTCGAACGCGCCATCAAACTCGTTCAGTTTGAAAATGGTAAAGCAGTCCTTTTGAAAAAGTCGAACACCGTACTGGACGAAGTCGTTACGGTAATGAACAACTATTCAGAATATAGCCTAAACATCAGTGGCCATACTGACAATGTTGGGGATGACAAGATGAATCAAGACCTGTCTGAGCGTCGTGCCAAAGCTTGTTACGATTATCTCGTGAGCAAGGGTGTTGCTGCTGCGCGGGTGTCTTCTGCGGGATATGGAGAAACCAAGCCAGTTGGAGACAACAAAACTGCTGCTGGGCGAGAGCAAAACCGCCGGGTGGAGTTTGAGTTGTATGTGAGATAAAATTGGTCGGCGCGAAATTGATTTTGCACCGAAATTGAATTGAAACCGCCCGTCTCGCAGAGCGCACGACGGGCGGTTTCGTTTTAGGACCTGAACTCATTACATCAACAGATACCGATACGTAACTGCTCCACAAATGCCCCCCAGAATTGGTGCAATTACTGGAATCCAGGCATAGCCCCAGTCTGAGCCGCCTTTGCCGGGAATGGGTAAAAGTGCATGCGCAATACGCGGGCCTAAATCTCTTGCAGGATTGATGGCATACCCCGTGGTGCCGCCCAACGAGAGGCCGATTGCGAGTACAAGCGCACCCACCACCAGGGGATTCAGACCTTCGGCAAAACGGTTCGCGCCCAAGGCAGACAGGCCAAACATCAAAACAAATGTTCCGATGAATTCGCTGATAAAATTGCCTGATGTGTGGCGGATTGCCGGGGCGGTACAGAATACGGCAAGTTTCGCGCCAGGATCTTCCGTGCGGGCCCAATGCGGCAGGTAATGTAGGTAGACCAAAGCCGCACCAAGTATTGCACCAAGCATTTGTCCGACCAGATAAAGTGGTAATGTATTGATTGTGAATAAGTCCGACCATTGTCCCGTGGCAGCCAGTGCCAGACTGACGGCTGGATTCAGGTGTGCTCCACTGATACGGCCAACGGCATAAACGGCGAACATAACAGCCAAAGCCCATCCGATGGTGATAACAATCCAGCCCGAGTTTTCGCTTTTGGTGCCGCGCAGTACAACGCCAGCTACCACACCGTTGCCAAGCAGAATTAGAAGGGCGGTTCCGAGGAGTTCAGCAAGAAAGACTGTCATAATTGATGTTGATTTCTTTAGGTGGTGATTTGGTGATTAGGATACCTGCGCGTTGAACTTTGAATAAAGGAGTCGAGCAGACCAATATACTCCTCCGCCCGTGTTTTTTGCTCTGTTTTTGACCAAGCTAATTCATTGGCCATCCATTTTGCCACGATGGGGGTGGCTTGTTTGGCAGCCTCCCAATCAATGATTTCGAGCCGGATCCTTCGGGATAAAAAATCTCGAATGGTCAAGGCCATTTCTTCGCGCACGGCGTACACGATTTCAGCTTTCAGGAAGGGGAAATTGGGCAGAATACGTTCGGATAATTCGGGGTGTCCTGCGGCTAAAGCCGCCGGCACTTTTGCCCGTCCGCCATATTTCGAGGCCAAATGTTGGCAAATATCTTGGTCAAAACCGAACTCTGTGCGAAGTTTTTCCCAAAAATCCGATTCAAAACCTGCGGCACCTGCCAAACGGTGGTTTTCTGTTTGACAGGCAGTAGAAATATTCATTTCGGAGCACACGGTATCCACCGCATCGCGCGCCATCAGGCGATAGGTAGTCCATTTTCCACCCAAAAGACTGATAAGTCCGGAAGCCGGGTCGCGTTCCACTTCATGGTCGCGGAGCAGTGACTTGGTTTGGCGATTGGGTAATTTTTTACCCGGGATATCCTTAGGTGCAGGCGTGGGCGTTGGGTGAGTTGCTGGTTGCAAAAGCGGACGAATTCCGCCAAATCCGGCACGCACTTGGCCTTTTTCGATTTTTTGGGCGACGAATGGCTGCAAGGTTTCCAGTAGAAAATCCACCTCTTTGGCCTCCAGTACAGGTTCTTTTTCCAGATCAAAATAAGGTTCGTCCGTGGTGCCCAGAAGCAAGCTGCCCTCAAAGGGAATGGCGAACACCATCCGTCCATCACGGGTTTTTGGGATAAGCATCGCTTTGTCGCAGTTGAACACTTCTTGGGAGAGGACCAAGTGAACGCCTTTGGAGGGACGGATACGTGGGGCTAGATCAACGTTGGCCATTTTTCGGATTGGATCGGCGTAAGGTCCCGTGCAATTCAAGAATTGCTGCGCTTTCAGATCAAATGTTGGATCGTTTTCAATTTGATCTTTTGTAATAGCAGCCGTCAGTTTGCCCTTGCCATCCTTGTGAAAACCAATAACTTCCAAGTGGTTGGCGACTACAGCACCCGCTTCGGCAGCACTCTGGATGAGGGCAAGGCAGTAGCGGGCATCATCCAATTGGCCATCGTAGTACAAAACTGCACTGTGAATGCTGGTCGAGAGGCCGGGCATCATTTGCAGGGCCTCTTTTTTATGGAGCCAACGGCTGGGAGGTAATGCGTCTTTTTTGAGATCCCGGTTGTTTGGCTGAGATTGGCTCGAAAACCAATCGTAA
>Ga0209181_10004817_pt1 | contig 19809 bp, 15 predicted proteins | sample MAT05_FD_187208 | JGI IMG/M metagenome (GOLD analysis project Ga0209181, IMG submission 187208) | Freshwater microbial communities from Lake Fryxell liftoff mats and glacier meltwater in Antarctica - MAT-05 (SPAdes) (version 2) | ecosystem: Environmental > Aquatic > Freshwater > Ice > Liftoff... | reverse complement strand
CGATCGTTTTATTAATATCACTGTTAAGTAGTATTTTTGTAGTACAGGATTTAGTCTTTCAAAAACCTTACAACCCTAGCCTGGTGACACAGCAATTATCCATTGAGCCAACCAAAAATCGCTTAGTGATCAATGCCTATCAAGATTTTCAAGACATCGCTTTAGGACTCAGCTTTGCCCTGAAATTGCAACAACAAGAGCATTCAGCAAAAAGTTCCTCGCGCACTCATTTTGCACTGCTAGCTCAAACCAATGGATACGATCAAGTTTGGTCTGATCTTGCCCAATTAAGACAGCCCTTATCGTTTCCGCTAAATATGTGGGTCATCAGTCCAGGGTTAAGACGCAGCGACTATCAGCAGCAGCTTTCAATCCGCGATCGCGCAGGCACTCCCCATTCTTGCACCATCGATCCAACCCACTATCACCGTCTTGGCGTACCCTATCAGCTTTATCAGTGTCAAAAATAGGCAATTGAGAGATAGATTTCAAAGTCCTTCTCCCGCTGGGAGAGGGATTTAGGCTAAGGGCACTCCCCTACTCCTCCATCTGCCAGGGATCTTTGGTGTACTCGTTATCCAGCACCTTCTTAGGACGCATGATCAAAACGATTCGTCCTAAAATTATTGCTTCGGTTGTTTCGCTAAACCAGCGAATCTGAAGTTGATCACTTTCTTCTACCAAAAAGTAGCTGCTAACATCCCAAGTATGCTGAGCGCGATCAACGATGATTAACACTTCTTCGGCTCTACCAGGAAGAGTAGTAGGTAGGCGATCGCTGACTTCCAAAACAGCAACAGGGTCTTCTGCCAGCCGAATCACCTGCCAACCGGGCACCGAAACCCAAGCGCCTGTGCCCGAAAACTGCACCATGCCAAAGGAGTCATTTTCTTCTACCAGAGGAACCGCTTGAAGATCAGTTTTGGTGAGGGGAAACTTGCCCACAACTGGAATGATTCGGGGCAGGAATTCGTCCCCTTCCAACCGATAAAGCGGCAGCATCGGCTCTGACTTGGCTGACACCACGGCGAAATCGGTGAGCAGTTTTTCAATTTGTTTGCGGGCAGGTTCGCTATGGGCAAAGCGCAACCCCTTCGCAATCAAGCGCGATCGCTCTTGTAAATCAGCTTTTTGGCGTGCCTGTTTCCAGGATTGATAGGCAACTACATCCCCTGGATGGTGGCTAAATCCTTCAGGAATTGCACCCAATCGAGAAAAATCTTTGACCGCTTTGACCACATCCTTTGCTTCATCAATATCCAAGCCCTTTTCCTGCACTAAATCCGCAGTCGCGGCTCGTTCAGACTGGGTTAAAATCCGTAGTTCATACAAAATGTCGCTGCCTTTGTGATCGAACAGCGATCGCGTTTCCTCAGACACGCCCACCGCCATAATCGTGGCATGGACTTGAGCGCCCACGATCACTTGATTTTGTTGAATCGGTTCAAATCCGGTTTCTTCAAAAATAGTTTGAGCGTCATAACCCGCTTTTTGCAGCGCTTGGCAGGCTTGCCCCCATGACACCCAGCTTCCTTGCTTGCGACGAAGATTGAGAAATAGTTCTGAGGCGTTGATTTCAGCTTTATCGGGAGTGGATGACGCATCATCGCGGGAATTTTCAGTCATAGGTTCAGGTCGGTGAAAAGTTTAGATTTGACAGGTTGACGTTTCTTCCTGCCTCAAGGCATTATAATTGATGCACAAGGGGCTATAGCACAGTTGGTAGCGCGTCTCAATGGCATTGAGAAGGTCAGCGGTTCGAATCCGCTTAGCTCCATTAATTTCCGATTAGAGTTTCTCTTCGCATTTATCCCCTAAGCTTGGTTCAGTTCTAGGCTTTGAATTTTGCCAGCCTATCGCGAAAATCCTCGTCCTTAGGTTTTCCCTTGGGTCTGTCGATGTAGAGGGCGCAAGTATACTTATCTCTAGCAATTGAAGGCTTAGACCGTTTTTTCACGACTAAGTAACTCACGCGATGGGCAACTTACCCGATCCCCCTCACCCTAAATCCCTCTCCCACAGCGGGAGAGGGACTTTGAGAAACTCTTGCTCCCCTTCTCTTGCCTTGGGAAGAAGGGGCTGGGGGATGTAGCTTGCTTCCCGCAGGGTGGGCTTATCTTAGTTGCACATCAGGTTAACTCACATTTCTGTGGTTTATTAGGACTATCCTAGATTCACTATATTTTTATTCCCCTGTTAATGTGTAAGTTCTATTTATGTCTGTTAAATATTCTTTTATTGTCCCAATCTTCAATGAAGAAGAAACGCTTCCAGAACTCTACCGTCGCATTCAAGCCGTGATGGAGCAGATGGATGGCATTGTTGAGTTGATTTTGATCAATGATGGTAGTCGCGATCGCTCTTTAGCCATAATGCGTGACCTCCACGACCAAGACCCGCGGGTTTGTTATATCAGCCTTGCCCGTAACTTTGGGCATCAAATTGCCGTCACTGCGGGTTTGAATTTCTCCCGTGGACAGGTCGTTGTTATTTTAGATGCAGATTTGCAAGACCCCCCCGAACTGATTCCTAATATGGTGGAACAGTGGAAACAGGGGTTTGATGTGGTCTATGCTCAACGCACCCAGCGCCACCGTGAAAGCTGGTTTAAGCGACTCACCGCCTACGGGTTTTATCGCATCCTCAAACAACTAGCAGATGTGGAGATTCCGACTGACACGGGTGATTTTTGCCTGCTTGATCGCCAAGTGGTCGATGTACTCAACGCCATGCCAGAGCGCAATCGGTATATTCGTGGTCTGCGATCGTGGATCGGATTTCGCCAAACTGCCTTATTGTTTGAACGCGACCCCCGCTATGCCGGAGAAGTAAAATACACCCTGTGTCAATCACTTGCTCTTGCCGTTGATGGACTCGTCTCTTTTTCAACAGTGCCTTTGCGCCTTTCTACTTACCTGGGTTTCTTCTCAGCCGTCATAGCGCTCATTATGGTGTTTTTAATTATTTACTGGCGATTTTCTTATCCCACTTCTTCTATTACTGGATATGCGATTGTTGCTGTTGCCATCTTTTTTTTAGGCGCGGTTCAGCTTTTCAGCATCGGCATCCTGGGTGAATATATTGGACGAATTTACGAAGAAGTGAAAAATCGTCCGCTTTATACCCTGTCTGAGGTTGCAGGCTTCAAAGCCTTGAAACCCTCCCCTTACGTAAGTCCGCAGAAAGTGACCAAAGAAAGATAAATGAGGGTTTCAGGGGTCGGGCGATTATAGAAACTTCACACTTCCTCTACAAATTGGTTCTCCTAGTCAGGAAACCTTGTTAAGAAACGTGGCGGGTAAACGGGTGCCGTACAATGAGTTGACGGATAGGCTTTCATTGTTCGTTAGAGTCTGAAACCAGGAGTAGAGGCGTGCCAAAGTCTAAGTATCTATTGATCGGTTCAACCGAAGCCTACAGCGGCAAATCAGCGACCGCTTTAGGGATTGCGCATCAGTTGAAAAAACGCGGTCTAGATATTGCCTATGGCAAGCCTCTGGGCACGTTTTATACATCGTCTGATGAAGCGATTGAGGAAGATGTTCAGTTTGTCGCACAAACTCTTGAGCTGCCCTCTAGCCGTATATTGCCTACCGTGTTGCCGCTAACTAATTCTACGATTCAAAAGCGGATTCGCGGCGAGGATACTATCAACTATCCCGCCATGCTGACTCAATATTTGCAGATTCAAAGGGCTGATTTGGTGGTGCTAGAAGGGCCTTCTAATTTGGAAGAAGGCAGCTTATTTGATCTGTCCTTGCAGCAAGTTGCTGAGATTGTAGATGCGGGAGTGCTGCTGGTAGCGCGTTTCCATTCCCTGCTGATTGTGGGTGCGCTGATTTCTGCGAAGCGTCGGTTGGGCGATCGCCTGCTCGGAGTATTCATCAACGATATTCCCCTCGATCGGATTGAAGAGGTGCAGACGACCGTCAAGCCTTACTTGGAAGATCATAATATTCGAGTGTTTGGATTGATGCCCCGCAATGATTTGCTGCGGAGTGTCAGCGTTGGCGACATAGTGGAACAATTGCAGGCAGAGGTGCTTTGTCGTCCTGATCGCTTAGATTTGATGGTGGAAAGCTTGGCGATCGGTGCCATGAACGTGAACTCGGCGCTGCGCTATCTTCGCAAAGGGCGCAATATGGCAGTAATTACGGGGGGCGATCGCACCGATATTCAGCTTGCCGCTTTGGAAACCTCAACCCAATGTTTAGTATTGACGGGGCAAATGCGTCCCCACCCGGATGTGCTGAGCCGCGCCGAAGATCTGGAAATTCCGATTTTGTCTGTAGACTTAGATACGCTGGCTACCGTGGAAATTGTTGATCGGGCGATCGGGCAAGTTCGGATTCACGACCCGATTAAGATCAAGTGTCTACACCAGATAATGTCTGAATGCTTTGACTTCGATCGCCTGATGGCGGATCTAGAGTTGGAGCTGCCAACCCCGGTCGGCTAAGTGTGGTAAAGTCTAGTGGTTTTGGTCTACGGAGCGTGGAGTGCTGAATTTTGCTGTCTCAGGCCGTTTCTGGCAACGCGCATTTCTGAGCAATGCTCTTGCAGTGGTCTTTGTCGCGGGGCAATCGACAATCGTCAAGGCACAGGAGCGATCGCCTCAGCCAACGCCAGAGCAAACGGCTGACTGTGAACTGTTGATTGTGGGGGCTGGCTTTGCTGGTACTGCCGCTGCCTATGAAGGTCTACTCGCAGGGCGCACAGTCTGTCTCACCGATATTACCGACTGGGTGGGTGGGCAGGTGTCTTCTCAGGGCACCTCAGCGTTGGATGAAGCAAAACGGATGCGAGAACAGCGGTTTTTCCCGCGCGGCTACAACGAATTTCGCGATCGCCTCGTTAAAAAATACGGCAGCCTTAGTTCTGGTAACTGCTGGGTCAGCGTCTCCTGTTTTTTGCCCAGCGACGGACACCAAATTTTAGCGGCGATGCTGCAAGATGCTGCCAAAAAAGGCAAAGGGACGCTGAAATGGTTTCCGAACACTGTGATCAAAGCGTTGGAATATAGCCCCGATGGACGGCAGATTAGCAGCGCGATCGCCCTGCAACATGCCCCCGCCCCCAACACACCACCGCTCAACACCGAACCACTCTCCCCCCTAATCGAAGACATTTACCGCCCCGAAGATTCCGCCCGCCTGAAAAAGCAGCAAATTCGCTTCACTCCGCCCCTCACCACCCAACTTCCTACACCCTGGTATATCCTGGAAGCCACCGAAACAGGCGAAATTATTGCCCTTGCGGATGTGCCCTATCGCCTTGGGCTAGATCCGCTGTCTCATATTGACCCCTCTTCCCCCGTCAAAACCAACGATGCCTATTGTACTCAGGGCTTCACCTACACCTTTGTGATGGAGCGAACGGCAAACCCCCAACCCCAGCCAGAGCCAGCCTTCTACCCGCAATATGCGCCTTACTTCAGTTACGAAAATTCAAACAATGTAGGCATTGATGCCGTTTTTACTTATCGCCGCATCTGGAGTCCCAATTTTCAGAAGCGTCCTAAAGCCACCCGATTTGGAGTGGCGGCAGTTTTGCCAGGGGATCTTTCCATGCAGAACTGGACTTGGGGTAACGATTACCGACCGGGGACAGAGCAAGACAATTTGATTTATAGCCGAGACCAGTTGCAGCAACGCGGAGAATTGAGCGCTGGCGGTTGGATGGGTGGTTTAAGAACCGAAACTTTGCGGCGCGGCGAGGAAAACGCGATCGCCTACTATCATTGGCTTGTGGCAGGCACTACCGACTCGCGCTTGGGGGATGGTGTGAAGCAACCTGCCCCCAATCACCGCTACGTCACCGGGTTGGAATCGCCTATAGGCACGGTGCATGGGCTGTCTAAATATCCTTATATTCGTGAAGCGCGTCGTATCATTGGTCGCCCCACCTTCACCTATCCCAACGGGTTTGCGATGCACGAAATTGATGTGTCTCAAATCGACTATGGCGAAGAGGCGCATTACCAAGAAAACCTGCCGCCTGAAATGTATCGTAAACTGCGTAAATCGCTGGCTGGGCTGGAGTTTTTGAAGCTGCCCGATGGCGTAGATCCCAATCAAATTCCCCGGCGTACGCGATCGACAATCTATCCTGATTCCGTCGGCATCGCTCAATACGCTATGGATTTTCACCCTTGTATGGCAGAAGCACCGCCCGAAAAGCCTGGAAACGAAGAGCGTCCTGGTGTTCGTCAAGCCCATGGACCCGCCTATCCCGGACAAATTGCCCTCCGCGCCATGATTCCTCAAAAAATCGATAATTTGATTATCAGTGGAAAAAGTATTGCCAATAGCACGATCGCCGCTGCCGCCTATCGAGTGCATCCGTTTGAGTGGTCAGTGGGAACCGCTGCCGGAGTCACCGCAGATTTTGCCTTAAGGGAAGGAGTGTTGCCTTATCAGTTAGTCGATGAGTTGCCTCGTCGAGAGCCACTGCTAGAAAAACTGCGATCGCGGCTCGAAGCAAGCGGGAATCCAACCGCGTTTCCAAATACCTCCATCTTTAATTTGAATTGGGAGGAATGGAAATAATAGTGATAGACCCAAAAAGAAAAGATTAGCGCGTTGTTGCAGCTATTTCTGCGAGGGTATGGTTGAGGGAACTCCAAAAACAATTTGCTCTCCTGTATGGAGCGTCTCAAGGCAGGAGTTGGCTTCAACAGTGCAGCTTTTGTTGGTGCAATCAAGGCACACTCTAAAGCTGCGTTCAAAAAGCTGGTGACAAGACTCGAACTTGCGACCGGCGGTTTACAAAACCGCTGCTCTACCAACTGAGCTACACCAGCATTGTTCCCCAGATAAACACAATAGCAAATTCTGCATCCACTCGGACAGGGCAGCTATATCTTTAATAGGACTTACGCACTCGCCCCCTAAATCCCCCAATTCTGGGGGACTTTGACCTCTAGCTCCCCCAGAATTGGGGGTTGGGGGGCAAATTTCGATTGATTTGCTTAAGTCCTGTTTAACAAGGTTGTAACTCCTAGTCCTTTCGTTGCATTCCTACGTGATGTGCGACTTTCCTGATTCCCCTCACCGTTCGGCTGAGCGCTCACGTCGAAGCCTTAAGTCCCTCTCCCAGAGCGGGAGAGGGACTTTGACTGATTCTTGCCCCCCTTCTCCTACCTTGGGAGAAGGGGCTGGGGGATGAGGGCTGATCTTAGTTGCACATCAGGTATTCCTGCAATAAAGTACACCGAAACTCAATTTGGTAACTAGCCACCTACTTGGTGTGGAAAAATATGCTGGATACCTTAATCTTGCATCCGATTCCACGGTTGGCATACCCTGTAAGGAGTTTTAAGTGTCCTAAACGCTCAGCAAATTCCGCTAATTGCTCCACGATCGCAAATAACTAAGATAGAATTATTAAGGCTTCTTTACCAGGATTTACCCTGAATTTATTAGAAAAATTTCTTAAGAAGCCATTACTCACAGACTTCCATTTTTAGCGGAACGGTTTTATGACTCTGCCAATTCGCAATGTTGCCATCATTGCTCACGTTGACCATGGCAAAACTACTCTTGTTGATGCCCTACTGAGACAGTCGGGCACATTCCGAGCAGGAGAGGATGTGCCGACTTGCGTTATGGATTCCAACGATTTGGAGCGTGAGCGTGGCATCACAATTTTGTCAAAAAACACGGCTGTTCGCTACAAAGATACCCTAGTCAACATTGTTGACACTCCCGGACACGCTGACTTTGGCGGCGAAGTAGAGCGAGTACTGGGCATGGTGGATGGCTGCATCCTAATTGTGGATGCTAATGAAGGTCCAATGCCTCAGACGCGTTTTGTGCTGAAGAAAGCGCTGGAAAAGGGATTGCGCCCCATTGTTCTAATCAATAAAATTGACCGTCCTCAGGCTGATCCCCATGGAGCCGTAGACAAGGTTTTGGATCTATTCTTAGAGCTAGGTGCGGATGAGGCTCAGTGCGATTTTCCATACCTGTTTGCATCAGGAATATCGGGTTTTGCGATCGATCACTTAGACGATGAACCCGTTGACATGAAGCCGCTATTTGAAGCATTTCTGCGGCATGTTCCCCCTCCAATAGGTGACCCCGCCGCTCCGCTTCAGCTTCAGGTCACCACGATCGACTACTCCGAATATGTGGGTCGAATTATTATCGGCAAAATTCACAATGGTGTGATTCGGATGGGTCAACAGGCAGCGCTCGTGACCGAAACGGGCGCGATCGTCAAATCTAAAATCAGCAAACTGATGGGTTTTGACGGCTTAAAGCGAATTGATATTGAGGAAGCATCTGCTGGTAATATCGTAGCGATCGCGGGGTTTGCCGATGCCAACATTGGTGAAACTGTGACTTGCCCCAACGATCCTCAAGCGCTGCCGCTGATTAAAGTGGATGAACCGACGCTACAAATGTCGTTCTCTGTAAATGATTCACCGTTTGCAGGTCAAGAAGGTCAGTTCGTCACATCCCGCCAAGTGCGCGATCGCTTAATGCGCGAACTTGAAACTAATGTTGCTCTGCGGGTTGAAGAAACTGACTCACCGGATAAACTTTTGGTTTCGGGTCGGGGAGAACTTCACCTCGGCATTTTGATCGAAACGATGCGGCGAGAAGGCTACGAATTTCAGGTTTCTAAACCCCAAGTGATCTTTCGGGAAGTCAGTGGTCGCCCTTGCGAACCGTTTGAGACCTTAGTGCTTGACGTACCCGATTGGGCATCAGGAAGCAGCATCGAACGTTTGGGGCAACGTAAAGCTGAAATGCAAGATATGCAAGTAGGGAGTAACGGGCGCACCCAGCTAGAGTTTATAGTGGCTGCTCGTGGACTGATTGGTTTTCGGGGAGAGTTTATGCGGCTTACTCGTGGTGATGGCATCATGAACCACAGCTTTTTGGACTATCGCCCCTTGGGTGGAGAGGTCGAGTCTCGCCGCAACGGGGTTTTGATTTCCTTTGATGAAGGAGTTGCCACGTTCTACGCCATGAAAAACGCAGAAGATCGAGGACTATTCTTCATCACGCCCGGCACTAAAGTCTACAAAGGCATGATTGTGGGTGAAAATAATCGCTCTCAAGACCTGGAAATTAACATTTGCAAGACCAAACAGTTGACTAACCACCGAGCATCGGGCGGCGAAGAACTGGTGCAACTGCAAGCTCCGATGGATATGAGCTTAGAGCGTGCTTTGGAATACATTGGTGCTGACGAACTGTTGGAAATTACTCCAGAATCAATCCGACTACGAAAAATGTCGAAAGAAAAGCGGTTAGCAAAACGCTAATTTGTTTGATTCACAGCCTCGTAATATTAAAAATAGAGAGATAGACTGTAAGCCCTTAGCTGCCAAGTGTAGTGTGAAGGACTGAAGTTATCTCTCTATTTAAGTGTTTAAACTCTTTCTGCCTCCTAGCCTTGTTCAAAAGGAGGAAGATATATTTTTAGGACGCAACAGATTTTTAAATGGCAGCGGTAAGCGAAGAAGTACGAGCTTGGAACCCTGCTTTTAGTAGGGCATTGACGGCAGCTTGATGATCATAGACGCGAAACTGAGGACCGAATCGGACAAAATGACGCTTATCTTGAGCGCTGACGATCGCCACAACGGAAACCTTTGCCTGATCGACCTCACCTCGGTGCTGTTGCAACACATTACGGAGACGATGCTGTTGTTCAATATCACTGGCAACGGTTGGCTCTAGCTCAACCATCACCATGCGTACCGCTTCAATGGATTCCACATCTTCTACGATAAATTGTGCCTGATCATCCCGTCGATCAATTTTGCCCCACACCATCAGCCGCGCATCCACGATCAGTTTCTCGCTGATCCGCTCATAAGATTTAGGGAAAACAACGCACTCCGTATTTCCAGTTAGGTCTTCGATCGTAAGAATTGCCATGCGATCGCCTTTTTTGGTGGTCACTGGTTTAAGGCTGGTCAACATGACGATCGCACTGACCGAGGAACCTTCGGCGTAGTCTTGCAAATCGCTTAGATTAATGGGTGCCAACATTCGAGCAGAAGCTTGCAGCGGCTTCAGTGGATGATCGGAAATATAAAAGCCGATGATTTCCTTTTCTAATCGCAGCCGTTCCTGTTGAGCAAAGTCTGGAACGGGATTGGCTTTGGGAGCCGATTCAAAGGCGTTCACTGGGGCTGATGTGCTGCCCAGCATATCGAACAGGTTGCCTTGTCCGCTGGCGCGATCGCGCGATCGCGCCTGTGCCCAGTCCAAAATCAGCTCTAAGTCATGAATTAATTGATTGCGGTTCTGGTTGGGGTCTAGCTGATCAAGCGCACCACAATGGATCAGTGCTTCCAATGCTCTGCGGTTAACCGCACGCGAATCCACGCGATCGCACAAATCGGGTAGCGATTTAAACAATCCCTCCGCTTCCCTCGATGCCAGCAAACTTTCGATCGCCCCCAAACCCACGTTGCGTACTCCGCCTAAGCCAAACAAGATGGCATCTCCAGTCGGCGTAAAATCAACCCCAGAGAGATTCACATCTGGTGGCTGCACTTGAATGCCCATCGCGAAACAGGTTGCAATATACTTCTGCGCTTTATCCTGATCGCCACTGTTTGCCGTCAACAGTGCCGCCATATACTCAACGGGGTAGTTTGCCTTTAGGTAAGCGGTTTGATAGGTAACATAGCCATAGGCGGTCGAATGAGACTTATTAAAACAATTGGCAGCAACCAATCCATTTGCCAACACAAAATTGTGGCTGCGCTCAACACCAATGTCGTAAACCGATTGACGACCCAACGACTGACGACCAATTACCTTCACCATATCTAACCTCAGTAGTAAACCGAAGACCCGTGGAGTGTACCATAAGTCTAGCGAGAAGGGAGCTAGGACGGAGCAGCGGTTTTGATATAAACTTCTGGACGTAGAGTCTAGAAGACGGTCACTTATCGCGATCGCCTTGACCCTGCAAAAAGATCATTCATTCGGCGAGGTTGGGTTAGCAAGTCATGGTGAAGATTCGTGCGATTGTATCAGCCGCTCTGGCTTTGTGCCTAGTGTTAATGATGGGAGTCAGTCAGGTTGAGGCTGCCAAGGTGAAAAAGCCTTTGACCTATGTCCCCGACCAGTTAGAGCAAATTCAAAAATATGCCACAGAGTTGCAGGTAATGCGCGATCGCCTGCCTGAGTTAGGGCTGCTCGTAGAACAGCAAGATTGGACGTTTGCCCGAAATCTAATTCATGGTCCTTTGGGGGAGTTGCGGGTCAAAATGCAGAATGTTTCTCGGAATCTGCTGCCCGATGCTCAACCCGGTGCCCGAAAGCTTGCGAAAGAAGTTTTTAATGATTTAATTGCACTTGATCTCGCCGCGCAAAATTCAAAAGCTGCTGTTGCCCAGCGTGAATATAGCGCATCCGTGAGAGATTTTGATTCATTCCTGGCATTGGTGCCTGAGGCTGCCCGTCCCAAGCCAAAACCACCTGAGCCAGTCGCCGCACCTGAAACCAGCTTTTTGAAGGAGCTATTAGCGCCCACTACAGAGCCTGAGGTTGAGCCTGAAGTTTTAGAAACTCCAATGGTTGAAGATGGGGTATCCGATAGTATTAAAGCGATGCCAATGGATGAGTAGCTAGCTTAACGTGAACGTTGTCATTATTGGATGTGGAATCGTGGGTGCCGCGATCGCCTACGAATTGAGCCAGCTTCCCCAGTTGGAAATCAGAGTATTTGATCGCCAAATGCCTGCCCAAGCGGCTACGGGTGCGGCTCTGGGGGTTTTGATGGCAGCCATTAGCCAAAAAACAAAGGGCAACAATTTACACAGGCGATTGCTGGGCGTTCAAACCTATGACCAATGGATTCCGCAGCTAGAAGCCCTGACGAACCACGAAATTCCTTACAATCGCCAAGGAATTTTGCGCCTCTGTTTTGCTGGAGAAGATCTAGATCGCTGGCGATCGCTAGCAGAAATTCGCCGTACCCAAGGATTGCAATTAGAAGTTTGCGATCGCGCCTATCTTATAAAAAACTATCCCTATCTCAACTTGGAGCAGGTGATAGGTGCCGTTTATTCTTCTAGCGATCGTCAGGTTGATCCAACCGCACTCACTTTGGCGCTCGTTGCCGCTGCCGAACATAATGGAGTCACTTTTCATTTCAATACGCCTGTTGAGTTGGACTCGCCTCCCATATCGGTAGACAGTGGAAGACTCTCTCGCCTGCACACAACCACTGAAATGCTCGATCTAGACTGGCTAATCATTTCTGCTGGATTAGGTTCCGCGTCCCTGACTGCCAGTCTGCAACACCCTATAGATATTCGTCCCGTCCTTGGTCAAGCGGTGCAGATCACTCTAGAGCAACCGTTGGAAGTGCCGGATCGACAGCCTGTGATTACCGGAAACGATACAAATTTGGTTCCGTTGGGGAAGGGAGAATACTGGATTGGCGCAACCGTGGAGTTTGAGAGTGCAGAGACGCAGCCTTTTACAGCGCTACAGCCTAATCCAGATAGGCTAGAGGCAATGATGCACCAGGCGATCGCGCTGGTGCCCGCCCTCAAAGCGGCTCGAATCATTCAGCAGTGGTCAGGATTACGACCCCGTCCTGAAGGTCGCCCTGCGCCTATTGTCGAACTGCTGACGGGGTATACCAATGTCATCTGTGCCAGTGGACACTACCGAAATGGCGTGCTTTTGGCTCCCTCGACTGCAAAACAGATAAGGGAAATTATTCAGCAAGACCCTCGCTTCTCCTCATAAGGGAAGGAACCAGACAAAAACTAAACGTCAAGATACAGGATGAACTAAAGGGAATGCAAGCATGAGCCAATTTTTTGCCTTTGAATCTGATTTTGTTGAATCATTGCGCTGCATTCCGATGCAAGTTCGCTTCAAGCTTGATACCTGTGGTGTGAAGCTGAAGTTGCAACATTGGCATCAGTTTGAGTCGGGCGATCGCGCTCAAATTGTTGATCTACCCTGTCAAACTGAGGCTGAGATCCAACACTATCAAACAGTCCTACATCGTCTGGTGCAACAGCGAACCGGAACTGCTGCCGCTGGTTTACCCATCGACCCAGAGCCGCCTTGGTTGAATGCCAATCAGATTCCAGTTAGTGTTCAAGAAAAAGTAGATGAAGTGGGAGCAAAACTCACTCTAACTCAATGGTCAGCGCTCAGCCCACTAAAGCGATTTGCGTTGATTAAACTGAGTCGTTCCGCGCATGAAAATCGAAATTTCCTGCCAGCGCTGGCAGAATTTAACCTCAAGTAGGTCATTTTGCTTACCAAAACTTTATACTTGAAGAGTGATGAAGAGTGCTTTGATGGGGGTACGGTCGGTATGGAAATCCCTTTCTCTTCTTACGAAAAGCCTCTTCTGATTCGCTTTATTTCCCTTGCTGCCCAAAGTCCTGCCTGGTTTAACTGTTCAAATTTGATAAAGATGTCTTGACAGACAGTTGCCTGATTTGGCTTTCTTTTGCTGAATTGTGAATGTATGGCGCTTGCATACTTCCGTCAACAAACTCGCTTACGCCTATGTTCTTTATAGAAGACGCAACTTTTATGACATTTAACGCCGAGATCAATAGCCCAGCGTCTGACCTTGATGCAAAATCTTACAAGCAGCGGCTCAATCGTTGGGCGATCGCTCAACTGACAGCCAATAAGCAATTGGTGGTCGTTGCCCGCTATCGCAGCCGCTCTGATGCCGATGGTCACCTTTTATTTTTCAAACAGCAGTCTCCCGAAGCAACTTTTGTGGTGATTGTTGATAAGAAAGATACCGATTCAGATTAGATTTTGAATGAGACTTTTAGGTGTTGCTGAATGCAAATATGATTTGTGATGTGAGGGTAGTTCGTGGAGCTGCCCCTATAGTCGTCTAAAGAGAATCGTAAAGCATTCGTTCTACTTTCATACTCAGATTCAGAGTGCGGATTTTTGTTGGGTGATACTCTTTGTTGGATCAATCGGGGAAAACGCTTTCATCAGAAGCTTGTTCATCGGCTGTTTTTTTTGCCCGATCTTCCAGCGTTTCTTGAATAAATATCTTTGCTAGCCGATCATAGTTGCCAGCACCAATGTACTGAGGATACTTATATTCTCGGCTGTATAGCCAGACTAATTCATCGCACAAATAAATTTTGACAGTTTGTGTCCATTTACAGTTTGGCATTAGAGATTTGGCGATATTAAGCGCTTCTGTCCATCGCTCAAACTCTTGGGAAAGGTTGGAAGTGACAACTTTGAACATGAGACAGTAGTAGAGAGCAGATTTTTTGAAAGGCAACTTGTCTCCAAGCTTTTGCGATCGCCGTCTATTTTCTAAGCATTTGGTTGAACCGATCTTGAAGCATGAGATCAAAGAGAGTGCGGAGCCAGATAAGTCCTCCAGTCCCTGCTATTACAAATGCCGCGATCGCCCAATTTATATAGCCATTCACCAGCAATACCGTTGCCGCTAGTAGGGCAAATCCAGTTATGCCAGCATAGATGAGACACCGGATTGAAAGATTCAGGCGTTTTGCAGCGAGATCGCTGGCTAAAACCTGCGTCCGTCTTTGCAATTCTGCTTGTTCTCGTTGTTCCTCCACTTCCCGCAGCAGCAGATCCGCAGAGCTGGGCTGACGCAGTTTGAAGACAACGAACTTTTGAGCTTGGCGAACTAATTCACCAACCCCCCTATTCCCCTGATTGCTAACCGCAAGACTTTTTACAAATGGCTTCGCTGCCGTCATTAAGCTGTAGTCAGGGTCAAGGGTACGGGCAACTCCATCCAAGGTGGTCAACGCCTTTAAGATAAAGGTCATTTTGGGCGGCAGGCGAAAAGGCTGTTGTTCATATAGGGCATAAAGCTCAGCCGGCATTTGGGTAAAGGCTTGCAGTTCGACAGGTTTATCAGTGAATTGCTCCAGTAAAAAGCCTGTAACTCGCCGAATTGGGGTCATGTCTGCTATAGGTTCAATCAGCCCCATATCCATCAGCGTGTCGATTACCTGATCCGTATCTTTTCGCAATACGGCAAAAAAGGTTTTGACCATCTGATCTTTATTGATCGGCTGAACTTCTGCCATCATGCCGAAATCATAAAAAATTAGGCATCCATCTGGGCTGACTGCCATATTGCCGGGATGGGGATCTGCTTGAAAAAAGCCATCTTGCAACAACTGCTTCAGGTAGCTGCAAATTCCTAGCTGATTGATTTCTTTCAAGTTAATTCCGCAGGCTTCTAAGCTTTGGCGATCGCTAATTTTGATCCCTGGCACATAGTCCATCGTCAGCACTTTGCGAGTCGTATAGCTGGGATAGATCTTGGGAACCAAAATGCGGGGATGATGCCGAAAGTTGAACCGAAAGCGATCGGCGTTAATCGCTTCTTGGATGTAGTCAATCTCTTTGTATAAAACCTCTGCAAATTCCTCGTAGATGGCTTCTATCTGATATTGCCGAATCCAGGGGAAGGCGCGATCGCAAAACCATACTAGCCGCCGCAATACTTTCAGGTCTAAATGAAACAGTTGGTCTAATTGTGGACGCTGGACTTTGACGACCACTTCTTCGCCAGTATGCAATCGAGCTTTATGTACTTGCCCCAAACTCGCAGCCGCAATGGGCATCAAGTCAAACTGGCGATAAAGCGAATAAATCGGAGCGCCTAGCTCTAATTCCACCGTGGCGATCGCGGCTTCAGCGCTAAACTCTGGCACCTGATCTTGCAGCCGAGTCAGCGCCTCTATATATTCTGGTGGTAGCAGATCGGCACGAGTGGATAATGCCTGTCCTAGCTTAATAAAAGTGGGACCCAAATCTAACAAAGTGCCAGCCAACCATTGAGCGCGACGGTTGCGATAGCGATTGAATTTTCTAGGAAAAGTTCGATCCCACCATAGATAAAACACAAGCTGTGCCGGACGATAGGGCAACATCCATTTGGCGTACTAGCGGTGAATACCGCCTACGCTGCCACCGTGGTAGCTTTTGGATACTAGGTTGAAGGATTACCATGAATATGCAAACCTAGCCAACGACTGAACGTAAAATCAAACACAAGCCGATCTCCATTTGTACTCTAAAAATCACAACTTATAGAGATTGCAGCAGAGTTAATGCAGAACAAGTCTCCCATAAAGCAATCCTTTGCCATTAAAAGACTTGTTACTTGCCCCTACTCATTGTTCCCTTTGAATCAGCGTGTTTAGCAATTAACGCCTAAATTTTCAGCTTTGTTCGCTAATTCACATAATTACTAGCTTGAAAGCCTTAGACTCTTCCCAATCGTTTACTGCAAAAAAGAAACATGACCTAGATTTTAGTCCTTGCCAAAACGCCTACAAAGTCGGACTTTTATCCCTCTTATCTTTAGATGCACAGGGAATTTCTCGAATGTAACCCTCAAGGAGGATGTACGCTTTGTCAAACATTTGTTATATTCTGTAATAATCAAGTAGACGCAAGTTCAGCCTAAGTTATAAGTTGAATTTGCTGCCCCTGATTATGCCAATGTTCATCTTTTAATGAATTGAGGCTTTGTGACTGTGTACTCTCTCATACTGGAGTCAATTATGAGTCAGCCTATGGATCTCTCTCTTGAGCAACAGTTCAGCGTTCGCTCGTTTGAAAACCAAGTAGAACGAATGAGCCGCGAACAGGCTCAAGACTTTCTTATCAAGCTATACGAACAAATGATTGTTCGTGAAAATATGTACAAGCACTTCTTAAAGCATCAGTGGGGGTTGGAAACAAGTTCTCAGTTGCCATAACTCTACTATTACAAGGAGGGCAACCTCGGTCTCTTGCTTCGTTCCTCCGGGAAAAAAGCTGGGGAGGTGGGTGCCAACCCTTTAATCGTTTCCAACCTCACACAGTTTCCCTTAGATATTTTTTATTCTTTCAAGCTTTATTTTCTTGATTCTTATTGATACTGCGTGCAGGCTTTAGTGTAAGGTGACGTTCTTAAGGGGAGGGATCGAAATTTACTATGAATCTATGAAGTCGGTAAAATGCTAGAGTAGGGGCAATTCAAATGTAGTTCCCTTGATTGGCATGAGATGATGTTTCGGCGTTTATTGGTCTGTACAGACTTCTCAGATGGACTTCAACGGCTAGTTAATTTCGTGCCCAGTTTGGCGATCGCGGGGGTTGAACACCTGACGTTTCTACACTGCGTGCCGCTAAACGAAAGTGGCGCAATTCCGCGAGTCGATCAAGACAAAATGAATGCTGCTCGCGATCGCTTAAGTGTTGCGATTGCCCAAACTCCTGCGGGTATGGATGTAAAAGTCGTCGTTGAATGTGGTCGCCCAACGGACACAATTTTAAAAGTTGCCAAAGAAGCGAACAGTGATTTGATTGTGGTAGGAACGCCCGTTCGAGGTGTGCTGGCAGAAAAAATCTTTGGTAGCACCGCGATCGCTCTTTATGAACGCACTCCGATTCCAGTCTTGGCGCTGCGCCCTCAGTTAATTTCTACTTACACGACTGAAGAACTGGCATTGCGCTGTCAGCACTTGTTCCGTCATTTAATGCTTCCTTACGATGGTTCTGAAACAGCTAAGTACTTAATTGACCAAATTAAGCAGCATGTCAGTCAGCCCGATCGAGTGCTGGAAGCTTGCTATATCTGCTGGGTGCTGGATGATGTGGATCGGCGTGGGATTCCATGGGAGCCAAAATTTCAGGCGGCTGAAGCAGCGCTGGCAGCCGTGAAAGCAGAATTGATTCGTTTAGATTTACAAGTCGAAACGGAAGTGCTGTTAGGATCTGCGGTTCCCGAAATTCTGAAAGCCTCTCTAGAACCGGATATCAGCGCGATCGCCGTATGCCACCGGGCTAAAAATCAGTTCCTCAAAATGTCAGTTGCAAGCTTCACCGCAGAGTTGCTTCGCCAAAGTTGGCATCCTGTGATTTACCTACCCTTTAAGAAATAGCGGGCACCAGAACTTCACCCGTCAGGCTAAATGCTCGCACATCGGTAATGTGTACTTTCACAAGCTTCCCTTTAAGCTGCTGAATTTCGCCAGGAAAGAAGGTCAACCGATTTCCGCGAGTTCGCCCCATCACCTGAGTTGGGGTTTTCTCATTCTGTGCTTCCACCAAAATTTCTTCAATTCGTCCTAGATACCGCTGCGATCGCTCCATTGCCTTAATTGACATCAGATGATTCAATCGCTGCAAGCGATCGCTCTTAACCTCTTCACTCAACTGGTTTTCCCATAGCGCCGCCGGAGTTCCAGGGCGAGGAGAATAGGCAGCAGTATTGATCAGATCAAAGCCAATTTCTTCAACCAGCTTCAGAGTGTTCTCAAACTGGTGTTCCGTTTCTCCTGGAAACCCGACAATCACATCCGCACTAATTGCCGCATCCGGCATCAGATCGCGAATTGTATCAATAATGCGGCGATATTTCTCCTGAGAATAGCCGCGTCCCATTGCCTTCAGCACTTGATTGTCTCCCGATTGAAAGGGAATGTGGAAATGCTCACATACTTTCGGTAATTCTGCACAAGCGCGAATTAAACGCTCGGTAAAGTAACGAGGATGGCTCGTGGCAAACCGAATTCGTTCCACACCAGGAACATCATGGACGTAGTAAAGCAAATCGGTCAGGGTATGCTGATGTCTGCCTTCCGGGGTGGAACCTGGCAAATCACGTCCATAAGCATCAATGTTTTGCCCCAAAAGAGTGACTTCTTTATAGCCCTGTTGCCCCAAAACTTCCATTTCAGTGCGAATGGCGGCGGGTGTGCGCGACTGCTCAATCCCCCTGACATTGGGCACCACGCAATAGGTACAGCGCTCGTTGCAGCCATAGATGACATTCACCCAAGCGGTAACAGTACTGTCTCTGCGGGGTTTGGTAATGTCTTCAATAATGTGAATCGATTCGGTTGCGACGACCTGACTTCCTGCTAAAACCTGTTCTAATAACTCTTGCAAACGATTGGCGTGTTGAGGTCCCATAACCATATCTAGCTCAGGGACGCGCAGCAGCAGTTTCTCTCCTTCTTGCTGAGCAACACATCCCGCCACAATCAGGGTCAGGTGGGGATTTTCGTGTTTGCGTTTTGCCTGCCGTCCCAAATAGGAGTAGACCTTTTGCTCTGCATTATCTCGAATGGTGCAGGTATTATACAAAATCAAATCAGCGTCGTTGGGTTCCTCTGTCCAAGCAAAGCCCATGTTTTCTAAAATGCCCGCCATTCGCTCAGAGTCGGCTTTGTTCATTTGGCAGCCGAAGGTAGTGATATGGTAACGACGAGTAGCAATAGCCATGAGAAAATATTAAAGAACTTACTTAGCAATCCGCACAAAGTTTGATCATGCGTCCAGCATTCGATCTTACAGCAGACTCGGTTAATTTGTGGATTCCCTTGAGGTAGCTGAAATAGGCAAACCGATTTAGGAAAATGGTGAAAATAGCGAATACACGTAAATGCTGTCAATAGTGTGATTTTTTTAAAGTCATTATGAAGTTAAATATATAGTTAGGACGCGAAACGAGTCCGGTGAGATTTAAGAGAAATTCTGAGCGATCGCACTAAACGATCTTTTTTCTACATTACATAGTGAAAAGCATTGAGCGGTAAGTTTATAGAAGTTTCAAATTGCTTATCCCTAGGCTATCCAGTGAAAATATGATTGGGTACCAAGGTTTCGCGCCAGGAAAACGCTAGAGTGATACAAGCAAGTAAGCAAAGCTGTCTGCTACGCTTTATGCTTGATCGCTTTTCAGCCCAATTTCCCGTTTACTATTCCAATGCCGAGTAACTATCGGCTGCATTTTGAGGAGAAAGTAATCTATGCCGCAGCTTGAGGCTAGTGCCGCAATCGA
>Ga0209181_10004816_pt1 | contig 19809 bp, 14 predicted proteins | sample MAT05_FD_187208 | JGI IMG/M metagenome (GOLD analysis project Ga0209181, IMG submission 187208) | Freshwater microbial communities from Lake Fryxell liftoff mats and glacier meltwater in Antarctica - MAT-05 (SPAdes) (version 2) | ecosystem: Environmental > Aquatic > Freshwater > Ice > Liftoff... | reverse complement strand
AATCCTGCAAAAAGATCCGCTGGCAGTTCTCCTCCGCAGACGCACGCAAGAAACTTATCAAACTTTACCCATCAATCTACCCATGACAGAGCACTAGGCGTATTCACGCACGTTGTGGGTATGAGTGGGCCGCATAGAGTTCATTGCTCTCTGAACGAAGCGGCCAATCCATGAAACTGCACGTGTCAGGCCGCAAGACACATGAGATCATACCGCCAGATTAGACTCCTCGTTTTCGTCACGACAGCCGCGTGTCTCACACTCTCGCTTCAAGCGGAGCGGGAACTCACATTTGAGCACGACGTGCGGCCCATTCTGAAGGCGCATTGCACGCTCTGCCATGGTGAAGAGGAAAAGCCAAAGAGCGGTGTGGATTTGCGGCTTCGGCGCTTTATGGATCTCGAACTTGAGGCGGGTGGACGCGTGATCGTTGCAGGGAAACCCGGGGAAAGTGAATTGCTCCGCATCGTGCAGTCAGGGGAGATGCCCGAGAAAGGAAAGAAGCTCACGCCCGAGCAAATTGCGATCATCGAGCAATGGATTGCACAAGGTGCAAAGACGGCAGAACCCGAGCCGGAGACGCTCGCCCCCGGAACGACGATCACGAATGCTGACCGTAAATTCTGGTCTTTCCAACCCATCGCACGTCCAGCGATTCCTCAACCGGGGAACACAGCCCGTGTGCGCACACCGATTGACGCTTTCATCCTGGCAGGGCTGCGGGGGCAAGGTCTGGATTTTGCGCCAGAGGCTGAAAAGCGCAGTCTCTTGCGCCGTGTAACTTTTGATCTGACGGGCTTGCCGCCAACGCCGGAGGAAGTGGATGCATTTCTCGCGGATTCCGCCCCGGACGCCTACGAAAAGGTGGTAGATCGTCTGCTCGCTTCGCCAGCTTACGGCGAGCGCTGGGCGCGTCACTGGCTCGACGTCGCAGGTTATGCCGACTCAAACGGCTTTGCGGAAGTTGATTCGCCGCGGCCCAATGCCTGGCACTATCGTGACTATGTCATCCGCTCGTTGAATACGGACAAACCCTGGAATGAATTTATCGTTGAGCAACTTGCTGGAGACGAACTCGCAGGCGTCACTCACGAGGAAACTCAGGAAGCGGTGCTCGATCCACAACGTCGCGACAACCTCATCGCTACCGGCTTTCTGCGCATGGCGCCTGATGGCACCGGCGACGAAGTGCCTGATGCGAAGCTCGCGCGGAACCAAGTGATCGCAGAGGAAATCAAGGTCGTCAGCTCCTCACTGCTCGGCCTCACCGTCGCGTGTGCGCAATGCCACGACCATCGTTACGACCCGATTCCGCAGGCGGATTATTACCGGTTCCGCGCTATTTTCGAACCTGCCTTCGCGTGGGAAGCGTGGCGGCCACCGGCCCAGCGCGAATATTCACTCTATAATCCTGAGGATCGAACGAAAGCCGAGGAGATCGAAAAGCAGGCGAAAGCCATTGATGCAGAAGCCACCGCGATGAGCGTGAAATTTCTCAATGAAATCTTTGAAAAAGAGGTGCTGAAGTTGCCTGAGCCGGAACGTGAACCTTATCGCGCTGCACGGGCACTGCCGGAGAAGGATCGCAGCGAGGAGCAAAAGGCGCTGATCAACAAATACCCGTCGGCTCTCGCCCTCTATTCCCTCGATCTCTACGACGGCGAGTTGCAAAAAAAGGTCACCGACAAAACTGCCGAAGCGACGAAGTTGCGGGAGACCAAACCGCCCGAGGGGAAGATCATGGCGATCACCGAGTTGAAAGGGCAGGTGCCCGTCACACGGCTTTTTCATCGAGGAGATCATGATCAGCCCAAGGAGACGCTCACGCCCGGCGAACTCAGCGTGCTGGCACAGCCAGCCATCGAGCCATTTATTCCGGCGGCTCTAGCCACCGGTTCCAGCGGACGACGCCTTGCCTATGCCAAATGGCTGACTAGCGGGAATCATCCTCTCGTCGCCCGCGTGCTGGTGAATCGTTTTTGGCTGCATCATTTTGGACGCGGTATCGTCAATACCCCGGGTGACTTTGGCGCTCTCGGCGAAAAGCCCAGTCATCCGGAATTACTGGATTGGCTCGCGGGCGAATTTATGGCCGGTGGCTGGAAGTTAAAGCCGCTGCATAAGCTCATGCTCCTGAGCACCACCTATCGGCAAGCCTCACGCAATGATGCCGCTGAGCCCATTGATCCCGACGGTCGCCTTTACGCCCGATACAACATGCAACGTGTGGACGCCGAGGCGCTCCGCGATTCCATGATCGCCGCGAGTGGCGCGCTAAATGGGACCTCGTTTGGTCCGCCCATTGCCATTGCTCGCGATACTGGTGGTCGGGTGGTTGTGGGGCAGGAGCAAAAAGACGCGAATGGTGACGTGGTCAAAGTTGCCAGCCTTGGTGCGGAGGATTTTCGCCGCTCCGTGTATTTGCAAGTGCGGCGCAAGACACCCGTCACCGTGCTCGAAACTTTTGACGCGCCTTCAATGCTGCCCAATTGCGAAATTCGCAACTCAACCACCGTCACGCCGCAGTCACTCCTTCTGATGAATGATACGTTCGTCCTGCAAGCCTCCAAACTACTCGCAGAGCGTCTGCGGAAGGAAAGTCCCGGCGATGCTCGCGCACAATTGATCCGCGCCTGGCGCATCCTTTTTTCGGAGGAGCCTCAGGAAACGGAACTCCTCCGCAGTCTCGCGTATGTGGCGGAGCAAACGGAAAGCCTACGGACCTATTATGCCAAAACCCCACCGGTCAAAGACGCGCCGCTGGCCGACCCGCCTCTCGATGCGCTAGCCAGTCTTTGTCAGGTGCTTCTCAGCTCCAACCGTTTTCTTTACCTCGAATAAACGTCTCATGGCTCACTCCAAACTCTGCTCGCGTCGTCATTTCTTACAGGCGAATGCCTTCGGGATCTGCACGCTCGCGCTCGCTCATTTGCTGGGAAAAGACAATCTCCTCGCCGCGCCCGTGAAGCCCAATGTGGATGGCGCGCTGCGCTTCGATCTTCTTCCCAAGGCTCCGCATTTTGCGCCCAAGGCAAAGGCGATGATCTCGCTCTTCATGATGGGCGGGCCTTCGCAGATGGATCTTTTTGATCCTAAGCCGATGCTCACCAAATACGATGGGCAGACATTTCCCGGCAAAATCAAATATGACAATCTCGCCCAGGCATCCGCCAAGGTCGGTGGTTCGCCGTGGAAGTTTGCTCCGCGTGGCCAGTGCGGAATGGAGTTGAGCGAGTTGCTGCCGAAGCTCAGCGAAATCGCGGATGAAATCACGCTGATCCGCTCGATGCATTCCGGGGTGGATAATCACGGCCAGGCGCTCTACGCCCTCAATGGCGGCCGCTCGACCGCGGGCCGGCCCGTGCTGGGTTCATGGCTGAGCTATGGACTCGGCAGCGAAACTCAAGAGCTTCCTGCCTACATGGTGCTCGCGCATCCGAGTGGTCTTCCGACTTTCCAAGGGGAGCATTTTACCAACGGCTGGCTGCCGTCGCTTTACCAAGGCACGCTCATCCGCCCGACTGAGCCTCATATTCTAAATCTCGATCCGCCGCCATCACTCGCGGGCGTTGCCCAGCGGCGCCAGCTCGACTTGCTCAAGACCATCAACGAAACGCATCTTCAGGAGCATCCCGGCGAACTCGATCTTCAGGCGCGCATTGCCAGCTACGAACTCGCCGCAAAAATGCAGGTCGCTGCGAAGGAGGCGCTGGATATTTCCAGTGAGCCAGAGCACATCAAGAAACTGTATGGCGTTGATGATCCTTTAATCCGCGACTACGCGGTGCGCTGCATTACCGCTCGTCGCCTGGTCGAGCGTGGTGTGCGTTTTGTGCAGGTGCTAAATAATGGTCAGACTTGGGACAACCACAACGCGATCCTGACTACACTCCCTGCCCTCTGCCACGCCACGGATCAGCCTACGGCCGCACTGATCTTGGATCTCAAACAGCGCGGCTTGCTCGAGAGCACCGTCGTGCATTGGGGCGGCGAGATGGGTCGTTTGCCTGTTTTACAAAACGACACTGGTCACGACAAATGGGGACGCGATCACAATACGCACGGCTTTAGCCAATGGGTCGCGGGCGGTGGATTCAAGGCCGGTCACGTTCATGGCGAGACCGACGAATGGGGACATCACGCAGTGAAGGATATTGTGCATCATTACGACTGGCACGCGACGCTTCTGCACTGCTTCGGCCTGGACCACACGCAGCTCAGCTACAAACGCAACGGCACTTCCGCCACGCTCACCGATGGTCAGGCCGCCCAAGTCGTAAAAGGACTGCTCGCATAACACTGTGCGAACCTGTGCTGATTATAGGTCTGTCACTTTTCGTTGAAATTCAGTGTCATACCAATTCTTGATTGAGAACGAAGCATCGTAGTAGCGACGTTCCATTCTCAATGGAGAATTGGTATCAGAAGTAAGCCGCGACCCTGTTCTGCCATGCACTTGTGTGCGTGATGCCTGCGTCGGATATTATTCCTTATGCTGCCACTATGGTGATGCAGTGGATTTCGTAAATGCACACGGCCAGCCACCGTGTTGTTCGATTGCGGAATCAATCTCTGTCATGAGGCGGATTGTTTCAGAGAGCGCGACGACGATCTTTTGGTAATGGGCGAGGTCGTCCTTGGTGAGGGTGCGGCCTTTGCGGTCTTTGAACCATTTCTGGCAGACTTGGTAGCCGCCGATGTGGGAAGTGCCACACCTCCTCGCGCACGCGCGGAAGCCGGGGGTCTGGGCTTTGTCCACCCACATGGTGTCGCGCGACCACAAGATTTTTTCGACTTCGGGGTTCCGTCCGCCGATGAACTCGGGCATGTCCCGGGAATTTCGGCTTCGCCGATGCGTTTCCTCACCACTTCCAATCACACCGCTACACAAGGCAAGACAGTGCAATCTTTACACACAAGCCTGGGGCACTACGCTCCAACGCTCCTCATGGATTTTACATTCTTTTTTCTCATCAACCGCGAGTGGACCAGTCCCGAGCTGGACCGGTTGATGGCGATTTTCTCGAGTGCCTCGCTTTGGATGATGCCATTGATTTTCATGGGGGTGTGCGCGCTGTATTGGGGCGGTTTCCGTGTGCGGATGTTTGTGCTGATCTCCCTGGTGGCAATCGGGCTGGTGGACGGCGTAATCGGCAATCTCTTAAAACAAAAGGTGCGCAGACTCAGGCCGCACCAGACGGAAGCTAATGTGCGGATCATCGATCTGAACAAACCGGCATGGAAAGGAATCGTCCGCCCTCTCAAAGAAAAAATTTCCATGGGAAGCACGGAAAACGACGGCACCGGGCGCTCCTTCCCGTCAAATCACACCCTGAACACATTTGTCATAGCCACGCTAGCTACCCTCGCATTCCCTCGGCTTGGATGGATGGCTTTTGTTCCTGCCATGCTGGTGGGGTGGTCGCGCATTTATACCGGCTCCCATTGGCCTACAGATGTGGCGGCATCGATACTGATCGCCATCGGAATCGGGCTTTGGCTGGCGCTGATTTTTGAGTGGGTGTGGAAAAAGGCGGGCTCGAAACTCTTCCCATCAGTTTATGAAAAACATCCACGAGTCCTGATTTACGCCTCGCCAAAAGTAGCCGTTCCGGACACTGAATAGCCGTTTGCATGACACCCACCCGTGCCGCTTGGATATTTCTGATTCTGCTGACCGCCGTGCGGTTTGTCATGATTGGGCAGATGGAACTCGCGCCGGATGAGGCTTATTATCATTTATGGAGCCAGAATCTGGACTGGTGGTACTTCAGCAAGGGTCCGGGCGTCGCCCTGATGATGAAGGCGGGCACCTCGCTTTTTGGGCATGGTGAATTTGGAATCCGCTTCTTTTCCCCGATCCTTGCGCTGGGGACCAGTCTGATCCTCTTCGCCCTAGCCACCCGTATGTATAGTGACCGCGTCGCATTCTGGACCGTGGTGACCATCAATGTGGTGCCTATATTTAATGCAGGGGGATTAGTGATGACGATCGACCCCATCTCCATCTTCTTCTGGACGGCGGCCCTCTACACTGTCTGGCGTGCGCTGGAAAAACGGGGGCGATTTTCTCTCTGGTGGCCTGCGACCGGAGCACTCATCGGCTGCGGATGGCTGGCGAAAATGACGAATGCGGCCGAGCTCGCAAGCATCGCGCTCCTGGTGTTTTTCACCCCCCGCTATCGCATCGAGCTCCGCCGCCCAGGCTTCTGGGTCATGCTTCTGTCTTTTGTGCCGTTTCTCGTCCCCTTCTGGATCTGGCAGAGCAGTCATGGGTGGCCGACTACCACGCATCTCGTTGCGCGAGGCGGACTGGAAAAGGAGTGGTACGCTATTGAGGGACAATCCTTCCTGAAATGGCTTGGCGTCCATTTCGCGATTTATTCGCCGCTGGTTTTTGCGGGGATGATCATTGCCGGGTTTGCTGCGGCGCAGGGATCCATCTCGCGTTGGGTAGATGCCATTCTAGAATGCTTTGGGAAATTTCCGGACGGCATGGGCAAAATTTTAAAGCGCCTGCGCGCAAGGTTATTTTTGTGGACCGGCGTTCTAGCGTTGTCGGTATTGAGTCTGATCTGGGGAGCAGTTTACGACAACTATCCTATGCTAGTCGTGGGAGGCTTTGTAGGATTTGTCTCGATACTCGTATGCGGTTATTCGCACCAACTTCTCATCGTGGGGCTGCTCTGTTTGACGGGACTTATTACGAATACCCCGGCTGTTTACAAAATGGCGTTTGCTTACGGTCTCCTCGCTTTGCTCATGTGGGTGCATGCGCAAAAAGAGCGCTCCAACATGCACAGCAAGGCGCGTTTCCTACTCGCGTTCGCCGCACCGCTGTTTGTGGGTTACGCATGGATCGCACTGCATCATGACAGCGAACCCAACTGGACCGCTCCCGCCGTGGTCAGTCTCACGCTACTTGCCGTGGCATTCTGGGAGGAACTCGCCGAACGCCACAAAGGCGCCGCGCGTTTTGCGGTGGTGGCGCTGATCCTGTCTTCCCTACTCACCATTCTGGCGCTTGATCCCGAGTTAGTCCGTCGCGCCGGAGCCAAATGGCCTTACAAGCGTGATCATACGGCCCGTTTGCGAGGCTGGCGTGAAGCGGCGCGAAAAGTCTCCGAGTTCCGCGCAGAGTATGAAAAGCAAACCGGAAATAAGGTCATCCTGATCGCCAACCACTACGCGACGGCATCCGCGCTGGCCCATTACCTGCCTGATCCCCGTTTTGAGGTGAAAGGACATCCTGCCATTTATGTCGAGGAGTCGCCCGTCGCTGAAAACCAGTATCATTTCTGGGGACGCTACGACGAATTCCAGCTGCGCGACCCAAACAAACCGCTGGATATAGTCACCGAAAATTCCGAGGAAGGTGCCTGTCTATTTACTGGAGGCAATGCGCTGTATGTCACCGACCGGAACGAGGACACCCCGCCCAGTGTGATCAAGCAAACCTTTGCCAAATGGGAGATGCTGGCGATATACGATCAAACCCGGCGCGGACTTCCACTACGACAGATTCGGATTTTCCTCTGTCAGACTTACAAGCCGCTATCCCTTTAGTCCCGCACCCGATTTCCAACCATGCTTTCAGTCGTCATCCCGCTCTATAATGAAGAAGACAACATCGCGCCGCTCCAGGACGAGCTGGCCGAAGTTTTAAAGGATCGCGATTACGAGCTCATTCTGGTGGATGACTGCTCAAGCGACGCAACGCTCCAGCGAATCAAGCGAGGAGACAATGTACACGTAATCGAATTTGCGATGAATACCGGACAAAGCGCGGCAATGTATGTGGGAATCTACGCTGCGAAAGGCGACACGATTGTCCTGCTCGATGGCGACCGGCAAAACGATCCTCATGACATTATTGAAATGCTCAAGAAGCTCGATGAAGGCTATGATCTTGTGTGTGGATGGCGCGTGAAGCGGCAGGATAACCTCTCCAAAAAGATCAGCAGCCGGATCGCGAACTTTGTGCGCAGTCGCTTCACCAAGGACGGCGTGCACGATACGGGGTGCTCATTGAAGGTCATGCGCACCAAGTGCCGTGAGGCGCTGTTTTTGTTCCGTGGGATGCATCGCTTTATCCCGGCCATGATCAAAGGCTTGGGCTACAAGGTCACCGAAATGCCGGTGAATCATCGTCCGCGCGTCGCAGGTGTGAGTAAATACGGGTTCGGTAGCCGAGCATTCAAGGCGACATGCGACATGTTTGCGGTGCGCTGGTACCTTTCACGGCAGTTACAGGTAAGAACCAGAGACAAAGAATAAGATGTTACCCCAGCGAAATGTGTCGCTGAGTTTTAACAGTCTCCTAAAAGCGGTAATGGGGACGAATCGATAGAGTAGACTCCACGACTCCACCTAAAGGGACAGATCCGGGACAGACCTATAGTTAGTTAAGTAGCAAAGGGTCGCCCAGAAGGTTGCGTTAGCCCGGCAGTTGAGAGGCATACGCCGATGACACGCTTTTGGATCAAAGAGGGTCATAGGACTTACACGTTTACGCACGCTTAAACCAATTATCCTAAATCCATGAATAGGATCCGCGAAACACGCAGAACACGCGGAAAGAAAACAATTTAGAGCCAGGGTGCAACGCACCCAATGGGTGAACGGCCATCTTATCAGAAGTGCCTTTATTTTCGCGTGTCCCTGTTTCGCGGACTCTAATGCAGTTTCTAGGATTATGCAGCACGCTAAATTAACCCCAAAGGTCAGTCCCCGTCGTTCCTCATCCTCTCACCTCTCATCCTCTTAGTTTTCCGCAGCGATGCGGGGAATGAGTGCGTAGATCTGCTTGATAAGCACCACCAGGCCGACGATGAGGCCGATGATCGGTATTATCACGGCTTCGCTTTCCCCGCGAAATAGCATCATGAATATCCCCGTTCCGAAATTGCACGCAAAGACGATGCCCACGGCTATCGGGATTGCGAGATACCGGAATCGTAGCGACAGATTTACGACGAGAATCGGAAAGATCAGGAACTGAAGGCTGGCATACATAAAAAAGAGAAACTCCTCGAAACGATCGATGCTGGCGATGCCCCTGAAAAATGACTGAACCGGACGGGGATTGAAGATCATGGAAACGAGGAGCAGCACGAGCGGCAATATAAAGAGCGGCAATGCGCCCAACAGCTTGTAGCGGATGATCTGACCAGTATTAATCGGCAATGTGACCAGACTGGACATGGTTTGAAGCTTCCGTTCCCTGCCTAACATTCCCGCTGAGACTGAGAGAATCTCGATACAGGCGAGTATGATGGACCACATGAGGAGCACCTCTCCAAATTCTTTCGCGGTAAAACGACTGTATGGAGAGGAACTCCAGTTGCCAAACCAGATGCTTAGGCCGATGAGGATGATATAAACAAGGGCGCGGATCAGCAGGCCCTTTTTTCCACCATAGAAAAAATTGAAATCCTTCCAGGCAATCGCTGCGGTGGTCCAGGCACGGGGACGCCGACTTTTACTGCCTGCTTTAGCTTTTTTCGCCGTCTGTCCATCTGCCTCCGCAGAGCTTCCGCAAAAGCGCTCGAACAACAAAACGGATAACAAAAACAGAACGATGCCGCCGATGGTGTGCGTCCAGAATTGAAGTCCGAATACAGGACCGGAAAAGAAGGTTGAAAAAATCTTATCGTAAAGCGTGTTGAACGGATTGGCGTCCACGAAATACTTCAAAAAGCCCGCCCAAGCTTCTGCTGTAGAAGACATCTGACTACGAACTACCCGCATAGTCAGTGCGAAGTAAATCATCGGCAGAATTGCATAAATCAAGAACCCGGATGCGATGGTGAAAAGGGAGGCCGTGCGATTGCTTTTGCATATAACCGAGCCCATTAGTGCGAGGTTGCAGAGGAAAAATGCCATCGAAATCAGCACGGCGTAGGCGGCCAAAATCTGGGTCAGCGAGATGCCTCCTAGCGTGACCGCGAGCACAGTGAATGGAAACTGCGCTGCCATTAACAAGAGCACGCCACACAACCGACTGGTGGACTTGCCGAGTAAAATGGAGACGGGGTTAAGATTGGTCATGCGGAGCAGACCCAGGCTGAATTCCTCCTTCTCCTCGGTGATGACGGAAGAGAAGGTGCTGACTGCTGCGAGGAGGATGAAGAAGAGATTGATACTGACCAGGGATTTAAAAAAGTCGCGTCCCGGCGCTGCGATCCATGGTTTGTCCTGAATCCCCATGATAAACAGGAGGATGATTCCGACCACCACGCCGCGCACAAGCGGTGTGTATTTGTTCCGGGTTTGCTCCCGGATGGACCGGAAAAATAGTGCCAGGAGTGGTCTCATTTGATGGAGTCGGAACGGACACCTGCCTCGGTGAGATCCATGAACGCCTGGTTCAAATGTTTCAGCTCCTCTGCGAAGCCTATGATCGGAGCGCCGCAGGTTAAAGCGGCATGCAGGATTGCATCGGGCGTCAATTGCGCGGGATCAAACTGAACGGAGTATTTTGGCTCGTCGGGGATGGGCTGACTGGCTTTCGACACGCCAGCCAGAGCCTCCAGTGCGGGGGGGAGAGTGGCGTGGGGAGCTGAAAGTGTGATGACGTAGGAAGAGACCACGCCGTCGCCAGCCACGAGACCGCGCATGGAGCCAGTGTATTTGACCGTGCCCCGATCCAGGATTGTGACGCTGTCGCATAGCTCGGCGAGTTCGCTGAGGATATGGCTGCTGATGAAGATGGTTTTTCCGAGTTTTTTCAGCTCCTGTAAAATCTCCATCAGCTCGATGCGGGCACGTGGATCCAGGCCGCTCGCTGGTTCGTCGAGCAGCAACAAATCGGGATCGTGCACAAGCACGCGGGCCAGGCTTACGCGTTGCTGCATGCCTCGGGACAATCCCTGCACGAAGTCGTTTCTGCGTCCATCCATGTCAGTGAGCGCCAGCACATCGTCGATTACCTTGTCGCGCTCCCGTTGTTCCATGCCGTAAGCAGCCCCGAAGAAATCGAGGTATTCAAAAACGGTCATTTGCCGGTACATCGAAAAATGATCCGGCATATAGCCGATCATACTCCGGACCTCCTTGCGCTGGGTGTAGATTTTTTTTCCGAAAACACGCACGTCGCCTGTCTGCGGCGGGATCAGGGTTGCGAGAACTTTGAGCGTGGTGGTTTTTCCGGCACCGTTGGGTCCCACAAAACCATGGATGCTCTTACTACCCACCGTGAAGCTGACGCCTGCCACTGCGACATGATTTTTGTAAACGTGTCGCAGATTGCGAATATCAATGACCGGCTCGGTATTCATGGGTGTTTGTGGAAAAGTCAGGGTTGAGGCACAGGGAGATCGATCACGTAAAGCACGTTGCCGGGAGCGCTGGCGAAGCCTTTGGCGGTGGGATTCAAGTCCTGCGTGCTTTTGGTGTAAATATAGACGCGCAAAATTCCCGCAGGGAGCGGCCGGTGTTCCAGAGTCTCGCCTTTCGCAAAAGACAAATCCCGATTTTCAGCGCAGGCCATCAGCGCAGGCCACAATGAATCCATTAAATCGGTGGTCGGCTGCTTTTGCCTGCGATAGTTCCACATATCGAGCTGCTGCAATTTATCACGGGACATGATGACATCGGCGTTTTGAGCCGGTAACGATGATGTCCAGAGGCTGTCCGTCTCTTTCTTTAATTCACGAAATTGATCCATGTGCCGGACAATTACGTGTGTGGGGATGTTTCCTGGATTCATGGGTGGAATCGTGAGTTCAAATTCGGGCGCGCTCCCGGTCGTCTCCCATTTGGTGATCTGGACATCCGGCGTGCTGCATTTCATGACGCTTTGAAACATGAATGCCTGTGAGGAAAAAAGCGGGATGTCCGCGAGATACGCACTCTCTTTTCCCTCCTGCACTTGGCCGGGAATGCTTTGTTGATCGGTAGTGGCGTAATAGCCGGACTTCGACGGGTGTTGGAATGTGTAAACTCCCCCTTTGGTTGCGAAAGCGTTGACCCATTGCGTGACGTTACAACGCCCAGGCTCCATGACTTTTGCCAGGGTGAGTGTGTGGATGACTTGTGATTCACCATAGCCGCGACGACCAATGGTCATGAAAGTCACCGAGAAGAAGACGACAGATCCAAGAAAGAGCGCGAGGATAAAACGATAATCCTTCTTTCTCCATATGAAGTAAACCGGCCCGATCAAGGCGATGTAAAAAAGCGTCAGCACGAAAATGTAATGCCAGGCGATATCGGCTTTGCTGAGTTCGCTGAGCTTTTGCAACAGACCTTGGTTGAGGTCCTGATAGTAGGTGTTCGGCTGACCTTCTTTGACTTGCAGTGCGGCGACTGGGTATCCCGTGCCCGCGAGGGTTTCCTCCGAAAACTCATGGCGTGGCGTGTTATGAAACACAACGGAGCCAAGTCCGATCTGGAGCGGCTTTTTGTCTTCATTCAAAGCGGCGAGATCCTCTGGAAACACTGGGCACTTTCCATCGATGCCTTGCAGTAGATGCACAGTGCCGCCGGATTTTATCCAATCGAGAAATGCCGCTCGCCGCACTGCGTCCCAGCGCGGGACATGATCCATGGCCACAGCGTGCAGTTGAGACAAAGCGGCGAGACTGGCGGGAAATGCGTTTTCTGGAAAAATTCGCATCCTCGCTCCCGAGGCACTAAGCCCGTCCGTGTCTGCCAGTAGCACGGTGGCGGGTGGTCCGAAATCCGGATTATTGAGATCAAATTCTCCACCCCTCCAAGTCAGGCGGTGGGTGTTGTGAATGTCTTTAATGTAAGGATGAAATTGAATCCAACGACGCTGTCCCGGAGAAAGGTAAATTTCATGACTGTGCACCGCGCCCGATTGAGAGATGCCATTCCGGCCTGATTTTAAAATGATCTCCCCGCTAAATTCACGATCGTCACGATTTTCCACTTCGACGGTCAGCAGAGCCGACCGGCCCGGCAGCACTTTGCCATCAAAGCCCCACAAGCTGTTGATGATATGCAATTCCGCCTGAAGCAGGCCGCCGGTCAGGATCAGCCAGCATAGGATCAATACGCCGCACCATTTTGAGGACGAGGTGCGGGAGTTGGTCATCACGCCCGTTTTTGGACTTTAGCTGGCTGTGGTTTTAATGCGTCGGCCACGCCCTCTGCCAGCGCCCGGAGTGTGAATGGTTTTGCTAGCATGCTGTGAAAACCCAGTCGTGTCGCCTGTTCGTGTTCCATGTCTCCGACGTAACCGCTCATCAAAACCACCGGGATATCAGCGCGCGCATCGAGCAGCTCCCGCACAAGCTGTAGCCCGCTCATGCCCGGCATGTTTAAGTCGGTGATGACGACGCCAAACTCTTCGCTGCGTGTCTGAAAATCCTTGAGCGCGGTATCCGGATGGGAATGACTCGTCACCCGGTATCCAAGGCTCTCCAGCATCGTCTCTGACAACGCAAGGATCAGTGGTTCGTCATCTACGATCAGCACATGTTCTCCATGGCCTTCTGGTGTTTCTTTGGGCGGCTCGATCGCTGTCTGGATTTTGGCGGCGACCACCGGGAAATACATTCGGAAACTCGTTCCGTGGCCAATCTTACTTTCCACTGTAATCGCGCCTTCATGTGCCTGCACGATCCCGTGAACCACTGCCAGTCCCAGTCCGGTGCCTTCGCCTGGCGCTTTGGTGGTGAAAAAAGGCTCGAATACTTTATCGAGTGTGGAGGGATCCATCCCACAGCCTGTGTCTGAAATAGATAGACAAACATGAGGTCCCTCCTTGAGGTTGGGATTTTGTCTGACGATATCACTGCCAACTTTCACCAATTCGAGTGTGAGCGTGAGGCAGCCGCCCGTTTCCTTCATGGCGTGGGAGGCGTTGGTTCCGAGATTCATCAAGATCTGATGAACCTGTGAAGTGTCCACGAGCACAGCGGCATTGGATGCATCGGAGTGGGTCACGATTTCGACGCTTGCAGGAATCGTTACCCGTAAAAGTTTTACCGCCTCCTGAAGAACAGGATCGAGAAAGGCGACCTTTCGTTCGGTGGGCTTCTGTTTGCTAAAAGCCAAGATTTGCTGCACGAGATCCCGGGCGCGCTGGCTGGCTTTAATGACCTGCTGAAGGTTACCTTTTACAGGATGTCCCTCCAGTTGCATGCTCGCAATTTCAGCGTGTCCTAAAATCGCGGTCAGGATGTTATTGAAATCGTGGGCAATTCCTCCCGCAAGCCGCCCCATCGCTTCCATTTTTTGAGCCTGACGCAGCTTTCCCTCCAGACGCACCATCTCGTCTGCGGCGCGATGGCGTTCGCGGCGGATGATGGAATCCTCAACCTCGCGTTTGATCGCCAGATTCAGGCGGCGCAGGTTATCTTTGAGGATGTAGTCGTTTGCCCCGGCCCGCATACATTCCACGGCGGCGTCTTCGCCGATGGTTCCCGAGATGAGAATGAAAGGATGCTCGTAGCCGTTGCTGCGCACGTAATGGAGGGCATTCATTCCCCCGTATTTTGGCAGATTGTAGTCGGCGAGAATAATATCCCACTCCTTGTTTTTGAGTGCGGTGGTAAACTCCTGCTCGGTTTCCACACGCTCGAAGTCCATCTCCCACCCAGCTCGGGCGATCTCTCTATACACCAGTGTGTAGTCGTCCGAGGAGTCTTCAAGATAGAGCGCGCGAAGAAGCATGAAGGATTTTAATTGGGGGCGGATTGAACCGCTATTTCTTTTACCTGATTTTATGGGAAACCATGAATGAAATTTTTGTGAAATTTTCCCAAGCACTCGCTCCTGATTGCTATTTGCTTTTTATCGCTTCTCATTTTGGCAACAAGTTGCTTTAGCTTAGTTTTTATCAATTGTGTCAGAAAGAAATACATACTTGAGTTTTTTAGCCCGCTTGCGCCGGGTGCCCCTAGTTTACAGCGTCTTGCGTGGTATTAGGAGGCTTGCATTGGTCTATCCAAAAAGGCTGCTCGTAGAATTCCTGCGTTTGCTTCCCGCCTTCATTCCATGCCGTCCGCCGCGTGGCTATTTTTCCCTGCTCAAAAAAGTGCAGACAGGGGAATGCGAGGGGCGAATAGACAGTCTGGGGCATGATCGTCCTGACGGTGACTTCCCGCTCAATGACATCTCTGGCATGACAGAGAGTATGTTCAGGAAACATCCTGCTTTCTGGGCTAAGGTTGAAAACGCAAGCCTGATTGGAAAAGGGCTTACTTTGGTGGATAGGCACAAAAGGGTATGTTTGGAGTCAGCTTACGGAGAACATTTTTACAAAAATGATTCGAGTTACTCAACTGTCCTATTGCCGAATCCCACCGAACTGAAAGGTAATTGGACGTCCATAGTTTCACACTGGAATCCTTGCGATCAACCTACCAATTAAGCCCATTATTTAATGGAGTCGTTGCCTAGGCTGAGGTGGATCAACGAATTTCCGGAGAATACGGGAATCATTGTCCCCTCCGTGATGAGAAAATATCATATTGAGCCACTGGATATACTTGGTCTGGCGGATCGCATCCGCCCTACTCCGGAAACTAACCTGCTTGTCGAGAACTGCTATCTTGTTCCTCCTCAATCCATGATTCTTGCGTATAACCCAGCGGCTATTACTTGGTTGCGACAACAGTTTCTGCCGCATGGGCGTATGCCAGAAGGAGTGGGTAAAAAAATTTACATTCCACGCTTTGGTCAGACACGTATGGCCGCAAACGAAGAACAGCTTATCAAAGCTTTCACTGAAATGGGCTGGTCTATAGTAGATACTGCAAAACTCAGTTTCAGGGAACAAATCGGGCTGTTTCAGAATGCGAAGGTTGTCTGCGGTATGCATGGAGCCGCTTTTTCCAATATGACATGGGCAACATCCGGTTGTCAGATTATCGAAATGTTTCCCTCCAATTTTCTAACAGGCTGTCATGAGTGGCTTGCCCATGAGGTTGATGTTAATTACAGCTTTCCCGTATTCCCCGCAGATCGTCACATGGATGCTGTTGTTGACCTGAAGGAGCTGCGCTCCTTGCTTCATAAGCTCAAAGTCATTTGACGATTAAACCTTCCAAACACCTGTAGGTTTGGAGGCTTCAAATTTCACGCGCTTATCCAGGCTGTCTCCTGTGTATATTTCATACGTGAAAGATCGCTGAAAATAGACGACACCAGAAAGCACTCTCTTCAGCCGGTGAATGCAAAGCCATAGGGGTCTCAGGAAAAGAATCAGCGCCGGAATGGTTTTACGGCGTTCCGCAGCCTCTCGTTTTGGGTTTTCTCCTGCCGACATATTAGCCCCCGTATCTGTGAAAACAGAAATAAACCTACGCACCAAGCCAGTTTTAACACCCGCGCCTAGCGCACGGGTCACCCAAACACCGTCTCCTATGTCGCGAAGTTTGGGGTCAAAGTAATAATCCCTTTCAACGACCAGTTTTCGACGTACAAACATTGCGCATGTCAGTGTTGTGAGAGAACAGGTAAGGGTATGATAAAGTGTCGGGTTCAGCACTTTTCGGTGGCATTTATAACGTCCTTCGGAGTCAGTCACGACCACATCTCCAAAGACAATATCCACATCAGGATGGGCATCGAAGTAATCCTTAACAGCCTTTAAAGCGCCTGGCAGGTACTGCTCGTCGCAATTGAGGTAGGCCAGAATTTCACCCACGCAACGCTTCCACCCGCGATTGACCGCGTCATACATTCCTAAGTCTTTTTCAAAGTAACTTTTTACCCTTGGATCGGATGGCAGCCAGTCTTGAGTGCCGTCGTCTGAGCATGAATCCTGGACGATGTGTTCGAAAGTGACACCTTCCTGATCTGCAATGGAAGGAAGGCAGCGCTTCAACCATTTTGATGAACGGAAGCTGGGGGTGACGATGGAGAAATCAGGGTTACTCAAGGCTGTGAAGAATAGAGAGACAGTCTGATGAGTTCAAGGCGCGCATTCTAAAAGCGCAAAAAATGCGAAGCTGATTACTGCGAGTTGAGATTATAGAAATTATGGAGTTCCGTCTTTTCGCTGTGTTTGAGTGGATGATCTGATCATGAGCAGGAGAGCCAGCGGCAGCCCTGCGTGCGGAAGCCTGTAGAGTCCTTGTAACAGCCAGTAGGTGATGTTTTGAAAGCTGCTGATGTCGTCGATGTGAGCCCACGGTCTCGCGATGGCGGTTAAAAATCCCCAGATGCAGGCGTAAATGAGCGCCGGGATTGCCGTTCGCGGAATAAAAATCGCGACGCCCAAAACGAGATCCATTACCCCTACTAATTTTAAGAGCATGCGTGCCTGACTTTCGTTGACTCCGATGGTCATGATGAACATATCCACGAAATCTCCCGGCACGGGCAGAACGCCCATTGCATACAGTCCGTGACTAATGAATGTGATCGCGATGACGATTTTCATCGGCAGAATCAGTCTGTTCGCAGGAATCTTTTTCACACAGAGCGCGAATAGAAATAGTGGTGCGGATATTTGCAGCGCTTGCTCTAGCCACACCGCAAGCTGGTAGCCGGTATTTAAAAAAAGAAGGAAACCGACAAAAAGCAACGAGAGCGATCCGAGTAGCAGCATACGTGCGAATTTCTGACCGTGGCTGTGCAAGGTGAAAACGCTGGCGGCACAAAGCAGATGAAACCCTCCTATGGCGACAATTGCAGAACTAATGATGGATTCGGCGCGCTCACTGGACACGTAATCTCCCCATTTCATTCCGAATATCCGTTCGATAATGCCGCTCATCCAGGCTTCTTTCCAAAGGAGGGCGCGGTAGGGAACCTCCCAGAAGATGTGCAGCAGCCCCCAGCCGACAAACAACGCAAGCGTTGAGTATTTCAGGACGCGGACGGCGGGAGACGGATTACTCACTGCGCGGCGATGGTGATCACTTCACCATTGGTTGGCTTCCAAATGTCGAGGTCGGCTGGGATCGAAAACCGGGTAGTATCGGAAAGCGACTCCACGTTATCCATGTTGTCCACTTTGACCGTGCGGATTTCGATCTGTTTTTGATCCATAAAAATCCAGCTAAAGTGATTGAACCGACCGCTGTCGCGTGTCCAGGACTTGTTGTCATCGTTTGGTTTGAGCGGTGCACCCCAGCAGCCTTCGCCAATGAAGACCGTTCCGGTTGCGTCGTCTCTCACAAAGCCGCTGTCATTACCGGGCTCGGTACTGGGTCGTAGCGGCCAGGTTGTTTTTACAGTGTGTGTGTCGCATTCCACCACGAGATCCATCCCGTATTCGTGAAATAGTCCCGCCCAGTAAGTATATTGTTTGTCTCCCTCAGGTTTGGTCTTGGTGTGTGGGCGGATCGGCTTGTGATATTGCGCCAGCGTCCATTTCACCATGCTTGCATTGGCTGCAAGATCGCTTTTCAACCAGTCGGTTTGGTCGCCTGCAATCGAGCTTTCCGTATTCAGCGTATAAACGCGGGCGAGAGAACCGCCTAGGTTCACGCCGTAATAGACTCCCTTGGGCGTGGCGAAAAGGTTGATGAGAATGTCGTCCCGCGATTCATGGTTGCCGCGGGCGATGATCAGGGGAGTGACTCGGCCGTCGTCTGCAAAAGTGAGCTGCCAGTCTTCCATCCATTCCCTCCACTCATTCACAGTGCCGCCATCGGTCATATCACCGCCGAAAACCACCACATGCGGGCGCAGTCTGGCAACCAGCCGGTTCGCGTTGCAGCGTGGCTTACGATTATTGCGGGAGTCGCCGCCTGCAATAATGGAAAGCCTTTCGTCGGGGGAATCCGGCGATGTTTCAAACCACAATCTCCTGCTGCCTTCTGTATTCGACACGACAAAGTAATAGCGCGTTTTCGGCTTCAGGTTTTTGAGGTGCACAAAGGCGTTGTGCATTTCAAACGATTGGTTGCTGAAATCTACAGTCTGCGAAGAGGCATAATTTGCGACATCCATCCCATGATCCACGGTGTCGTAATAAACCTTCTGGTTTTTCGGCTCCAGCTCCGAACTCCATCCGATCGTTGCAGTCGTAGCCGCGTCGTCATTCCACATCACCCGGAAGTAAAACACTTTGCCAGGTTCCAGATTGGCGGAGAGGGAGGATGTATTGCGCGCAGCCTTTGACTTTTTAGACCGCATGACGGCATCGCTAGCAATCACACCAATGATCACCAATATGAACAGCCAGAATTTAAATGGGGATTTCATGGGGGAGATAAAACAAACTCAGAAACTGGGTGGAATGAGAAGGGAATAAATCGATCGCATCTCTGCACGGGTATAATTGGAAGTGGTGAGAAAAAGATCAGGAGGGGATGTGGGCGGGTGCGATTAAAAGTGGGTGCGGTTGAGGGAGGTGCTGGCGAAGACAGAGGAGCGAAGCAATGTAGCGTAAGCTTCCAGCTTGCGTCGCGCATCGCTGCCAATTGGAAACAAATGCTTATGATTTCCGTAGAATACCCGCCTGCAACGCTAGGCTTAGTATTGCGGGCAGGCGCAAGCTGGAAGCATGCGCACCATTGGGCGGCTTCGCCGCCGCTCGCGCGTCAACCGCACCCAGTTTTAATCACACCCGATGTGGGCAACCCGGAGGGTTGCGAGCCATTAGCCATAGCCGTGACTATGCAAAACCGGAGACCGGATAGCGAAGACCGAAAAGGAAAACCACACGCTATACGAACTCAAAATTATAACGAAATCACTCACTGTTTGGTGAGAACTTTCCTGCTCATCATTTCTTGCTTCTCTGCCTTTATTTTCGCGTGTTCTGTTTCGCGGATAATCCTTTTGAATAGTCACGGCTAAGGTTAAGCACAAGAGGCGACACCTGAGGACACTCAAAACGCAACTCACCCCAGAGGGACCCCAGAGGGACCCCAGAGGGAC
>Ga0209181_10004813_pt1 | contig 19819 bp, 15 predicted proteins | sample MAT05_FD_187208 | JGI IMG/M metagenome (GOLD analysis project Ga0209181, IMG submission 187208) | Freshwater microbial communities from Lake Fryxell liftoff mats and glacier meltwater in Antarctica - MAT-05 (SPAdes) (version 2) | ecosystem: Environmental > Aquatic > Freshwater > Ice > Liftoff... | reverse complement strand
ATCGGTTTGTCGCCAAGGGTATCGCCCGGTCTCATCGCTGTCAAAACCACGCAAGTGTGCCGTAAACTTGAATCACACACACTGCCATGAACGCCCCCACCGCGCCCCACATTCTTGTCGTTGACGACGACCCCGACCTGCGCGAGCTGCTGGGCACTTATCTGGGCGCCAACGGCATGACGGTTGCCAGCGCGGGCGATGGCGCAGCCATGTGGCTGGCGCTGGAGGCCGGTATGCCCGATGCCATCGTGCTTGACCTGATGCTGCCCGGCGAAGATGGCCTGGCGCTGACCCGCGCGCTGCGCGCCAAATCCTCGGTGCCCATTCTGATGCTGTCAGCGCCACCGATGCACCACCAGCCACTACCGACCCGACCCTGCCAAGGTTTGGCCCGTTCCAGCTTGACTCCCCGGGCGGCGTTTGCTCAAAGGCGCCATCGAGATCCCCCTGACCGGGGCTGAATTCGACCTGCTGGCCGTGCTGGTGGCACGCCCTAACCGGGTTCTCTCGCGCGACACGCTGGTGGACCTGCTGCGCGGTTATGACCGCGACCCGTTTGACCGCAGCATCGACAACCGCGTCACCCGGCTGCGCCGCAAGATCGAAGACGGGCCTGGCTCACCCGTCTACAGTCGCACCGTGCGCGGCGAAGGCTACCTGCTCAACCCGCGCGGCCCGCAGCCTTGAAGCCAGATTGAACGCTACCACGCCAGCCGCCGCCGCACGCTGAGAATCATCCAGTCTGGCGCAGCAAAACACGCGGCTGCTGGCGGTAGCCTTTGTGTTGATGGAACTGCTGGTGATGGGCGTGTTTGCACTGTGGGTGCTGCTGCCGCTGGCGCGGCGCTCGGCCGACGATCTGGCCGGGCTGATGGTGTTGTCAGCCCAGACCTGGGCCGAGCTGCCACCGCAAACCCGGGCGGCCTTTGAGATCGAATTGCGCAACAAGCATGACCTGGCGCTGCGCGCTGACGCGCCCAGTGCGACCCGCGACAAATGGCACCGCCCTACTTTTACCTGCTGGAAGATGCGCTGACACGGCGCACGGGGCAGCCCCGCCATCTGGCCAGCGAACAGCTCGACAGCGGCACCTGGTACTGGGCGACGGTGTTGTCAGGCAGCCACCAGCTCAGCGTAGGCGTGGCTGCCAGCCGCACCGACAGCCAGCCAATAGCTGCTTTTTTTGTAGCGATTCTCGTCGCTCTGGTGGGGGCTGCAGTCATATCTGTCTGGTTAGCCCGGCGGCTGACGCAGCCTCTGGCGCAGCTTGAAGCCGCCAGCGCGCTGATCGGCCAGGGCGGTATGCCGCTGCTGCTGCCCGAAACCGGCCCGCGTGAGATGGTGGCGCTGAGCCAGCGCTTCAACGCCATGGCGCAGCAGGTGCGTGACCTGCTCAGCACCCGTACCACGCTACTGGCAGGGGTGTCGCACGACCTGCGCACACCGCTGGCGCGCATGCGTCTGGCCCTTGAAATGCTCAAGGACAACCCTAACCCAAGCCTGATCGAGCGCATGGAGCGCGACATTGCGCAGATGAACCGCTTGATTGGCCAGGTGCTGGAACTGGCTCGCGGACTGGCGCATGAAACGCCCGTGCTCACAGACCTACCGGTTTTTTTGCAGCAACTGGCTGCAGACTTTTCCACCCCCGACCAGCCCATCACAGTGCGCTGCCCACCAGCGCAGATCAACGCTGCCCCCGGTGCGCTGCACCGCGCCTTGGGCAACCTGTTGCAAAATGCCTTGCGGTATGCGTCCGACCAGCCGGTGGAACTGTTGGGTGAAGTGACGCCACAGACTATCTGCCTTGGCGTGCTGGACCGGGGGCCAGGTATTGCGCCAGAGCATCTGGAGGCGGTGTTTGAACCCTTTCACCGGCTGGAGGCGTCGCGCAACCCGGCCACGGGCGGTGCCGGGCTTGGGCTGGCGATCGTGCGCGAGCTGGCACGTGCGAACGGCTGGCAAGTTCGGCTGCAGGAGCGCCCAGGCGGTGGGCTGCAAGCTTGGGTGGAGATCACCATAGTGTCGCCAGAGGAGGTGGCATAAGGCTACCTTTTACTATATTAACAATAGCTACCAGCCCTTATATAATAAGGGCTAGAGCATCACTTCTTATATAAACATCATGACCTTTCCGAACGCCTTTGAAAACCTGAATGTGCTGTCGCAGCAAACCTTGCTGCCACCGACCCAGCTGCACGACGCAGTGCCCGCCAGCGAGCTCGCCACGCGCACGGTCAGCAGCGCCCGCCAGACAGTAGCCAACATCCTGCGCGGCACTGATACGCGCCTGCTGGTGGTGGTGGGGCCGTGTTCCATCCACGACATTACCGCCGCCATGGTTTACGCCAAGCGCCTGAAAGCCCTGGCCGACGAGGTATCAGACGCGTTGTTCATCGTCATGCGGGTGTATTTCGAGAAGCCGCGCACCACGGTAGGTTGGAAAGGACTGATCAACGACCCGCGCATGGACGACTCGTTTCGCATCGAAGAGGGCCTGCACATTGCCCGCAAGCTGCTGGTCGACCTCAACGACATGGGTCTGCCCTGCGGCACCGAGGCGCTGGACCCGATCACCCCGCAATACCTGGGTGACCTGATCGCCTGGAGCGCCATTGGCGCGCGCACCACCGAGAGCCAGACCCACCGCGAGATGGCCAGCGGCCTGTCCAGCCCGGTAGGTTTCAAGAACGGCACCGATGGCAACCTGGAGGTGGCTGTCAACGCCATGCTGTCAGCAGCCCAGCCACACGCCTTTTTGGGCATCAACGAACATGGCCAGGTGGCGCTCACCCAGACCCGGGGCAACACGTTTGGTCACTTGATTCTGCGCGGCGGCAATGTGCCCAATTACGACTCAGTGTCGGTGGCGCAAGCGGCTGACGAGCTGGCTGCTGCCAAATTGCCGGTGAACATTGTGGTGGATTGCAGCCACGCCAACTCACGCAAAAATCACAATCTGCAAAGTCTGGTGCTCAAGGATGTGGTGGGGCAAATTCTGGACGGTAACCGCGCCATCAAGGGCGTGATGCTGGAGTCCAACCTGTTTGAAGGGAAACAGAAACTCGGCAAGCCCGAAGATCTGAAGTACGGCGTGTCTATCACCGACGCCTGCCTGAGCTGGGAGGCCACCGAAGCGGGCCTGCGTGAAGCCGCCGAGCGGCTGCGCGCCCAGGCGCACTAAAGCGCCAGCGCCGCCTCGATGTCTTTGGCCAGGCTGGCGGGCGTGTCAGTCGGCGCGTAACGCTTGATCACCGCGCCGTCTTTGCCCACCAGAAACTTGGTGAAATTCCACTTGATCGCCTTGCTACCCAGCAGGCCCGGCGCCTCAGCACTGAGCCACTGGTATAGCGGGTGCGCGGCGCTGCCGTTGACATCGATCTTCGACATCATCGGAAAACTCACACCATAGTTGCGTTGGCAAAATTGGGCAATCTCGCCGTTGGTACCGGAATCCTGCGCACCAAACTGATTGCACGGAAAACCCAGCACCACCAACCCTTTGGCGCCGTAGGTTTCATGCAGCGTTTCCAGCCCGGCAAACTGCGGCGTAAAGCCACAGGCGCTGGCGGTGTTGACGATCAACATGGCTTTGCCCTCGAAATCCTTCAAAGGCACCGGTTTGCCGTCAATGGACAGCGCGTCAAAGTCGTAAATGGTAGTCATAGCCTTAATTTCTCACATTAGCAAAAACACACAATTTCAAGGTTTATTCGGCGCGAGATTAGGCGCTGAGCCGCAGACAGTACGCCAGTACGGCAAGGCGAAGCAACGACATATCGCGTCGAATCAACCTTGAAATCAGCCGTGAGCTTTGTCGTTGCGGGCTATGTCCAGCAGGCGCTCCACCTCGGCGCTGTGCTCGCGGCAATTGCGAGCGTGCCAGCGCTTGATCACCCACATGAACCCGGCAATGGTCAGCCCAAACATGGTGATAGCGCCAAAGGTGGGCAAACCCAGCCCGGTGGACAAGCTGTAGAACGCACCTAGCACCAGAATGCAGGCCTGCTCGTTGAAGTTTTGCACCGCAATCGAGCGCCCGGCGCCCATCAGGTTGTGGCCCCGATGCTGCAACAGCGCATTCATCGGCACCACCAGAAAGCCACCCAAAGCACCCAACAAAATCAAGAACGGCGCCGCAACCCAGACGTTGGTGATAAAAATCAGCATGATGATCAGCAGGCCCATGCCAATGCCCAGGGTGATCACCCGCGGTCCGTCTTCCAGGCGCATACGCATCGACGCCACCACCGCACCCGCGGCCATGCCAATGGCCACCACACCCTGCAAAGCCGACGCCTGCGTCACCCCGTAACCCAGCGCCGCCGAGGCCCAGGCCAGCACAATGAAGCGCAAATTGCCCGCCACGCCCCAGATCAAGGTGGTGGCCGCCAGCGAGATCTGACCCAGCTTGTCACGCCACAAACGGGTGTTGCACGACCAGAAATCCGGCAGCAGCGAGCCCAACTTTTTGGGCAAGGGGCGCATCAGCACGCCTGTGAGCGGTATGCGGGTGTTGAACCAAGCGGCCAGCAGGTAGACAAAAATCAGCACCGCAATCGCCGCTTCTGAGCGGGTGTTGATGCCAAGGTAGGCTATCGGAAACTGCACTGTCAAGATCGCATCGGCAATCAGCGGCGCCACCAGTTGGCCACCCAGCAACACACCCAGAATGATCGAGCCGATGGTCAGCCCCTCAATCCAGCCATTGGCCTTGACCAACTGCGAGGCGGGCAGTAATTCGGTCAGGATGCCGTATTTGGCAGGTGAATAGGCCGCTGCGCCCAGGCCCACCACCGCATAAGCCATCAGCGGGTGCGAGCCAAACAACATGAACAGGCAGCCTGCCACCTTGATGAAATTGCTGATCAGCATCACCCGGCCCTTGGGCATGGAGTCTGCGAGGGCGCCAACATAAGGCGCCAGCACCACGTAAAACAGCGCAAACATCGGCACCAGTGCCGCCTGCTGCCATTGCGGAGAATGGTTAGAGCGCAGCAGTTGCACGGCGGCCACAAACAATGCGTTGTCTGCCAGCGAGCTAAAAAACTGCGCTGCCATGATGGTGTAAAAGCCGCGTTTCATCAGGAAAAAAGACACGCCCGTGAACCAGGCTCCAATCGATGTAAGTTGTCTCCGAACAGGCCGGAGTTATAGCACGGCACAGCGGTGTCAAAATCCGGTCAATCTTATTGCCTCAAAGCGCATCGCACCATGCCCCGCCCAATCCATGCCACCATTCATTGTGCTGCACTGCAGCACAATTTAGCGCGCGCGCGTCAGGCCGCCCCAGACGCCAGAACCTGGGCCGTGGTCAAGGCCAACGCCTATGGTCACGGCATTGAGCGGGCGTTTGAGGGCTTGCGCAGCGCCGATGGTTTTGCCCTGCTGGATCTGGAAGAAGCCCAGCGCGTGCGCACTTTGGGCTGGCGTGGCCCGATCCTGCTCCTTGAGGGCGTGTTTGAAGCGCGTGACCTGGAACTGTGCTCGCGGCTGGACCTGTGGCACGCGGTGCATTGCGACGAGCAGATCGACATGCTGGCCGCGCACAAGACCAATCTGCCGCACCGCGTTTTCCTGAAACTGAATTCCGGCATGAACCGGCTGGGTTTCACGCCAGAGCGCTTTCGCAGTGCCTGGGCGCGGCTCAATGCGCTGGCGCAGGTGGATGAAATCTCGCTGATGACGCACTTCAGCGACGCCGACGGTGCGCGCGGCATCATTCACCAGACGCGGGTGTTCAACGAGGTCACTCGCGATTTGCCCGGTGAGCGGTCTTTGAGCAACAGCGCCGCCATCTTGCGCCACATGGCGGGCCACGCCACCGCATCTGGCGACCCGCAAGACAGCTTGGTCTCTGACTGGACCCGCCCCGGTATCGTGCTGTACGGCAGTGCACCAGACTATCCGCAGCACACCAGCGCAGATTGGGGCCTGCTGCCGACCATGACGTTGTCATCAAAGATAATAGCTACTCAGGCAATAGATACGGGGGCTAGCGTCGGTTATGGCTCAAATTTTGTGGCGGACAAGCCGATGACGATAGGCGTGGTGGCCTGCGGTTATGCCGACGGCTACCCGCGCGTCTGCCCCACCGGCACACCCATTCTGGTGGCTGGCCAGCGCACCCGCACGCTCGGGCGCGTCAGCATGGACATGCTCGCCGTCGACCTCACGCCGCTGCTCCGTGCGGGCCTAAGCGTTGGTTTTGGCACCGAAGTGACGCTCTGGGGCCGCGCCAGCAACGCTGCGGTACTGGGTATTGACGAGGTGGCGCAAGTCGCGGGCACCTTGGGTTACGAGCTGATGTGTGCACTGGCACGGCGTGTGCCGGCACAGGTACAAGACTGATGCCGAACTATGTGCCGGTGCCGCTGGAGCGGGTGCAACTGGGCAAACCTCTGCCAGTGGACCTCTGGAGCCCCGGCGGGCAGCTGCTGCTGCGCCGCCAGCAAATTCTGAGCACTGAAGCGCACCGCGACATGCTCGCCGAGCGCCAGGCCTGCATGACCGAAACCGATGCCCAAGCCTGGCAGCGCAGCCTGGACCGCCAGATGCGCAGGTTTTACAACGAGGGTGCCGACATTTCGCTTCTGGCCCAGATGCCGCTGCCCAGCGAGATTTCCGAGGACGACTTTCTGCCCGGCCACGAAGTGATTGGCGGCTGGATGGACGTGCAAGATGTGCTGCGCGGCCTGCTGTACCAAGGGGTGTCAGCGGTTAGCCCCTTGCCGAGGCTTGACGCGCTGGAAGACCGCGCCCTGGCGCTGCTGCAAAGCAACCCCGACGAAGGCCTGTTCACCTTGTTTCAGGCGCTGCCTGACCTGAGCCTGGGCTACTGTGCCACCCACGCGCTGCTCTCGGGGCTGGTGTGCTCGCTCACCGCCGACAAGCTGGCTTTGAAGCCTAGTGCACGCGCCACCCTGATGCGCGCCGCGCTGGTGATGAACATTGGCATGGCTCGCCTGCAAGACAACCTGGCGCGCCAAAAAACCGCCCCCAACCCGGCCCAGCGACAAGACATTGATGACCACGCGGCGCTGGGTGTGACTATTTTGCAGCATCTGGGCGTGCAGGACCCCACCTTGCTGGACATCGTGCAGTGGCACCACACACCCGACCTGTTCAAAGGTCAAGGCACTCCCTTGATGCTGATGCGCCTGATGAATCTGGCCGACGCGCTGATCGCCAAAATGGCGCCGCGCCAGGTGCGCCACGCCATGTTGCCGCTGGCCGCCACCAAAATGATGGTGATGCAAAGCTCCCCAGACACCATCCAACTGCGCCAGGCCATGGCCGCCGCGCTGGGCTTTTACCCGCCTGGCAGCTATGTGCATCTGGCTAACAGTGAAACCGCCGTAGTCATTTGCCGCGGCGAGCGAGCCAACAGCCCGCATGTGGCCAGCATCATCAATGCCAACGGCATGCCGTTGAGCACCTACAACTATCGCGACACCAGCACATCCGGGCTGAACGTGACAGCGCCAGTGGCCGAACACACCCTTCATGTCAAGGTAAACCCGGACAAAGTGAAGCGCCTGCGCCAATTGCACGGGGTGTAATCAATGAAAGCAAGTGGCTCAATAGCTGGTCAATGTAGAGCCCATCAACATCCTGATGCAGCAAAACCGATGGCGCGCTTGCCCAGGTAAAACCCGCTTGATGCGTTTGCAGCTCTTGTTCACTGTTGCCGCTCAACACAAAGCCACAGACTGGCACCGAGAATTTCCAGTTGGGGACCACTTTTTCAAGCAGATAGAACTTGTCGGCAGGCCATTGGTGGCGCAAGCCTTTAGGCTCTACAAAGGCCAGTGCTTGGGCGTCGCCACACTTGAGCCACAGCAAAAAGTCAGGATAAAACCCTTCTGCAGCAAACAGACCAACACCGACGCCTGACAAATTGCGCAACAACGCGACTTCGATGCCCGCCCATTGCGCCTCCTGATGCATGCGCTCCCAAACACGTCGCAGATCCCAAACCAGTCGGGCTTCACTGTTTTCCAATGCCGGGGGCGATATGCGCAGGCTGATCGGCTGGTCGTCAAGCAAGCTCAGCTGCGCGCCAGCCTGCACCACCACAGCAGGCGACGCCAATAACAACGGCGCGTATAAATGCTCTGGAATGTGCAGGCGAGGCAAGGGCAAAGACAAGTCATCGGTATCTGTTCCTTCAGCCAACGCTGTCAGCACCTGGGCCAAAGTGTCGCGCAGGTCAATTTCACCAACCTCTTCCCGCAACAAACCCACCATACGCTCCCAGCCTCGCGGCCTGATCTGCGCGCCTTTCAGGCCTTTTTGCAGCGCGTCCAATGCCGCCTTCATCACCGGTTCAACGAGCATGGCCTCTATGCGATAGCCCATCCTGGTCGTGCCATCGGGCATGGTTTGCATGGGAAAGTTGGCATGCGCTGCGGTGATCAGCTCCGACTGCGGCTGTTCCGTCAAAAAGGCCAGCCTCGCTCGACGCAAACACCGCCCCAGCGCGGCCTCCCACTGCGCGAGCACCTCATGGCGCAAACGTAGTTGTAGCGCCACAGACACCGGCAACAACACACCGGGGACACTCACCCGGATGGCTCTCAACCAGATGTGCGCACTTTGGGGCGTCACCCACACCTGTTGTAAATTTTGCTGGCGCTTGCATTTCATCGCGTGCTGAAAGAGGGACTCGGCAGTCAAAGCCCCATCCAACAAATCACTAGCGCAATAGCTCTGCACCGCTGACTCCAAAGCCTGCGCGGCACCCACGCCGTCTTGCAACATCAAGTGGCTGGACAAATCCAGTTGCACCCCACCATGCTCGCTCGCTACAAAATTGACTATGCGCCGACCAAAAGCCGCTATCCGTGCATCGTCATGTCTTGGCACGTGCAGGCCCAAAGTTGTCAAATCCGCGTTCATGGTCACAGGTAGGACAGCACTTTGCGCAGGCAGGCCCTCACGTCCAAGTGATTCAAGCCAGGTCTGGATGTACTCTGCCTTTACGCCAAACACATACAGCGTTTCAGCCAGTGCAATACCTGCCGGGTGCGGCCCCATGGCGGGCACATGGTTAGCGCGCTTGAGTTGTCCGCCCACACCCGCTAGGCGCACACCGCGCCCAAACAATTGAATCACCTGGGTGCCCGCATTGCGCCCAATTTGCATCAGCCCCAGAGTACTCACCCGAAAGCTCGACCAGCCTTCAATAAATTTACGTGAGCCGATCAAAAATTTCAGCTCCGGGCTCTGATCGAGCCGGGCGAACAGCGACCCGGTGACGGCATCTGCCTCCTCCACCACCAGGCCCGCCGCCTTCAAGACTGCGGCTAGCTTGGGCGCGTCACCCACATAGGCCGTGCCAAACCAATGGTCTTTGGGTGCACCGGGCAGGCGCAAGCCCAACTCGTCTTTGGACAGCGCACGCACTGCCAACTGACCTCGCCCACCGAACAAATCTGTGCACATTTGCACATGCAATGCTGCCACACCCAGGTCGCGTTCAGCGCGCAAGTCAAGCTGCGCGGCAAACAGCGCTTGCTGAATCGGGTTGGCAGCATCCAGCACCTGCGCGAGCAACCCCTGTGCAAAGGGCACATCGTGCGCAAACCGGGCCAAAAATACCACTACTTGCACCACGTCCTGACTTTTGCCAGTCACGCTTTGGCCTACAAAAACGGCCAATGGGGGGCTTAGTCGGTAGGTTTGTGCGCGGGCTGCATCAGCACCGTGGTAACGCACCTGCCGCCAAAAGGCAATCAGCGCCGCCGCCAACACCACGTCTTGTGCATGCGCGTCCCGCGTGACCAAGCTCTTGGGGCTTTTGCCAAAACCATCCTCATGAAAACGGCGGTAGCCGTAATCAAACACCGTGCAGCGGGCGTAGTCGTTGAAAAAGCCTGCATCACCATCGGCAATTTGGGCAAATGTGGCCGAGTATTCAAACTCGAAACCTGCGCCGCCCTCCACCGGGTGCAGGCTGTGGGTGCCTACCAGGGCCTGGCGGCGCTCTCGAAAAGCCGACTCATCGCCCGAATTGCTCTTGCCGCCTTTGTGCCCCTCATCCACCATCAACAGGTTGGGGCCTGGATACTGATCAGTGCTAACCGACACGCCCGCCTTCACCCGCACCCGCTGGCCGTCTTTGTCTTCGGGCAAATACAGCTTGGTGAGCTCTGTCACCTCTAAAGACCGCTCCAGCGCAATCTCGTCCAGCCCACTCAAGCCCAACTCGGTACGGTGCTGGGCTGATAGCGTCTCGTTGGGCGTGAGCAGCAGCACCCGCTGCGGCGCACGACCCAAAACACCCTTGGCGTGGCGCAAAAACTGCAGGGTGTTCAGGTGCAGCATGAGTGTTTTGCCGCTGCCCGTGGCCATCCACAAGGCCAACCGGTTTAACTCCGGGCCGACAACTTCTGGCAAAAAGGGCAACTCCAACTCACGCAGGGCGTTGAGCTCAGTCACCATATCAGCACGTCCAAGGGGTGCCGCCAAACGGTACAGGTAGTGCTCGACAAACAGCGCGGCCAGCCACTGGAAATGCGTCAGCGCAAACCGCTGGCCTGTGGCCGCCTCCCGCGCCCTGGCAATACCTGACCAGTCGGCCATGAATGCGTTCTCGTGCTGGGCCAGCACGTCTGGCGGTGCGCGAAGGCCATTGCGTGAAAGCACCGCAGCCAGACGCGCAGACGCCCCTGGTGCGCCGGTATCAGGCGAGTCCTTCACCCGCTCCAGCAAATCGTTGTATCTGCCGCCAAATTCGTGGGCCAGCCAGCGCACCAACAGCAGGCTGCGGTCAAACCGCTGACCACGAACGCTGGGCGATTTGGTTGATTTGATGGCTTTGGCTGGCTTAGCCATGGCTGGTGCCCCGTGCCCGCGCCATCATGCGCTGCGCCAACAAGCCGTCGAGGCTGGTGGCGCGCACACCCGCTGGCCAAAACGCCGAACGGTTGTGAAAGATGTTGCCAAAATCACTCAAACCCAGCCCCCACACCCGTTGCACCTGGCCCTGCAGCCACTCGTACTCGGCTTGGGCCGCCTCGGCTGTGCGCTCGTCGTCGGCCGTGCGCAACCACAGCAGCACGGGCTTGGCGGCCAGCGGCGTACCGGTGCCGCTGCGGCTTTGCTCTAGGACCAATTCAGCGGCCATCGCGGCGTGCATGAGCTGGTGGCGCTGGCCGTGTGCGTCCAGCAGCTCTATCTGGCGCTTGGGCACCAGCCCCAGCAGCAGGCGGGCCGTTTCCAGCATGTCCACAGCCACAACGCGCTCGCCCGTGGGCTCGTGCAGCGTGAGCTGGTAGTCAAACGGATGGGTAAGTTCGCTGGTGGACAGGCGAACCGCATGGGCGTTGGCCGCAGTGGTGCCGTCGCCACTCACGCTGTCCACCAGCCAGTAGCGCAGCAGGTGTTCGCCAGCATCATTCGCTACCAAGTTCATAGCTGCTTGCGCTTGTTCTAATTGGGCTAGAGGCCGATTTTCCTCTAAGTCCAACGCGTTGAGGCTGTCTTCATAGCGCTCCAGCCGCAGCACCCGGACCAGGGGCAGGGTGCGACGGCTCCAGTGTTCACCAACGGCCTCCAACATGGCACCGGCTTTGTCCATCTTGTCAGCGGCGGTGTGCTGCACACTGTCTTTGGGCGCACCGTCTTTCCATTCAGGCGAAGTCATGACTTTGGCGATGCGCGGGAGCGTGACAGTGTCAAAGTATTCGCCCTGCTCCACCAGCAGGAACTTGCGTGCACCACCGTCTTCGCGGTTGAGGTTGATGACGGCATGGCCGGTGGTGGCACTGCCAGCGAAGAAATCGAGGGTAATGGAATCTGACCGATTGGCGCCGCCCACATAGATGCTGTCTTGCACCGCATGGATGGATTTGGGGTAAGAGAATGGCGGTTTGCCAAACATCTTTTTCAGCAAAGCTGTGCCGTGCTCGGTGGCGCTGTACTTGGCATCAAACCAGGTGGTGACTGCAACCACACCTTCTTCGTTGGGGCGGCGTTTGTAATAGACATAGTTCTTGCCGCTACGGTCTTTGCGGACTTCGATCTCTTTCATGCAATCACGAACTTTTTCGTGACTCCAGCGCCATGTTTTCTCATTACCTTTATCGTCAATCGGCCAAGTCGTTACTTCGGTCTCTAACGGTGAATCGCTTACCACCCACTCTTGCATTTCGTCATCCCAAGTCAAAGTTGGAATGCGAACTTTTGTGTCCGATACGTAAAGTGGGTAGTGCAAGGCGCGCCGCGCGCTTCGGTCTGAGTTAGACCCCTCACGCCGCAGATTGCGCCACTCAAAAGCCCCATCAGCGTCCAACTCCGAGAAGCGTGCGACCTGGTCTTCAGTCGGGTTCATTTTCCCAACGGTGGCTTCGGCGCTTCGGCCCACAAAATGCACATATTCGTGTGAAACGGAAAACCCTGCCTTGGTAGGCCGGCCTGACGGATTGGCGCGCACAGCCACTGTTCCCAAAACGGTTTCTGGGTAGTCGTGCTCCAACTGCAAACGCAGTGCGGCGTTTTCTGCGTCGTCAATGGCAATACAGAGAACGCCCGTTTGGTGCAGGATGCCCATGGCGCAATGCACCCGGCGGTCCATCAAGGACAGCCAACTCGATTCCCGAAAGCCGTTTTTGTAGTCAATGGGTGAGGCATCGGTGTTGTAGGGCGGATCAATATAGATGCACTTCACCCGCTCGCGGTAGGCTGGCTCCAACGTGCGCAGCGCGGCGTAGTTGTCGGCATGCACCAGTTCACCAGCGAGTGCGGCTTCGATGTCGTCAAAGCAGGCCAGCACGCGGGCTTTGAAGGCTGGGGCAAAGTGCTGGGTGTGCAGGGGCAAATGGGGGTAGGCAGCCAGCAGCTTTTTACCGCTGGGCTGTTTGGTTTTGTCCCCAACCCAGCCAGCCCACTCTTTGACCAGTGCTGCATTGGCGCAAGCCTCATCGACCAGTTTTTGACCCGCTGCGCCAGCTTCACGCAGGAGCCAACTGCATTGGACAAGGTAGTCGGCCTGCAGCACAAACTTGCGCTTTTCAAACAGGATGGCCTGAAAGGTTTCGATCTGGTTCAAGAAGGTGATCAAGTCCAGGGCAATTTGCCGCACCAGCTTGAACTTGGCGCGCAGACGTGGCAAATCCACATCTTGCGCATCCCAGACCTGCACAAATTCATGCTTGAGGTAGACCTCCAACTCGCCGCGCAAAAAATCGCCCAGCTGGGGGTGAACAAAGAAGTCGCTGGTGTTTTTGCGCACAAAGCGACGGGCATTGCGGGCCAGCATGTCGGGGTCGAGGGCTTTGGGCGCTTGGGCGGCTTTGAAATCAACGCCTTCCAGCCAGGCGTTTAGTACGCGGTCTTGCAAGGTATTGCCTTCGGTAGAGAAATCGGCGCTGGTGTCAGCATCGGCATCGGCCCCTGTGGCATCGTTGCTTTCAGACGAATTGGCATCGTAGCCCTCGTCTTTGCTGCGTGACGTGATCTTATTTTTATAGCGCCTGGCTTCCGTATCGGTGGGGGCGCGCCATTGCCATTGCAGTTCAAATCCACCAGCTACAGCTTTGAAGGTGGCGGGGAAAAAGTGTTTGGTACTGCCTTTGGCGTTGTCCTTTTCAGTGTCAGCGCGTTCAAGGCTAAAACGCACATCGCCGGGGCCGTCTTTGTAAGCAAAACGGCTGAACAGCTCACCGCTTTTGATGTAGTGACTGCCTTTGGTAGCCCAATGAAAGTGGGTGTCTTGCCCGTTATAGGGCACGGCATAGGCGGCGCTACCACCGCGGCGAGCACGGGGAATGAAGTCGCCTTCGTCCCAATAGCGGTTGAAAAACGTGTGCAGGTGGTAATAGCAATTGGCTGACTCGGAGTGGGCCAGAGCCTGGCCACCGACGAGTGCCAACTCGGCGCTCCATTGGGCAATACGGCTAGGCAGGGCGTCTTCCAGATACGCCAGCACCAGGGCTCGGCGGTAATTCAGGACGCGGTAAATACCAAAGTCAAGGTCGGCGGCATCAAGCTTGAGAATGTCTTGCTTTAGCAAATCAAGGAAACGGACCTGGGATGTGTTGTCCGCACGACTGCTGGACGGCGTTGGTGTTGTCATAAATGATGTGGCTGGATAAGGGGGCTTGGGACTGAATTTACGCCAAGGTGCTTAGGTGGGTTTGCGCTGCAGTACCTAATTTTTCGTCAAATGTCGCCAACGGCGCTTTGAGCTCGGCGGCCAGCCAGAGGTAAGCGGCGTCGTAGGCGCTGAGTTGGTAGCGGTTGGCCAACGCGCAAACCTCCTGCAAATTCATGTCATGAAGTTCGATGTCCATGCCCAAGGCCTGTTCAAGGCCATCTGCAGCGTGCGCCTCGCCACGGCGCAGTTTTTTGAGGGCAACACTGGTTATTTCATAGGGCAGCAAGCCGGGCGCGTGCAAGGTGCGGCCCGCAATACGCTGCAAGGCTTGGTCTTGCCAGGGTTCCTGAAACACGATGCCCGCCAGGGCGCTGCAATCCATCACCATGGGGGGTCGCGCCAAATACTGCGCTGGTGGCTCCGCCACGTAAAGGGTCGGGCTGGGGCCAGGTGACTGCGCACTCATCGGCTGTCCCGGTCTTCGCGGATCATGTCAATACTGGAGCCTTGGCCGGGTACCGGGCCTAGAGGATATTTGGCTTTTAACTCTGCGACCACTTGCTCTACGGTCTTCCAGCCCTGGCGAATAATCGGGTGACCAAAGCGGTCGACACCTACCACCGTTCCCCGTCGGCCTGCCTCCCCTGGGGTGTGCGCGGTCAGGGCTCTGGCAATGCCGTCAGACACCGGGCTGGTGCTGGTAAGCGGGCTGGACTCGGGCGCAACCGCACTCTGAATCAAGGCCATCAACTCGCCTTGCAACGACCGATGGTTGCGCGCAGCGCGCTCGCGAAGGGCCTGCGCCCAGGCTTCAGGCACGTCTTTGACGGATAGATTGGGCATAATGGCTCCAAAACAGACAATGGTGCCATTATGGAGCCAATTTGGATTTTTTGGGTTTCACTAGCTCAAAAACCAGCATCACCAACACGCCCAGCCCCAGCGCCGCAGCCAGCCAGGTGAGCGGCAACCGCTCAAACTTGAACAAACCCGCCAGCCACGGCACATACAGCGCCAGCGCCATCAAGGCCAATGCGGCACCACACACCCACCACAAGGTATGGTTCGGCACACGCAGGCTTTGCAAGAGCGAGCCAGTGCGCGCCCGGTTCGCCAGAATCAGCGCCAGGTTGCCCGCCACGATGGTGGCAAACGAAAAGGCACGCGCCGCGCCTTCGCTCAAATGCGCCATGCCCCACCAAGTGGCGGCCAGCACCACGGCCAGCGCCCCCAGGCCCTGCAGCAGCGCCCACAGCAGCGTCATGCCAGCAAACAGCGGCGTGTTGACGTTGCGCGGCGGGCGCTGCATCAGGTCGGGCTCGGCGGGTTCGTTTTCAAACACCATCGAGCAAGCTGGGTCAATCACCAGCTCCAGAAACGCAATGTGCAGCGGAAACAGCACCGTGGGCCAGCCCAGCAGCACCGGCAGCAGCGCCATGCCGGCAATCGGCACATGCACCGCCAGGATGTAGCTCATGGACTTGCGCAGGTTGTCAAATATGCGCCGCCCCAGCCGCACCGCCTGCACCAACCCGGCAAAGTTGTCGTCCAGCAGCACGATAGAGGCGGCCTCGCGCGCCACGTCGGTGCCGCGCTCACCCATGGCCACACCCACATGCGCGGCTTTGAGGGCTGGCGCGTCGTTGACGCCATCACCGGTCATGGCCACCACCTCGCCATCGGCCTTGAGGGCTTGCACGATGCGCAGTTTTTGCGTTGGCGCAATGCGCGCGCAGACGCTGACCGTTTTCATACGCTGCTGCAATTGGGCATCGTCCAACTGCTGCATCACTTCGCCGGTCAAAACCCAGGGACTGTCGGCGGCTGGGTCCGCCTGCGCACCGGTGCCCAGATCAAGTTGCGCCTGCCGGGCAATCGCCATCGCGGTGGTGGGGTAGTCGCCAGTGATCATCACCACCCGGATGCCTGCCGTGCGCGCCTGCGCCACCGCCGCCGGTATCTCGGCACGCAGCGGGTCGGCCAGGCCCAGCAGACCGACAAATTCGAACTCGAAGTCGTGCTCAATGGCGGGCCAGTCCACGCCCTCAAAGCGCGAGCGCGCCACGCCCAACACACGCAAGCCCTGCGCCGCCATGACTTCTACCGCTGCAGCCACTCGCGCCTGGTCGGCGGGACGCATGTGGCACAAATCAACAATTGCTTCTGGCGCGCCCTTGGCCGCCACCACATGGGCTTGGCCCACCTGTGCCCGCCAGACATGCGACATGGCCCGCAACTCGGGCGTCAGACCGTACTGCTGCATCAGCGTCCAGTCGCGGTGCAGGTGCTCGGTGTCTTTCAGGAAATGCTGGCCCAGGCGATGAAAGGCTTTCTCCATCGGGTCAAACGGGTCACTGACGCTGGCCAGAATCGAAAATTCCACCAGCGTGTGAAATGTCTCGGGCAGTTCGGTGACGCTGGCGTAGTCAATGGCCAGACGCTCGCCCCGAACTGCGTCCTCAGGCCCGGTGGCCAGCGGCTCGGCATAGAGTTGCGTCACCGTCATGCGGTTTTCGGTCAGCGTGCCGGTTTTGTCCACACACAGCACGCTGGTGGCACCCAGCGTCTCGATGGCTGCAATGCGCCGGGTCAGCACCTTGTGTTTGGACAGGCGCCAGGCCCCCAGGGCTGGAATCACCGTCAGCACCACGCTGAACTCCTGCGGCAGCAAGGCCATGGCCAGGGCAATGCCGGCCAGCAGGGCGCCTAGCCAGTCACCGCGCAGCAGCCCAAAAGCCACCACCAGCGACAAACTGGCGACCAACGCGATCATGGCCAGCACTTTGACCAGTTTTGCGGTCTGCTTGCGCAACGGAGAGGTCTCGGCTGTGAGCGACTCCAGCGCGGTGCCGATGCGGCCGATTTCGCTACGCGCGCCAGTCGCCGTGACGCGCGCCGTGGCGTGCCCGCGCACCAGCAGCGTGCCGGAGAAGAGTTTGGCCTGCGCCTCGTCCGCGCTGCCTGAGCCAGGCACCTTGTCCACTGGAATCGGCTCGCCGGTTAACAACGACTCGTCTACCTGCACATCAGCGCCACTGATCAGCACCGCATCGGCGGCCACTCGGTCGCCCTCGGCCAGCACCATCACGTCTCCTTGCACCACATCGCACCCGGCAATGCGCAACGCGGCACCGTCGCGCAGCACCAGCGCACGCGGGCTGGTCAGGTCGCGCAGCGAGGCCAGGGCATGTTCGGTCTTGCCTTCCTGGTACAGGGTCAGCGCCAGCACCACCAGAACCAGGCCGAACAGGATGATGCCCTCCTGCAGGTCACCCAGCAACAGGTAGAGTGCGCCCTCGCCCAGCAGCAGCGCAAACATCGGGTCTGATAGCGTCTCACGGGCGATGGCCAGCAGGCCGCGCGGCTTGTCTCCCGGCAGGGCGTTGGGCCCGTCTTGCTGCAACTGCTGGGCAGCTTGCGCGGAGCTCAGACCTTCGTTTGACGTTGGTAAAACCATTGTGTTGTTCCTCTAACCATCAGCAGACAGGCCACCGGCAAAGCTGGCCAACAAACCAAAATGCACGCCCCAGCATGCAGTTGCGGTTTGGCTCCGGCATGAAAGGTGTTGATGACTGGCCCTCTTGAAAAGTCCGCGGGCACATATTTTTTGCATCATATTGGCTCGAAGTCCTTATGTTGATTGCGCAAGTAGCTATCATTTTTATTTAATTTCTACCGATTCGCGCAGTGGTGACAAGGATTCGCCAGCCCCGTACATGTTGTCATCATGCCAACGCAGCATCGGCCATCTGTGCGCTACCCCGCTTTTCAGTCATTCTCTGCCCAATGCCCGCCCGAAATAGGCAAGTCAACGCGCCAGCAGGCCTTCATTGAATGCGGCGCGACTGTACCGGAGGCAAAGTCGCCACGCGCCGAAACGCGATGGACAACGCAATTGACTGGTTGACTTCCCAAAATCACCGTAGGCCTTATTTCACTCTGGGTTTCGTCTGCCATGCAAGAAAGGCGGGGAAGCGGCACAGCGACTGCAGGCCACAGAATTTGACGGCTGAACGAGATATCAAACACAGACAGGTTTAGATTACGAAACACTGACCGCAACAAAATCACAACACCCCATCACCTGAGTCCGAGAAGCCAAAGAATAATCAGGGGCTTGCACGAATGTTGAATATGTTTACGAAAAGAGTCAGGTCCAGTGGGTGCGGCTAGTCTGCTTCAAAGTACCGGGTTTTCCCCTGTTTGAGGACACGTTAGCTTGCCATCAATAGTCCCCAAGAATGCCCCTAGCAAGATGGGTTCTTATTCCAGCGATGTTGCTTAGCCCAGCCTCACAAAGTTTGTAAATTCAGATTTACAGTTCGTTACAGGGGCAATGCTGGTCTCCAAACCTGCTGGAGTTACATTTTAATAACCCCTCCAGACCCATCAAACCTAACAAAAATATCGCTCGCATTCAGCTACATCCGCCTTGTCCAGCGATCCTTTAACAAACTTTTCCCATATGCCCGTCGACACTTTTCATGACTTCCCAGATTCGATCCTAATTGCTGGTCGCGGTCAGGTCTCTGATACGAAAGACGACAGGCCACGTCTTTCTTTGCCACAGGATGTAACGGTCTATCTGGTGATTGCATTGCTGGTTTTGGCCGTTTGGCAGATCAGCAAAATGGGGTTTTTCGAAGCCGGTGACGATACGGGCTATTGGTTGGGCGTTGCTGGTGGCGTGATGATGTTGTTGTTGTTCAGTTACCCCCTGCGCAAGCATTTCCGCTTCACAAGGAACTGGGGCCGGGTGAAATGGTGGTTTCTGGTACACATGATTCTTGGTATAGGTGGCCCGCTCCTGATTCTGTTGCATTCCACTTTTCGGGTTGGCTCGCTCAACGCTGCAGTGGCGCTGTACAGCATGCTTGCAGTTGCAACAAGTGGCATTGTTGGAAGATTTTTGTACACCCGCGTCAATCGGGGACTGCGGTCTGAACAGGCTAGCCTGCAAGATTTACAGGTCCGGGCAGGTATGCAGCGTGATGACGCGAGGTCGCGACTGTCCTTCTCGCCAACCGTTGAAGCGCGACTCATGGCTTTTGAAGATCATGAAGTTCATGCAGGCGCCGATTGGATGACCTATACAAGACAGGTCTTCTGGCTGCCCATTCAGCAGTGGCTGGTTTACCGCCAATGTGTTGCAGATTTGCGTCACAGTTTGCTAGCCATTGCAAAACGCGAACATTGGACTTCCAAAGAGTACCAGCGCCGACAAAAGCATGCGAAAAATTTTGTGAATCTGTATCTTGTTGCAGTGACCCGCGTTGTCCAGTACCGCGCCTATGAGCGGATGTTCTCGCTTTGGCACATCGCACATATCCCTTTCATATATTTGTTGGTCATCAGCGCCGTGGTGCATGTGGTTGCTGTTCACGCCTATTGACAAGGATATTGGACTGATGTCATGGATGCTCCTTACCCTTTCGCGTTGTCTGCATTTCGTCGTATTCAGTGCGATGTTGCTGATGTCAGCGACCTTGCCCAGTCAGGTTCAAGCGCAGGGGATCGAATCCATACTGGCACCTGGAAAGCTGATTCAGGGCCATATCAAGCAGGAGAACGACTGCAAGCAGTGTCATATCAAATTCCACCGCGAGGGTCAGTCTGGCTTATGCATGGACTGCCACAAGGACGTGGGGTCTGATGTGAAGGCAAAAACCGGTTTTCACGGAAGACTCAAGCCGCAGGCGTGCAACACGTGCCATACCG
>Ga0209181_10004812_pt1 | contig 19824 bp, 18 predicted proteins | sample MAT05_FD_187208 | JGI IMG/M metagenome (GOLD analysis project Ga0209181, IMG submission 187208) | Freshwater microbial communities from Lake Fryxell liftoff mats and glacier meltwater in Antarctica - MAT-05 (SPAdes) (version 2) | ecosystem: Environmental > Aquatic > Freshwater > Ice > Liftoff... | reverse complement strand
ACCAAGGCCGCAAAGATCTTGTCGAAGCACCTGCAGCGCTCCGCGCAAGAGCTGGTCGAGCTGTTCGTGCGCGACGCGAGCGGCGATGGCAGCGATCTCTCGCAGGCGCTCTCTGCGCTGCGGCCTCTCGGCCTCGACGCGGTGCGCACGCTGTTCGCGCGCGAGATGGAGCGCGCGCTCTCTGAGCTCGTGCGCTCCGGCCGCGCGACCAAGCTGCCGACGAAGCGCAAGCCGAAGTAGCGCGGCGCGTGGCCGCGAATCACGGAGCGTCGGAGCGGTTTCCGCACTCGTCGACGAGCGGGTCGGCGTCACAAGTAGGTGCGCGACAGGTCGGCTCGCCGAAGCAGCCTGCACCGCCGCAGTCTTGACAGCAGATCGTGGCGCCGGCGCAGCGACCGCGCGGATCGCAGCGCTCACCGAGGTCGCTCTCGAAACACTCAGACGACTCGATGCAGCCGCGACCGTCTGCGAAGACGCGCCCGGGCCCACAGTCGCACGCAGGGGCGGCGCAATCTTCCCCGCAGAACGCCCCGCACACCGTGTCGCAGCAGATGTTCTCCCACGCGCCAGAGCTGCCGGTGCACAGGATCTCGCGCGACGGGATCGGCGGCTCCGTCGTGCACGAGACGTCGAGCACGCAGCCGAGCGCGGGATCGAAGATGCGCTGCGGACCGCAGTCGCACACCGGCATCCCGCGGATGCACGCCACGGGCTGCGGACGGCCGCAGACATAGTGGTCGCACTCCTCGACCCAGAACAGCCAATCGCCGCCGGTCGCACGGCAGGTCGTCGCCTCGCACGTCGCGTGGGCAGCCTCGCACTCGCTTTGCGTCGTGAAGTCCGTCGTGCAGTCGGTGCCCTCACACGCGCCGCAGGGGATTGGAAAGCAGCGATCGCCGTTCCATTGCCAGGTGTCGGGACCGTCGCAGAGCGCGCGTGTGTCAGGGCAAGTCACCTGGCGCGCGTCTTCTGGCTCACACGACCCACGTGGACCGGCGTCGATGGGCGCGCCGAGATCGACGCCGAAGCCCGCGTCGACGAGCCGCCCGAGGTCGCGCCCGCCAGCGTCGCCAGGGTCGCCAGCAGGGAGATCTGCCATGCGAGAGCTGCTGCAGCCGCCGAGCGCCGCGAGCGCGATGGCTACGGCGCAGGGGAAGGAGACGCGCAGTGATGAACGGCTGGACTGTGCCAATGCGTGCCACGAAGAAAGCATAATTCCTCTGTGATGCACGACATGCGCCATCGGGCGCGCCGCGCGATGGCACACCTTTGGGACGGTCAAGCCTCGACGCGAAACACCATGCCGGCGGCGCGCAGACGGTCCGTCAGGCGCGTGCCCATCGTCGAGGCCGGCGTGCGGATGCCGCCCGGGCTGTCGAGCGCCGCGCCGTCGAGCGCGAGGCACACGGCGGACTCGCCGAGCATCCGCGCGGTCGCGGCGTAGCCCGGGTCGCCCTTACCCTCGACGCGGCCGCGCAGCACGACGGCGGTGCCGTCTTTGGCGCGCCCTTCCCCGACGAGCCGCACGACGAAATAGCCGCGCTCACGCGCCTCCGGGCTCGGCCCTTCGCCTGGCGCCGGCAACACAGTACGCGCGAGCAGCGCACGCAGCGGACGCAGCTGCGCGGCCGCGACGAACGCGCCGATGCCCGCCGTCATGACGCTGGCGAGCGCGAGGCCACGCGCGCCTTTGCCGGTGCTCATCACCTCGCTGTAGCGAAAGTCGCGGCCGTAGCCGTAGCCGAGGAGCGCGTTGCTGCGGCGCACGACGCGCGTGTTGATCGCCGCCATCACGAACGGCCCGGTCCACATGCCGACCGAGTCGTCGAAGCGCACGCCGAGCTGATCGGATCCGTCCGCGCCGCGCTCGCGCTTGCCATCGGGGCCAGCGGGCATCAGCGCGTACGGATCGCCGACGATGCGCCGCACCTCACGATCGCGGCCGACCTCCTCCATCAGCGCCATCATGCTCGCCGCCGTGCCGCCGCTGACCCCACCGCGGCTCTCGCCGGCAAAGAAGTGGACCGCGTCGAGCTTGGTGCCGTGCCGCTCGCGCATCGCGTCGACCAGCATCAGCGTGCCGAGATCGGACGGAATCGAGTCGAAGCCGCAGCAGTGCACGATGCGCGCGCCGCTGCGCTCGGCGTCGGCCTGGTGTGCGTCGATCATGCGACGGATGAAGTGCACCTCGCCGGTGAGATCGCAGTAATCGGTGCCGTGCGCGACGCACGAGGCGACCAGCGCCGCGCCGTATTTCGCGTAAGGCCCGACGGTCGTGCAGATGACGCTCGCTTGCGTGGTGATCGCATCGAGCGAGGCGCGATCGGCGCTGTCGCCGACCAGGATCGGGAGGCCGGCGGCCTTCGGATTCGTCTTGGCGAGCGCGAAGCGCACCGCCTCGAGCTTGCTGCGATCGCGCCCCGCGAGCGCGAAGCGAAGGTCGGTGTCGGCGTAGTGCCGCACGAGGTATTCGGCGACGAGCTTGCCGGTGAAGCCGGTCGCGCCGAACAGCACGATGTCGAACGGCCGCGAGCGGTCACGCACGCGCTGCGCGGTGTTGGCGGAGCTGCTCACGAGGTCCACTCCTCACTGCGCGTGAACAGCTCTTTCGCGAGCGATTCGTCCTGCGCGACCTTGCTCATCGGCGCCTCCCGGCTCTTGTCGTAGTAGCGCCCCGAGATCTTCGCGAGGCCGGCATCTGTCGCACAATGGACGCTGGTCTTCGCGCCGTCTTCGTTCGAGATCATAAACAGCTTGATCACGCCGCGGAACGGAAATGGCACGCGGCGCCACACGTCGGAGGCGACGACGCCCGGGTGCAGCGAATACGCCGTCACCGCGCTCTTTCCTGCCTCGCGTCGCGCGAGCTCGTTCGCGTGGAGCACGTTGGCGAGCTTGGACACACCGTATTCGAGCACCCCGGTGGCAGTGATGGTCGACTGGCGCAGCGTCTCCCACGGGATCCCTTTCGCGCGGAGATGCGCGCGGCTGGCGACGTTCACGACGCGCCCCTGCGGCGCGCTGCGCAGCGCTGGGAGCAGCAACTGCGTGAACAGAAACGGCCCGAGATGGTTGGTGCCGAAGGCGAGCTCGAAGCCGTCTTTGGTGACGCCGCGCGCACCCGCGAGGCCGGCGTTGTTGATCAGCACGTCGATGCGATCGTGCTTGGTGAGCAATTCCTTGGCGCTGCGCCGCACCGACGCGAGGTCGTCGAGCGCGAGGGCAGAGAACGTGATCGCGATGTTGCCAGTCTCGCGCTTGAGCGCCTCGATGACCGGCAGTGTCTTCTCGGCGGAGCGGCCCGCGAGCACGAGCGTCGCGCCGCGCGCGGCGAGCGCTGCAGCGGTGGCGCGGCCAATGCCGGTGTTGGCGCCGGTGATGACGATCGTGCGACCGCGCAGCTCTTCAGTCGGCATGGTGGCGACGGCGTACGCCCACGCTGGTCGGCGATCAAGGGGCGGCGATCAACGGGCGGCGATCAAGGGGCGGCGAGCGACTCGATGAAGCGGCGCACCTGCGCGCTGCCGTCGATGTCGACTTGCTCGCTGCCGCGCGCGGGCATCTGCCATTGGTCAGAGCGATGCTGCATGCGCACCCACAGCTGGCTCGCTTCGGGCGCGCCGGCGACAATACCAATCGTCGTCCCGTCGACGTCGTGCTGCATCGCCGCGCCGAGCGCCGTGCGCAGCAGCGGCGCAGCGTCGACCGTGAGCACGCCGAGCGGCAGCGCGAGACGAAGCGCGCGCTGGGTGCCGAGCGGATGCACGTCGCCGTGGCAGTGGCCGCAGTTCGCGTGCAGATAGCCGAGCGCGGCCTGCGCCAGCGCATCGCCAGGCACCGCCGTCGACACCGTGATCGGTGCGCTCAGCCAGCCGCCGGCAGCGAGGCGCGGCAGCAGCGGATCCAGTGTGCCCGTGGCGAGCTGCAGCGCAGAGACGCCGAGCAGGCCATCCGCCGAACCGCGGTGGCAGTCGTTGCACGCGCGCAGATCGGGCACGTCGTGCGTCGTGTCGAGCGCGTCGGGCAAGCCTGAGGGCCGCGCGTCTGCGTCGCTGCCATCGGCGCGCCAGAGATACGCGACGTGCTCCCAGCGATCCGCGGCGACCTTCACGAAGTAGCGCGTCTCGACACGCGCGCCGTCGACGCGAAACTCTTTCCACGCACGCGTACCGACCGGAAAGATCCAGCGGCTCGCATCGCTCGTGTCGATCTGTGCGCCAGCAGGCAGCGCGAGATAGCGCTCCTTGGTGGCGCCATCGGACCAGAGCGGGAAGCGCACGTCGTACGCGAGCACGTCGGCCGCGAGCGTGCCCGCGGCGAGCGACGTGTAGAGGCCAGTGGCGGAGAGCAGCGGTGGGCCCGCGTAGACATCCCTCGGCGACGGTGCGGCATCGGTCGCGAGGTACATATCCGCGTGATGATCGACGCCGGCGTCGTCAGCGCTCGGCGATGATTCGTTGCACGCGACGAGCGACAGCGACGCGAGACAAGCGACGAGCCGCAGCGACGCGAGACAGGGCCGCGCTGCAAAGCGGCGCAGCGCCTTCGGGGACGACGCCGCGATCGACTGCAGCGCTGCGGATGCGCGGCTCATCTCACGGCGCCGCGGGCACGGTCGCGCGTAGGCCGCAGCGCACCCACGTAGAGGTGACAGCAGCGTCCTGTGCGGTCTTGGTGAGGCGCACGAGGTAGCGGCCCGGCGCGACGGTCGTCGCCGGGATGATCGCGCCGCTCGCTGCGGTCGTCTCGTTCATCATCGCGACGACGGTGCCGGTGCTGTCGAGCAGCGCGACGTTGAGGCCGCGCACGCCCGAGCCGCTGGTCTCTGCGCCGCACGAGACGCCCGCTTGCTCGCCAGCGAGCACGTCGATCGCAAAGTGGTCGACGTCGCCGTCGCCGAGCTGCGCGATGATGAAGCCGTTGCGAAGGCCAGTGCTGCCCATCGGCACCGTAAGCGTGACGAGCTCCGGCGTGGTCAGCACGCCGTTGGTCGCCTCGGCGGCCTCGGGCGTGTTCTCGGCGCCGCGAAACACCTTCGAGACGTAGAAATCATTGCTGCCGACGGTGCCGGCGGGCCGATCGATCCACAGGAGGTACGAGCCGGCCGCGAGCGACGGGCTGATCTCGTTGAGCATCGTGAGGTCCGAGATGCGCGCGAGGATCGTCGTGCCGTCCATCGCCGTCACCCACGCGCTGCGCGGCGGCGTGGTCGAGCCGTAGCCGGTCGCGCCGGCGGGCATGAACGTCGCTTGGACGATCTGCAGTGCCGTCGTCGTGATGCTGAACACGTCGACGTCGTCGACCGCCGCATACGTGCCGACGAGGATGCCGTTGCCCGCGGCGAAGAACTCGAGCGGCGTGGCGCTGGCGGCGTCGTTGCCGGTCTCGGCGTCCTCGGTCACCCCAGCGATCGGGATGTTGAGCGCGGCGACCTCGAGCTCGTACATATCCGCAGGATGCGCCTCCGGGGACATATCGGTGAAGTCCGAGAATTCCTGCACTTCGATGTAATACGTGCCGGCGGTGACGGCGTGGAAGATGAGCTCGGAGTCGGTGCTCGCGCGTGGCACGGCGTCGTCGTTCGCGGCGACCGCGGTCATCGTCGAGTCGAACAGCGTGATGAACGTGTCGACCTTGGTGTCGTCGTCATCGGCGTTCGCGGTCGTCGTGATGATGATCCACTGGTTCGCCGTGGCGGCGAACGAGAAATAGTCCTTGTCCTCGACGGTGCCGATGGTCGCCATCGCGCCAGTCGCCGCGCCGAGCGTCAGCGCGACGGCCTCGGCGAACGTGTCGTTGCCGTCGTCCGCGCCTGCGTCGCGCGTGCCCGTGTCGCGGCCGAGATCGACCGAGGCATCGCTGCCCGCATCGGCGCCTGCATCGGTCATCGGCGCCGGACGAGCGTCGTCGTCGCCGCAGCCGACGAGCGCAGAGAGCGCGAGCGCAAAGGACCCGAGCCACTTCCAAGAGTTCATCGTCACGGGGACCTCCGATAGCGAAAAAGAAACGGCCTACCACGCGCGCGCAGCCCCGGCTACGGTCGGGACCGTGACGACCTCGACTGCGCCGCGCCTCACCACGATCGATTGCGAGTACGTGTCCCCTGGCCTCGCCGCGGCTTACCTGCGCGTGCAAGGCGATGAAGCGGCGTTCATCGAGACCAACACGACGCACGCCGTGCCGCTTCTGCTCGCGGCGCTCGGCGCGCAGCAGCTCGATCCTGCGCAGGTGCGCTACGTCATCGTGACGCACGTACACCTCGATCACGCGGGCGGCGCGTCGGCGCTGATGCGCGCGTGTCCGAACGCGACGCTGCTCGCGCATCCGCGCGCTGCGCGACATCTCGTCGATCCGACCAAGCTCGTCGCGAGCGCACGCGCGGTGTATGGCGCCGAGCGCTTCGACGCGCTCTACGGCGCGATCGAGCCGATCGACGCGGCGCGGGTGCGCTCGCTCGACGACGGCGCCGAGGTCTCGCTCGGCGACGCGACGCTGCGCTTCATTCACACCCGCGGGCACGCCAATCACCACTTCGTCGTGCACGATCCCGCGCGCGACACGGTGTTTACGGGCGACACGTTCGGGCTCGTTTATCCGCTGCTGCAGCGCGCCGGCCGCTTCGCGTTTCCGTCGACGAGCCCGACCGACTTCGACGGGCAGGCAGCCCTCGAGAGCGTCGACCGCGTGCTCGCGCTCGGCACACGGAGCGCGTGCCTGACGCACTTTGGTGGGGTCGACGATCTCGCGCTCGTCGCCGAGCAGCTGCGCGGCTGGCTGCGCTTGTCGGAGACGCTCGTCGGCGAGGCCGTCGGACGCAGCGACGCCGAGGCCTTCATCCACGCAAGGCTCGAGGCGGCGCTGCTGAAGAGCGCAGAGGAGCGCGGCCTGGTGCTCGACAGCGCGGACCACGAGCTGCTCGCATTCGACCTCAGCTTGAACGCGCAGGGTCTCGCGTTCGCGGCGTCAAAGCGCAGCTGACGGCTGCGATAGCGCGCCGCAGAAGCACTATCGGCGCATGCGACGGCGGCGCTGCGCGACCATCACCGCGAGCACCACGACGAACAGCGACGCGCGCACTGTGCCGCGATGCGCGCCGCTCGCGCGACACGAGCAGCCGTCGTCGCTCGCGCTCGGCGGCGTGCCTGCGTCGGGTTCGGTGCCGCCATCAGGTCGCGGTGCTGACACGCCGCGCAAGAAGAGGTGACTGGTGACGACGCGCGGACGTCCGCCGACGAGCAGCTCGGCGCGGATGAAGTCTTCGCCCGTGCCAGTCGCGTCGAGCGTCGTCTCCCACTCGAACGGATCGCTCGTGACTTCGGTGAGCGGCAGCGCGGCGCCGTCGCGCACGAGCCGCATCATGGTGCCGAGCTCGGCGCCGGTGACGCGCACGCGGAACGTCGCCGTGTCGCCGACGATGGTGTCCGTGTCGGCGCCGAGCCCTGGCGAGCTGAGCGCGATCATCGGATCGTCTGGGCCCTCGAGCTTCACTGCGGTGCGGCCGAGACGCACGCCGTCCATCAGCGCGGCGACGCTGAGCTCCTGCGCGAACACCATCGTCGTCGGCCCGCCGATCGGACTGTCGAACATGCCGGTACCGGTGCCCGCGCGGTGATCGTCGCTGCCGCCGAGCGCTGCGACGTGATGCCCGGCGCCGACCAGATCCTCCCAGAAGCGCTCGTTGCGCGCGTAAAAGATGCCGGTGACGCTGAGCGCGCCGGTCTGCAGCTCGACGCCGTCGATAGTCCCGGTCGAGAGCGCCGCGGTCCAGCCGCAGCCGATGCAGAGATCGCCGAGCTCGAACGACGGATGGTTGATCGAGAAGAGCGCGTCTTGCGCGTGCACGTCGGCGACGACCTGATCGATGGTGCGCCCCTCGCGGCCGAGACGCGGATCGATCCACTGCGTCGCGCCGAGGGCCATCGCGTGGCCCTCGTAGGTCGTCACCTCGATGCCCGGGACCAGTAGCAGCGCGGGATGAGCGGCCTGCGTCGCCGCGATCAGCTCGAGCTGCGACGTCGTGTTGTGATCACTGAGCATCACGAAGTCGAGGCCGCGCAGCTCGGCGAAATCCGCGACCTCTTCGAGCGACGGCGACGCATCGCCGCTCTCGCGCGTGTGCACGTGAAAATCGCCGGCGTACCAGCGCGCGTTCGTCTCGAGCGCCGCGACCGGCGCGTACGGCGCGCGCTCCGGCTGCGCGGCGAGCGTGATCGTGTCGCGCAGCACGACCTCGATCTCGTAGCGCGCCGGCAGCTCTTCGACCTTCGCCTTGCCGACGTAGACGCGCCACGTGCCGGGTTCGATCGCCCCCGGCAGATAGCTCCGCGACGCCGCCGCTGCGTTGATGATCGCGGGCTCCGTGTTGCCGCCGCCATAGCCGCGGAAGCCGCTCGGCGCGATCAGCCCCCAGTCGAGGATGTTCACCGTGGAGAGATCGTCATGGCGGATCTCGATCTCGACGATGCCCGCTGGGACCTCGAACGCGACGTCGAAGTAGGCGCCGTCGGCGGGCACCTCACCGGTGAACGGCAGCACCGTCTCCGCGGCATGCGCGACGCTCGCGAGTGACTGTGCGAGCGCGACGACCGCGAGCGCGACGATGAACCGCGAGGTGCGCGCATGGAGCGTCTGCATGCGCGCCATCGTACACCGTCGACGTCGCGCCTCCTCGTCGACCGCTCAGCCGCGCTCGCCGCGCTCGCGCACGAGCGTGCCGGCGCGATACTCCTCGAACGCCTCGCGGATCTCGTCGTCACTGTTCATCACGAACGGCCCGCGGCGCGCGACCGGCTCACCGATGGGTCGACCGGCGAACAGCAAGATCCGCCCGCCGGTCATGCTCGTCGCGCGCACCAGTTCCGCGCCGCGCTCGAGTACGGCGAGCTGACCGCGCTCGAGCGCCGGGCCGTCCGCGCCGAGCCGCGCGACGCCCTCGACGACGTAGACGAACGCGTTGTAGTCGGGCGGCAGCGCGTGATCAAAGCGTCCGCCACGCGGCAGCGTGACGTCGATCATCTGTGGCGCAGTCGCGATGCCGCTGACCGGCCCGGTGTGCCCATCGACCATGCCGGCGACGACCCGCACGCGCGAGTCCATGTAGTCGTGCGTGCTGAAGCGCTCGGGCGGGAGATCCTGATAGCGCGGGCGCGTCCATTTCTGCGCGCGCGGCAGGTTCACCCAGAGCTGAAAGCCGTGCATCAGGCCGCTGATCTGCTTGGGCATCTCCGAGTGGATGATGCCGGAGCCGGCCGTCATCCACTGCGTGCTGCCGGGGATCAGCCGCCCCTCGTTGCCCATGCTGTCGCGGTGCTCCATCGCGCCGGCGAGCATGTACGTCACCGTCTCGAATCCGCGGTGCGGATGGCTCGGGAAGCCGGCGAGATAGTCGTCGGGGTTGTTCGAGTGGAACTCGTCGAGCATCAAGAAGGGATCGAGCATCGACAGCGCCGGCGAGCCGAGCGAGCGCGTCAGCCGCACGCCCGCACCCTCGGTCACCGGCTGACCGTCGACGACCTGCGCGACTTCGCGCACGCGCCCGGGAGGTGCCGATGCGCGGCGACGCGGAGACGTATCGGGCGCGGCGCAGGCGCCAAGCGCGCTGACCACCGGGAGCGTGGCGGCGGGGAGCACCGCCGCCGCGGCGAGAAGCTGACGTCGCGTGAGCATGCGCGGTCGATCCTAGGGCGCAGCGTGGTCGAACGGAAGGGTCTACGCCGCGACGCGGCGCGGCGTGTCGGTCGCGCGAGACTTACTGCGCGCGTTCTCGATATGCTGACGGCCCATGACCGCCCGCAACGCCTGTGTGATGTTCGCGATCTTTCTCGCCGCCGCCTGTGGCAGCGCACGACCCAACGGCGGCGCCAGCGCTGCCCCGCGCGTCGGCGCTGCGACTGCCGCCGACCGCACCTGCTCGCGCGACCTCGACTGCGTGCTCGCCGAAGACTGCTGCGGCTGCAGCGCGAACGGCCAGCGCCTCGCAGTGAATCGCGAGCGGCTGCCGGCGCTCGAATCAGGGGCGGCGGCCGCCTGCACGATGACGTGCGCACCCGTACCCGAGCCGCACCGCACTTGCGGCGCGACTGCTGCGCGCTGCGCCGGCGGCCTCTGCATCCCCGTGCTGTGACGCGCATGAACGACGAGAACGGCGCGGCGCGCGCCAACGACGACCATCGCTCGCTGCGCGCCGACGTCGTGCAGCTCGCGCACGCGTGCCACGCGCGCGGCTGGGCACCCGCGACCGCCGGCAACTTCTCCGTGCGGCGCGGCGATCGCATCGCGATCACCGCGTCCGGAAAGGACAAAGGCGCGCTCGACGAGAGCGGCGTCGTGCTGCTCGATCTGCGCGGCGCGATGGCCGAGCCGAGCCACGAGCGCGCCTCCGCGGAGACGGCGCTGCACCTCGCTCTCTACCGACGCGACCCCAGCATCGGCGCCGTAGCGCACACGCACTCGCTCGCTGGCGTCGTGCTCTCGCGACGCGCGCTGCGTGATGCTGGCGCTGCTGCGCGCGGTGCACATGTGCTGCTCGAAGACTACGAGCTGCTGAAGGCGTTTCACGGCGTTCATAGCCACGCGCACGCGCTGCGGGTGCCGGTGCTCGCCAACACGCAAGAACTCGACGTGCTCGCAGGCACGCTCGACGCCGTGCTCGCCAGCACGACGCACACACCGCTCGTGCCCGCGTTCCTCGTCGCCGGACACGGGGCCTATACGTGGGGCGCGGATCTGCCGACGACGCTGCGCCACGTCGAGGCGCTCGAGACCCTGCTCAGCTACGCACTCGAAGAGGCGCGCCTCTGCGGTGCGCGCGAGGCCCCATGACGACGCTCTATCGCTTCGATGAAGCGCAACGCATCGGCGGCTCACACGCGGTCGCCGTTGCCCACACCGTCGACGCCGCGGACCCAGCGGCAGGCGGCGCGGTGCGCGAGGTGATCGAGCGCGCGAGCGAGCCGCAGCAGATACAGACGATCCTCGCGGCGCGCGGAATCCGCTTCGAGCAATGGCATGCCGACGTCGCGCTCCCCGATGGAGCGACGAACGACGCGATTCTCTCCGCGTACGCGGCCGAGCTCGCGCGGCTCCGCGCGGAGGCCGGCTACCCGAGCGCAGATGTCGTGCGACTCGTCCCCGACGACGCCAGCCCCGCATGGCCCGCGCTCGCCGCCGCAGCGCGCGCGAAGTTCCTCGCCGAGCACCGCCACGCCGAAGACGAAGTGCGCTTCTTCGTCGAGGGCAGCGGCGTCTTTTACCTGCGCTTTGACGACGAGATCCTCGCGATCCGCTGCGAGCGCGGTGATCTGCTCGGCGTCCCCGCTGGCACGCGCCACTGGTTCGACATGGGCAGCCGCCCGCACTTCTGCGCGATCCGCGTGTTCGGGAGCACCGACGGCTGGGTCGCCGAGTTCACTGGCGACGAGATCGCGACGCGCTATCCGATCGCCGACGCGCTCGCCGCACTGCCCGCGCTCGAGCGCAAGTGAGCGCGGTGGATTCAACGCCGCGCGCCGCGTCGGTGCGCGCGATCTTGCTCGACATCGAGGGGACCACCACGCCCGTCCGCTTCGTGAAGGAGACGCTGTTTCCCTATGCGCGTGCGCGCCTCGCGCAGTGGATCGCCGCGCACGCAGGCGAGCCCGAGACACGCGCCGCGTGCGACGCCCTCGCGCTGCATCGCGTCGCCGAGGACGTCGACATCGCGGCGACGGCGTGTCGCTTGGCCGACGCCGATCAGAAGCTGACGTCGCTCAAGACGCTGCAAGGCCTCGTTTGGGACGCCGGCTACCGCGACGGATCGATCATTGCCCCGCTCTACCCCGAGGTCGCCGCTGCCCTCACGCGCTGGCACGCCGACGGCGTACGGCTGGCGATCTTCTCGTCCGGCTCCGTTCACGCGCAGCAGCTGCTGTTCGCCCACACCGACGCCGGCGATCTGACGCCGCTGCTCTGCGCGTATTTCGACACGACGATCGGTGCGAAGGGCGACGCCTCGTCGTACGCCGCGATCGCTGCGCGTCTCGGCGTCGCACCCATCGAGGTGCTGTTTCTGAGCGACCTCCGCGCCGAACTCCAAGCAGCGCGCGCCGCCGACATGCAAGCGATCGGCGTCGCCCGGGAAGCGGACATCGCGCCGCCCGCGCTGGACGCCATCACGAACTTCGAAGCGCTCGAGATTCGCGTGTTGCGGCGCTAGTCCGCGCGACTGCGTTGCGCGCCCGTCGACGATACGGCTCCGCGCCGACGGGGGACGCGCTCAGTGACTCGGAAGGCACGCGCGCGGATCGTCAGCGACCGCACGACAGCGCGGGACCACCACCCAGCCAGCGCGCGCACGCAGCACCGCGTGACGACGAATGCGGCGACGCCGATCGTCCGCCGTCGACTCGATCACCTCGATGCGAAGCCCGCGCTGCACCAGCTCGAACAGCCGATCGCGGCAGCTGAGCACGGCCAGCGACTCGAGCCCGCCGACATCCTCGGTGCACGGCCCATCGACCACGCGCAGCGCCACCGTGCGCGGCGCGACACGCGGCCTCTCGACGACGACCGCGACCGCCACACGGCCCCCCGCCGACGCCACACGCTCAAAACGCCCGACGACGATCGGCGCCTGCGCGTGCACCGCCGTCGCGCCCGGCCCGCAGAGACTTGCGAGCGTGAGTGCCAGCGCGAGCTGCGCAGCGAACGCGACGGATTGGCCGTGGCGGCGCGACCCGGCGATCCTCGTTGCGCGGCCGGCCGCTCGAAGCCCTCGGACGGACGAGAACGCGATCACGAAGCGCTGCTTGGTAGCGGGAGACATGGGCGTCGCTAGCAGCGCGGTCGCTCGTCTGTCGACGCGGCGCGACGCAGCGAGCGTCTGCGCGACGGAAAGCAAAGAGCCCAACGACTCTCATCGCTGGGCTCTGCGTCGACAAACTGGCGGGGTGGACGGGACTCGAACCCGCGGCCTCCGGCGTGACAGGCCGGCGTTATAACCAACTTAACTACCACCCCAACGGGAGGGCCTTTCTAGCATCGAGGTCCGCGCTGTCAAAAAGAAATATCGCTCTGCTCGACACAGCGCGTCGACGTTCAGAGCTTCTGTCGCGCAGCCTCGATCGCGGCGAGCGCCGCGCGCGCCTTGCCGAGCGTCTCTTCGTACTCGGCGCGCGGGTCGCTGGCGTCGACGACCCCGGCGCCCGCCTGGACGCTGTAGTCGCCGTCGCGCTCGACGACGGTGCGGATCGCGATCGCCACGTCCATCGCGCCGTTCCAGCCGAGGTAGCCGATCGCACCGCCGTAGATCCCGCGGCGCTCCGGCTCGAGCGCGTCGATGATCTGCATCGCGCGCACTTTGGGCGCGCCGCTGAGCGTGCCGGCGGGGAACGTCGCGCGCAGCACATCGATGGCGTCGCAGCCGGGCGCCAACGTGCCGCGGACGTTGGAGACGAGGTGCATGACGTGCGAGTAGCGCTCGACGATCATCTTTTCGGTCACCTGCACCGTGCCAGGCGCGCTGATGCGGCCGACATCGTTGCGCCCGAGATCGACGAGCATGACGTGCTCGGCGTTCTCTTTGGGATCGTCGCGCAGCTCTTGTTCGATGCGCGCATCGTCGGCTTCATCGACGCCGCGGCGGCGCGTGCCGGCGATGGGGCGCACCTCGGCCACGCCGTCTTCGACGCGCACCAGCGTCTCGGGGCTCGCGCCGGCGATGCGCGCCTCGGGGAAACGCAGAAAGTACATGTACGGCGACGGATTGATGACGCGCAGCGCGCGATAGACGTCGAACGGCGCGGCGCCCTGCGCAGGCACGCGAAAGCGCTGCGAGAGCACGACCTGAAAGATGTCGCCGGCACGGATTTGGGCCTGCGCGGTCTCGACGGCAGCGATGAAGCGCGGCTCATCGAAGCTGCTCGGCGGCACCTGCGGCGCGCTCGACGGCGTCGGATTCACCGCGCGGATGACGACGGGAGGCGCGAGCGCTGGGAGCCGCACTGGCGCGGCGAGCTTCTCCGCCATCGCGTCGACGCGTGCGATCGCGGCGTCGTAGAGCCGTCGCAGCGCGGCGTCGTCGCGCGTCTGCTCGGGGATGTACGCGGGGACGACGATGCGCAGCGTCTGCCGCAGTCCGTCAAAGATCAGCGTCGTGCCGCCGATCGCGAGCGAGAGCTCCGGCAGTCCGGTCGCCGGGTGCGCTGGCTCGCGCGTGAAGGCGCTCGGCTCGAAGCGGCGGACGGCGTCGTACGGGACGTAGCCGACCGCACCGCCCCAAAAGCGCGGCAGCCACGGCAGCTGCGCCGGCCGATAGCGCGCCATCAAGCGGCGCAGCGCGTCCCATGGATCGTCGCCGCGCTCGAGGCGCATCGTGCCGTCGCGCTCGACCACCGCGAGCCCGCCATCGACGGCCTGCACCCGCAGATCGCAGTCGACGCCGACGAAGCTGTAGCGCGCCCATTTTTCACCGCCGACCGCGCTCTCGAGCAGATACGTGGGGCCGTTGTCCCCGGCGCTCGCGGTGGCGTAGGCGAGCACCGGCGTCAGGCCATCGGCGAGCACCTCGCGCGTGACGGGCACGACCGTCGCGCCATCGGCGACGAGCGCGCAAAGCTCTTCGAAAATCGGGCGGTAGCTCACGCCGCCGAGCGTAGTGCATCCGACTCCACGCGTGGCGCCGAACCCGCCGCGCGATTGCTGGCGACGACGCGAGGCCGCGTGCATATTGCCGCGATGCACACCTACCTTCGTCTCGCGCTCTCTGCACTTCTCTGCCTGTCGATCACCGCGCTCACTGCCTGCGGCGACGATGACGACGACAACTCCCCCGCAGTCGATGGCGGCTCGCGCGATCTCGGGGGCGACGCCGCACGCCCGGACGCTGGCGCAGCGGACGCAGGGGAGCCGGCCGACGCGAGCCGCGAGCCCGACGCCGCGAGCAGCGACGCGTCTGCCGCGGATCTGGGCAGCGTCGACCTCGGCACCACGCCCGATTGCACCGCGCAGGACGCGCGCGGCGTCGGCGACTGCGAGGCCATCGTCGGCATCTTCTTCGACGGCACGGACTGCGTCACCGAGAGCGGCTGCAGCTGCGTCGGCACGAAGTGCGGCGACGGCTTCGACTCGACCGAAGCGTGCGAGCTCGCGTACGACGGCTGCATCGTGGGCGCGAGCTGCGCGGCGATCCTATGCGGACCCGGCACCGAGTGCATCGACTGTCCGCGCGGAGGTCTGTGTGTGGCGTCGGGCACGGGCTGCCCCTGAGCGCGTTTGCGCGCGCTCGAGCGCGGTTCCGTGACGCGCGGTTCCGTGCTAAACGGGCGCGCAATGGCTGAACAGACGCTCGCTCAGGTCGACTCCGAAATCGCAGCGCTCATCCACGCGGAGGAGCAGCGCCAGCATGTGAAGGTGCGGCTCATCCCGAGTGAGAACTACGCCTCGCGTGCGGTGCTCGAGGCGTCGGGCAGCGTGCTCTCGAACAAGTACAGCGAGGGCTACGCGGGCAAGCGCTACTACGAGGGCCAGCAAGTCATCGACGCGGTCGAGACGCTCGCCGTCGACCGCATCAAGGCCCTGTTCGGCGTCGATCACGCGAACGTACAGCCCTACTCCGGCAGCCCCGCGAACCTCGCCGTCTACTTCGCGTTCTGTAAGCCAGGCGACACCATCATGGGCCTCGGCCTGCCGGCCGGCGGCCACCTGACGCACGGCTGGAGCGTGTCGATCACCGGCGCGTACTTCAAGAGCGTCCCGTACGGCGTGAAGAAGGAAGACGAGCGCATCGACATGGACGAGGTCGCGCGCCTCGCCCGCGAGCACAAGCCAAAGCTGCTGTGGTGCGGCACCACCGCGTATTCGCGCACCATCGACTACGACACCTTCGCGCAGATCGCGCGTGAGGTCGGCGCGGTGCTCGTCGCGGACATCGCGCACATCTCCGGGCTCATCGCCGGCGGCGCGCATCCGTCGCCGGTCGGTAAGGCCGAGGTCATCAGCTCGACGACGCACAAGACGCTGCGCGGCCCGCGCGGCGGCATGGTGATGTGCGACGCCAAGCACGCGAAGGCGATCGATCGCGCAGTGTTCCCCGGCCTCCAAGGTGGGCCGCACAACGCGACCACCGCCGGCATCGCCGTCGCGGCGAAGGAAGCGTCGAGCGACGCGTTCAAGAAGTACGCGCACGACGTCGTCAGCAACGCGAAGCACATGGCCGAGCAACTGGTCTCGCGTGGCATTCGGCTGACGACCGGCGGCACCGACAATCACCTCCTGCTGTGCGATCTCACGCCGAAGGGCGTTCCCGGCAAGGTCGCCGCGCAGGCGCTCGATCGCGCCGGCATCGTCTGCAACTACAACTCGATCCCGTTCGATCCGCGCAAGCCGTTCGACCCGAGCGGCATCCGCCTCGGCACGCCGGCCATCACCTCGCGCGGCATGGGCGCGCCGGAGATGAAGCGCATCGCGGACTGGATCGCCGACGTCGTCGAGAACGTCGGCGACGAAGCGAAGCTCACCTCGATCGCCGGCGCCGTCCAAGAGATGTGCGACCACTTCCCGGCGCCGGGTCTGCCGCAGGGCTGAGCCGCCGCGCGCTCCATCGTTGCGATTGCATTGCGCAGCGCTCGAAACCGCCGTCGAAAAGTTGCGCTCTTCCGTCGGCGGCTGAGACGGTCCCGAAGATGTCTCTCTCGGGCTCGCGCGCACGCCTCAGCGCGGCGGCAGTGCTGCTCGTCGCCGCGGGTCTGCTCGGTGTCAGCGCGCTGATGCCGGAGGCGCCGGTGCGCGCGGCGGCACACGTGCGCGTCGCCGTCGCCGGTACGCCGATCAACAGCGCGAACGCCGACTCGCGCGCGCTCGCGGTGCAGCTGGCGCGCTCCTACTTGCACGAGACGGTGACGCTCGTCGCCGGGGAGACGCGCCTCGTGCGCACGCGCGCGCAGCTCGGCGCGACGGTCGACGCCGAACATCTGGCGGCGCTGGTGACGGCCGCGCGTGACGCACGCTCACCGCTGCGCCGGCTGCACGCACAGACGCACGGCGTCGCGCCGCTCGACCTGCGCATGCCAGTCGAGCTCGATCCTGCGCGCGCGCTCGCGGTGCTGCTCGCGATGAAAGACGTGCTCGACCGCGCACCCGAAGACGCGCGCATCGATGTCAGCACCGGCACAGTGCGCGCAGAGCGCGTCGGTCGACGCCTCGACGCCTACGCGAGCCTCGACGCGCTCGCGGACGCGCTGCGTACGGGCGTTGCGTCAGTGACGCTCACTGTCGAGGAGCGCGCTCCGCGTCGCGCGGCGAGCGAGCTGCGCGGACACGATTTCTCTGCGGTGATCGGCGAGTTCGACACGCACTACAACCCCGGCGAGAAAGCACGCGATCGCACGTTCAACCTGCGCGTCGGCGCCGCGAAGATCGACGGACTCGTGCTGCTCCCCGGCGAGACGCTCGACTTCAACGAGCTCGTCGGCGAGCGCAGTGAAGCGAACGGCTTTCGTGTCGCGGCGGTCATCGCCGACGGCGAGCTCGGTGAAGGTGTCGGCGGCGGGACCTGCCAAGTAGCCGGCACGCTGCACGCCGCGGCGTACTTCGCGGGCCTGCCGATCGTCGAGCGCGGGCCGCACTCGCGGCCGAGCTTTTACATCAAGATGGGTATGGACGCGATGGTGTCCTACCCGAACATGAACCTGAAATTCACCAATGATCTACCGTTCCCGATAGCGCTCGGCATGACCGTACAAAACGGCCTCGTGCACGCGCAGATCCGCGGCCGCGAGCGCAGCCGGATGGTCACCTTCGTGCGCCGCATCGATCGCGTCGCGCGCTTCGTCGAGCGCGACGTGCCGGACGCGACGCTGCCGAGCGGCGTGCGCGTGCTGAAGCAGCGCGGCATCCCGGGCTTTCGCGTGAGTCGCTGGCGCGTCGTTCGCAACGTCGCGATCAACCAAGCGGTGCGGCAGCGCAGCGAAGACGAATATCCGCCGACGGATCAGATCTGGCGCGTCGGCGCAGGCGGCGCGGCGCCCGCAGGCTTCGTCCCACCGCCCGGCGACGATCATCCGGAATACACCGCCGACGAATACCTCGCCGCGACACAGGGCCCTGGCATCGACGGCACCCAAGAAGCAAAGCGCGCCGGCCGTACGGGTGCGTATGGATGGACGGTGCGCGAAGGCTTCGCGCGCGCGATCGAGTGATCGCATGATGCGCGGCGTGACGACCGAAGGCAGCACGACGCACCGCGCGCGCACGCTTGAAGGACGCCAGCTCGTGCTCGGCGTCTCGGGCGGGATCGCCGCGTTCAAGGCCGTGGAGCTCGCGCGTGAGCTTGGTCGACGCGGCGCAGGGGTGCGCGTGGTGATGACGCAGGCCGCGACGCGCTTCGTCGGTCCGATCACGTTCACCGCGCTGACCGGCCGGCCGCCCGTCATCGATCTCTGGGACCCGTCGTATGCGGGCGAGGTGCACGTCGAGCTCGCGGCTTGGGCACACGCGCTGATCGTCGCGCCTGCGACCGCCAACCTGCTCGCGCGCGCGGCGCACGGCCAAGCCGACGACGCGCTGCTCGCGACGATCCTTTGTGCGGCGTGCCCGGTGCTTTACGCGCCGGCGATGCACCACCGCATGTGGGCGCACGCGGCGACGCAGCGCAACGTCGCGCAGCTGCGCGCTGATGGCGCGCACTTCATCGGCCCAGTGAGCGGCGCGCTCGCGAGCGGTGAGACCGGCATGGGCCGCCTCGCCGAGCCGAACGCGATCGCCGATGCGGTCGAGGCGCTGTTCGCGGCGACTCGCGATTTCGCCGGTCGTACCGTGCTGATCAGCGCCGGGCCGACGCACGAAGATCTCGATCCGGTGCGCTACCTCGGCAACAAGTCGACGGGCAAGATGGGCTTCGCCATCGCCGAGCGCGCTGCCGCACGTGGCGCGCGCGTCGTGCTCGTCGCCGGTCCCGTCGCGCTGCCGACGCCGGATAGCGTCCTTCGCATCGACGTGCGCAGCGCACGCGAGATGGACACAGCGCTCGAAGCGCACTTCGACGACGCCGACGCGCTGGTGATGAGCGCCGCCGTCGCCGACTATCGCCCGGAGAGCCTCGCCGCCGACAAGCTCAAGAAGGCCGACACCGACGAAGCGCTCGTCGTTCGGCTCGTGCAAAACCCCGACATCTTGGCCGCGCTCGGCGCGCGACGCGCAGATCGCCCGCGGCCGATCCTCGTCGGCTTCGCGCTCGAGACCCGCGATCTCCTCACACACGCGCGAGGCAAGCTGACGAAGAAGCGCGTCGATCTGATCGTCGCGAACCACGCCGACGACGGCCTCGGCACCGACGAAAACGTCGCGACGCTGGTCAGCGCGGACGGCGACGAGCCGCTCGGCCGCCTGTCGAAGCGCGCGCTCGCCGACGTCATCCTCGATCACATCGCGGCGCGGCTGCGCGGCGCGTAACGCGGCGAATCTCTTCCGAGAGGTGCGCGAGCCGGACCGGACCACCTCGACAGGGACCCGCCGCCGCGCGACTACTCGCCGAGCGACTTCGCGAACTACTTGCCGAGCAACTTCGCGAGCTTCTGCGGCTCTGCTCGGAGGTCGAAGACCGCGCCACAGTCGAGGCACACCGTCGCCTTGATCTCGGGCGCGGCGATGGCTTTCCGAAACGCGCTCGCGCGTTCCAACGTGACGCCGGCTCCGAAGACCGCGCCGGCTTCTAGCCGGGCAGATGCGCACTGCGGACACTTTCCAGTCATCGAGCCCTCGTTCTGTGGAGCCGCGACGGTATCACGGGACGCGCTCTCGCCATCGCGGGACTCGCTCTCGGCGCGTCATCAGGGGACTCGCGCCGCGCCC
>Ga0209181_10004810_pt1 | contig 19826 bp, 16 predicted proteins | sample MAT05_FD_187208 | JGI IMG/M metagenome (GOLD analysis project Ga0209181, IMG submission 187208) | Freshwater microbial communities from Lake Fryxell liftoff mats and glacier meltwater in Antarctica - MAT-05 (SPAdes) (version 2) | ecosystem: Environmental > Aquatic > Freshwater > Ice > Liftoff... | reverse complement strand
CCCCGGAGTTGTACACCACGAGCGCAAAGTCCTGGTTCGGCCCGGCGATCATGGTGTCTGCAGGTTGCGCCACGTTGGTGGCCCCGACCCGCACGCTGAAGTTGCCGCTGACACCGGCAGGCAGGAACACGCTCTCGACATTGTTGCGCACGTCAACCGTGCCACCGGTGGCCGAAAGCGCGCCGTTGAAGACATTGCCGGTGTAGGTCTGGCCACCGGCGGTGACGCTCAGGTCGAGATTATTGACGTAGGCATTGCCGGTGGTGCTGCCGGGTGCGTCGCTGTAGGCCAGGGTCACGCGGAACGGCCGCGTGTTGTCGGACACCGCGCCGCGAAATATGCGCACCTGACCGCTGCCGGAGAAGCGGTCACCAGCGACCTGATCGCGCAGCGCGCGCGATGTATTGTCGAATGCACGCTCAAGGTTGACCCGGCCCATGCCCTGGCTGTTCGATGGCAGGTTGTCGGTGAGGGTGGCCATGTAGCTGGCCGCATTCATCAGATACGCCTTGTTCATCGCCGGACTTGGCGGCGTGTTGGCGAACTGACCGGCGTTGTTGATGAACCACTGGCGTACCAGCGCCGAGGCGCCGGCGATGGCCGGACTGGAGAAGCTGGTGCCGTTGCCGGTGCGGTAAAAGCGCTGCTGCTCTGGCGTGGTCGTGAGGAACGAGCCGGTGTAGCAGGTATTCCAGTTGCCAGGGGCTGCGGTACCGCGATCGAGCATGGTCACGCCGCCGGCCACGTTGGTCGCCGGCGCGAGGATGTCCGGCTTGATGCGTCCATCCTGGGTCGGCCCGCGGCTCGACGAGTTGTACATGGCGTCGGCATTGGTCGCATCGCCGATACCGGGCCGGACGTTCTGCGAGCCACCAGCGGTGAACACATTCTTGGCCGTGCCGGGCGCGCCGGTGGTGGTCGCATTCGGCCCGCTGTTGCCGGCGGCTACCACCACCACCATCGGCTGGTTGCCAGTGGCGGGAAAGGTGGAACCGGCCGGCTGCGCGTCGCGCACCAGCGCGTCGAACACCTGCGACGCGGCGTTGTAGGGTCCGTTGCCCGGACTCGATCCCCAACTGTGGTTGCTCACCCGCGCACCACGCGCATTGGTGCCGATGTTGGAGTACGAACGCGAAAACGAGTCTGCGTGGTTGGGGCTGGTGAATCCGCCCGCCACGGCGCTGAAGTAGATCGACGAGCCCACCCGCGAAAACGGCGACACGCCGGTGCCGTAATGGAAGCTGCCGTCGCCGTGCGGATAGGCGCGCGTCTGGCTGCTGGTATTGCCGGCCGCGACATGCGACACCCACGTACCGTGCCCGACGCCACCGCAGCCGGTGAGGTCGGCAGCAGCCGCCAAGCCTTCGGGCTTGTTGTACACCACGCGACTGTTGGTGGGATTGGCTGGATCGGAAGGCGCACCGCCCACATACAGACCAAAATGCATCGGCAGCAGCGTGCCGTTGTCCAGACCCTGATCGGAGATGTCGATCGTGAACGCCGAGGCGTCGAATTGCGCCTGGGTGAATCCGCGCGCGGTCAGCCACGCCAGATAGTCGCCCGGCGTCGGCAGGTTCGGGCTGCCACCACTGAGCTGGTTGGCCATGATCTGGGTCTGCCGCTCGTCGAACACACTGGGCGCGAACTCCGGCTGGATCGAGATCACATCCGGGCGTTCGGCGATCTGCGACAGGGTCAGGAACTCCGCATTGGCGGTGACGTTGACGTAGTGGCGAAAGCTGTAGTGCGAGACCTCGCCATCCGGCGTACGTGCGCCGATCATCGCCAGCGTATCGGGATTGGACTGCGGATCGACTACCAGCTGGATGCTGTAGTAGTCCGGCCGCACGCCCTTGGATTCCAGCTCGTAGGCGCTGCGATCGATCTTCAGGTGCGCGGGATAGGCGCCGTCCCACGCGATCGCGTCGCTACTGGCCAGCGCCTGGATGCCGGCGATCGCCGCCGCATCGGCATGGACCAGATAGGCGTAGTTGGGGATGTAGTCGACGATGAACGCACCGGTCGCCTGCAGCGCACCGAAGCGCTCGGCCGAGATCGCGGCGTTGAACTTGACCAGATGCAGCTGTTTGCCAGTGGCCGCGGCAGCCTGCCCACGCAGCGCCTGCGCCGCAGCGGATCGGGTGTCGAGGGCCCCGGCATTGAACAGGATGTCATCGTCGCTGGAAGCACCGGCGGCGCCGGCAATCAGCAGTCCGATCAGCGCCGGAAGCGCGCGGCGGGCGGGCATCGCGACGCTTGCGCGGCGCAAATCGAAGGCAACACGATGGATCGCAGGCATCAGGAGTTCCCCGGCTGGGTCAGAAGGTGTGCCGGCCCCCGCCAGCGAGCCGCGATCCTAACCCGACGGCTACTGCCGTTGCCAATCCGGCGATTGCGAGGCCGCGGGGCGTGTCGACCCGAGAATGCACGCTACCCGAGCCAAGGCTACGGATCGATCCGGCAGCTCGTATCGTCGCAACGGCGTTTGGCTGCGCGAAAAGCTTCACGGCGGATCATCACTTCGAACAGCTTGGTGATTCCCAGGCGCGAGAGCAGCTGACGGTTACGCGCGATCCACGGATACATGCGCACCAGCGTGGGCTTGAGCCACGGGTGACTCCAGAAGCGCGCCATGCTCTCGATGCCGACCGCGCGATACATCACCTCGAAAGCCTCCACACCGGTATACCAGCGACCGTCGGCGGCGCGGATGTGCATGGCGCTCATCATCGCCGCGCGATCGATGCCGGCCAGCTTCGCGTCGGGGTCGACGAAACCGGTCGGCGAGCAGTCGTGCAGGCGCAAACAGTCCATCGGATCGGCGGCTTTCAGCGCACCGATCTCGGCCCGGCACAGCGGGCAACTGCCATCGAAATACACCTGTACCTGCGCATTCATGCGGCTCTGCCCTTGTCCTTGCCGGTGACCAGCAACTTGGCGATCTTGCCGCCCAGTTTCATCAATTTGCCCAGCGTCGATGGCTCCAGTCGCAGCAGCTCGTCGACCCAGCTCGACAGCTGGCTCATCAGCGCCAGCGTGTCGCGGATGCGCTTCTGCCGGACCGGGTCTTCGCGCGCGAACTGGGGGTCGGCGATGCAGGCCTCGAGCACACCCACGGTCGGGTCGAACTCACGCAGTTTCCGCTCGCGCACAATCGTCCGGCACAGTACCCAAGGGTCGGTGAAGGTCTCGAAATGCTCGCGCCGCTCGCCCATCCGGTGCACCAGAATCACCAGCTTGAGGTTGATCAGCTCGCGCAGGCTGTTGCTGACATTGGAGCGCGCGATCACCAGCGTGTCGGCGATCTCCTCGGCATGCATCGGCCGACCGCTGAGGTAGAGCAGGGCGTGGATCTGGGCCACGGTGCGGTTCACCCCCCAGCGCGAGCCCATCTCGCCCCAATGCAGCACAAAGCGCTGGCTGATCGGCGATAGCGGTTCGGTGGCGCGCAGCGCGCCCGGCGATGTGTCGGATGGTGTCATCGGATCGACCTTGCTTGCACTCAGGCTAGTTTCTTCATATATTTCTGTCAAGACAGAAATGCCTGTCAGGAGTACAGCATGCGACGCTTCCCCGGCGGTAGTCGTGCCCGCGGTCCAGGCGGCCTGCGGGTCCTGGTCCTGGGTGGTGCTGGATTCATCGGCCGGCAGGCGGTTCGCGCACTGCGCGAGGCAGGCGCCGCGCCGATCATCGGCACCCGCCGCGCGTCGCGTGAGCGCACCCAGCTGGGCGCGCTGGTCGACGACTGTGCGCAGCGCACGCTGCGCCTGGAAGACCTCAACACACCCGTGCGCTGGGCGCCGCACCTCGAAGGCGTCGATGCAGTTCTCAACTGCGTCGGCATCCTGCGTCAGGTCGGCCGCGCGAGCTACGAGCGCGTCCACCACACCGCACCGGCGGCACTGGCCCAGGCCTGCGCCGATCGAGGACTGCGCCTCGTGCAGGTATCGGCACTCGGGCTCGACGCCCCGGTTCGCAGCCGCTTCCTGCGCTCCAAGCGTGCTGGCGAACTGGCACTGATGGCCAGCGCTGCCGACTGGTATCTCGTGCGGCCAGCGCTGCTTGATGGGGTCGCCGGGTTCGGCGCCGATTGGATCCGTCGCGTCGCCCAATGGCCGCTGCATCTGGTGCCGGCGAATGCAGCGGGGTTGCTCGCGCCGTTGGACGCACGCGACCTCGGCGACGCACTGGCCCGTCTGTGTCTCGCACCACCGGCGGTCAGCGACGACCCACGTTCGCGCATCTACGAGCTGGGCGGATCGCAGGTGCGCACGATCTCCGAGCATCTGGCGACGATGCGAAACCCTGATGCGGTAGCACCGGCGCGCGTCTGGCGCATCCCGGTGCTGCTGGCGCGCATGGCCAGCCACGTGTGCGATCTACTGCACGCCACGCCGTTTTCGTTCGGCCACCTGGAGCTGCTGCAGCGGGACAATCTGCCGGCGCCGAACCGCATCATCGAATTGCTGGGGCGTGCACCGCGCGTCGTTGGGCCCGCGCTGGAGGTGACCACTTCAGCTGCCGTCCTCGGCCCGCATTCCTGGCGCCGCGCCGAGCTGAATCGACCGGCCTGGTCGAAGCAATCGCACCCGTAGCGCAGATCGTGTCCGATCTGCGTTCGGCGCCGCCGAGGCACTACATCGGCAGGTGCAGGCCCTGCTCACTGGCGCACTTGCGCGCAGCGGCATAGCCGGCATCCGCGTGCCGCATCACGCCGGTTGCCGGATCGTTCCACAGCACCCGTGCGAGCCGGCGGTCGGCCGCTTCCGACCCATCGGCCACGATCACCACCCCGCTGTGCTGCGAATAGCCCATGCCGACGCCGCCGCCGTGGTGCAGGCTGACCCAGGTCGCGCCGCTGGCGACATTGAGCATCGCATTGAGCAGCGGCCAGTCGGACACCGCATCGGAGCCATCCAGCATCGCTTCGGTCTCGCGATTGGGCGAGGCGACCGAGCCGGAATCCAGATGGTCGCGACCGATCACGATCGGCGCTTTCAACTCGCCACTGCGCACCATGGCATTGAATGCCAGTCCGAGCCGGTGACGCTGGCCGAGCCCGACCCAGCAGATGCGCGCCGGCAGGCCCTGGAAACTGATCCGCTGTGCGGCCATGTCGAGCCAGCGGTGCAGGTGCGAATCGTCCGGGATGAGCTGCTTGACCTTGGCATCGGTGCGCGCGATGTCCTCTGGATCGCCGCTCAAGGCCACCCAGCGGAACGGCCCGATCCCGCGACAGAACAACGGCCGCACGTAGGCCGGCACGAAACCGGGGATATCGAAGGCATTTTCGCAGCCGGCATCCTGCGCCATCTGGCGGATGTTGTTGCCGTAGTCGAAGGTCGGCACGCCCATGCGCTGGAATGCGAGCATCGCTTCGACATGGATGCGCATCGATTGTTTGGCGGCATCCGACGTGCCATTCGGATCGGACTGGCGGCGCTCGAACCAGTCATCCAGCGACCAACCCAGCGGCAGATAGCCGTTGACCGGATCGTGCGCACTGGTCTGGTCGGTCACTGCATCCGGCCGCACGCCGCGGCGTACCAGCTCTTGCAGCAGTTCCGCGGCGTTGCCCAGCAGCGCGATGCTGACCGCCCTGCCCTGCCCGGTGTGCTGTGCAATACGCGCAAGCGCGTCGTCGAGATCGACTGCCTGGACGTCGACGTAGCGCGTGCGCAGGCGCATGTCGATGCGGCTCTGCTGGCACTCGATGTTCAGCGAGCTCGCACCGGCCAGACTCGCGGCCAGCGGCTGCGCGCCGCCCATGCCGCCAAGACCAGCGGTCAGGATCCACTTGCCCGCCAGACTGCCGCCGTAGTGCTGACGACCCATCTCGACGAAGGTTTCGTAGGTGCCCTGCACGATGCCCTGCGATCCGATGTAGATCCACGAGCCTGCCGTCATCTGGCCGTACATCATCAGGCCCTTGCGATCGAGCGCGTTGAAGTGCTCCCACGTCGCCCAGTGCGGCACCAGGTTGGAATTTGCCAGCAATACGCGTGGCGCATCCGGATGGCTGGGAAACACGCCGACCGGCTTGCCGGACTGGATCAGCAGGGTCTGGTCGTCGCGCAACTCGCGCAGTTCGCGGACGATCGCATCGAAACACGCCCAGTCGCGTGCGGCGCGGCCGATGCCGCCATAGACGACCAGTTCGGCCGGATTCTCGGCCACTTCCGGATCGAGATTATTGTGCAGCATCCGATACGCCGCTTCGGTCAACCAGCTGCGGCAGTTCAGCTGTGGCCCGCGTGGTGCGCGGATGATCCGCGAGGCGTCGCGGTGCAGGGCTGCGGTCATTGGATGGTGGTTCGTGGCTGGGGTTACCCCGGGGTCGGGCCAGTATATGCGGCGGCCGCGAAGCAAGGCGCCGCGATGTTCGCGCAGCCGTCACCCCGCGGCGCTAACCTCGCATCGTTTCCGCCCAACGACGCAACATGCCTGCACTGAACATGCTCCGGTCCATCATTCTCACTGCTGCGGCCGGCGTCGCGGCGTGCAGTGCGACAGCCAGCGATTCAACGCCCGCAGCACCCGCGCCGTTGATCCTGATCTCGATCGACGGTTTCCATCCCGACTATCTCGCCCGCCGGCACACGCCGACCCTGCAGCGCCTGGCAGACGAGGGCACCCGTGCGCGCTGGCTGACACCCGCATTTCCGAGCCTGACCTTTCCGAATCACTACACGATGGTGACCGGGCTCGATCCGGACCAGCACGGCATCGTCGACAACACCATTTACGACGCCGGCTTCGATGCCGAGTTCAAGCTAGCCGATCGCGCCGCTGTCGGCGACGGTCGTTGGTGGGGCGGCGTGCCGGTGTGGGTATCGCTCTCGCGCGCAGGCGGCCGCTCGGCGCCGCTGTTCTGGCCAGGCTCTGAAGCGCAGATCGCTGGCAGCCGGCCGGACGTCTGGCAGCCGTACGATGAGCGCATGCTGCCCGGTGAGCGGGTTGATCGCATACTCGCACTGCTCGATGAACCAGCATCGATGCGGCCGCGATTCTTCACCCTGTACTTCGAGATGGTCGATAGCGCGGGCCATTCGCACGGTCCCGACAGCAAGGCGGTCAACAGCGCAATGGCGGCAGTCGACCGTGCGCTCGCGCGACTGCTGGCAGGACTCAAGGCGCGCGGTTTCGTCGACGCGGTCAACCTCGTCGTGGTATCCGACCACGGCATGGCCAGTCGTTCACCGCAACGGGTGGTGCGCCTCGATCGCGCGGTCTGCCTCGACGATGTCCGCGTGCTGACCTGGGGCTCGCTGGCAGGAATCATTCCGCACGCCGGACGCGAGGCGGCCGTTGCCGCAGCCCTGCTGCGCCCGCATCGCGGGATGGACTGCTGGCGCAAGCAGGACCTGCCGGCGCGATTCCGCTATGGCAGCAACCCACGAGTGCCGCCGATCGTGTGCCTGGCCATGATCGGCTGGTCGATTGCCAACAGCGCATATCTCGCCAGCAACCCGAACGCCGTGGTCGGCGGTGCGCACGGCTTCGACAACTTCGACCCACGGATGCGCGCGCTGTTCGTCGCCCATGGCCCCGCGTTCCGCCGCACCACGGTCGTCGAGCCGCTCGAAGCACGCGATGTCTACGGCGTGCTGATGGGTGCGCTGGGCCTGCCGCCGGAAGTTCTGCTGCCGCATCCGCAGCGGATTGCCGCGGTGCTGGCAGCGCCCTGAGCCCTGCGCTTCCGTCGCCACGCGACTGGCGTTAGCAAAAGTCCGCCGCCAATGGCGATCCCGAATAGTGCGATCGCGAAGTTGCGCATCGCGACGGCAGTGAACACGCCGTTCTGGATCATCCGCGAGCCGCCGGTAAACGGGTAGATGCGATCGGTATTGATCGCATCGGTGCCATTGTGATGGTCGCACCAGTCGTTGAGCACGTTGACGGCCGCGTGGGTGATCAACGCCAGCAGCAGGGTCGCTGCCGCACCGACCAGGTTCAAGGGCACGCCGTCGGACCACGCACCGGCGATGCCCAGCAACGCACCGAACAGGGTGATGGTCAGGGACGGCAGCCGGGTCGCCAGCAGCAGCCGCGCGATCGGCGCACGCAGGGTAGCAGGAGTCGGCTCACCGGGCTGGGTCAGCAGTTGGGCGCGGTCGATACTGTGCATGCACCGCTCCTTGCTGCGCGCAGCGAAGGCTGACCGGCATGAATGCGGAAATCTGCGTACCTTGAAGCCGGATTGTCGCTGCGCGTGCAAAGGCTATCTTGATCTGAATCAAGCGTGGCGCCGGAACCCGACCCAGGACCTCCGCCAACTCAGGCAAGCTCGTGCAGCGATTTTCGATAGCGCCGCGCGATTTCCGTCGCATCCACATGCTGCCCGGTCTCGATGACCCGTTGCCCGCCGACATACACGTCGCGAATCAGCGCGCGGTTGCCGGCGAACACGATCGCATCCAGCACCGCGCCAGTCTCGCGTCCGGCGAATGCGATCGCCGCATCGTCCAGCACCAGCAGATCGGCGCGATAACCGGGCGCGATGGCGCCGATCGGTCGGCCGCTGGCCTGCGCACCGCCTGCCAAGGCTGCCTGCCACAGGCTTTCGCCAACCGAGGGCTGGGAGATGCTGGCGACCACGTTGCGACGCCGGTGCTGCAGGCGCTGGCCGTATTCGAGCCAGCGCAGCTCCTCGATCGGCGACACCGAAACGTGGCTGTCCGATCCAATGCCGATCGCGCCATGCAGGTCCAGCCACTCGCGCAGCGCGAACAGCCCGTCGCCGAGATTGGCCTCGGTAGTAGGACAGAGTCCTGCGACCGCGCCGGTCGCCGCCAGCCGCGCGCGTTCGCCGTCCGACAGGTGGGTCGCGTGCACCATGCACCAACGCGCGTCGACGTCGGCGTGATCGAGCAGCCAGTCGACCGGTCGCGCGCCGCGCGCACGCTGGCAATCGTCGACCTCACGCTGCTGCTCGGCGATGTGGATGTGCAGCGGGCCGCTGCGCGCCACGGGCGAGGCAAGCAGCTGCGCCAGCGATTCGGGCGCCACCGCACGCAGCGAGTGCACGGCGATGCCGACCGCAGTCTGCGCGTCCTGCGACTCGCGCAACTGCGCCACCAGTGCGACGAAATCATCCAGCGCGTGGCCGAAGCGCCGCTGGCGCGGCGCCAGCGCGCGCCCATCGAAGCCGCCGGCCTGGTAGAGCACAGGCAACAGGGTCATGCCGATGCCGGTATCGCGCGCGGCCTGCAGCAGGGCCTGGCTCATTGCCGATGCCGGCACGTAGCCAGTGCCGTCGGGCCGCTGGTGTACGTAGTGGAACTCGCACACTGCGGTGTATCCGGCCGCCAGCATTTCGACGTACAGCTGTGCGGCGATCGCATGGAGGCTGGCCGGGTCGATGCGCGCGGCGAGCGCGTACATGGTCTCCCGCCACGACCAGAAATCGTCGAGGCCATCGCCGCCGATGCGCTCGGCCTGCCCGGCCATCGCGCGCTGGAAGGCGTGCGAGTGCAGGTTCGGCATGCCCGGAATCAGCCAGCGCCCGAGCGAGGGCAGTCCGCTGCCGGGATCGCCCACAGCCACCTCCGCGATGCCGCCGGCGGCATCGATCGATATCACCACTTCGTGTGCCCAGCCTGCGGGCAGCAGCGCGTGATCGCAGCGGAAACGGCGCGGTGCATGCATGACGCGCTACGGTACGCCGCCACGCGCATCGCGTCGATGCCCGCGGCTACACTGTGCTGCATGTCGCAATCGAAAGCGTCGATAATCCGCAACATCCGGCTTGCCTGCATGGTCGACGACGGCATTGTCGATGACGGCCTGCTCGCCTGGCAGGACGGTAGGGTGACCTATGCCGGTCCGGCTGCAGGATTTTCGGGCTCCGCTGCGCTCGCCTTCGATGGCGGCGGGCGCCTGCTGACGCCCGGGCTGCTCGATTGCCATACCCATCTGGTGTTCGCAGGCGATCGCAGCGAGGAGTTCGCGCAGCGGCTCGGTGGCGCCAGCTACGAGGACATCGCGCGCGCCGGCGGCGGCATCCTGTCGACTGTGTGCAACACCCGCGCGGCGAGCGAGCAGCAGCTCTACGACGCAGCATTGCCGCGTGCGCGCGATCTGCTGGCCGATGGCGCGACCACCATCGAGATCAAGTCGGGCTACGGTCTGGACTTCGACAGCGAGCGCCGCATGCTGCGCGTGGCGCGGCGCATCGGCCGCTGCCTCGGCATTACGGTGCGCACGACCTATCTGGGTGCGCACAGTCTGCCGCCCGAACATCGCGATGATCGTGGCGCCTACGTGGATGCCGTCTGTGCCGCGATTCCGCGTCTCGCCGCCGAGGGCCTGGTCGATGCGGTGGACGCCTTTGCCGAGCGCATCGCATTCAACGCAGAGGAGGTAACGCGGATCTTCGTTGCCGCTGCCACTGCCGGACTGCCGGTGAAGCTGCATGCCGACCAGCTGTCGGATGGCGGTGGTGCGGCGCTCGCAGCGCGGCATGGCGCGCTGTCGGCCGATCATCTGGAGTTCAGCGACGAGGCTGCGGTTGCAGCGATGGCTGCCGCCGGCACCGTGGCGGTGCTGCTGCCCGGCTCGTTCCTGGTATTGCGCGAAACCCGCCTGCCGCCGATCGCTGCGCTGCGCGCGCACGGGGTGCCAATGGCGGTCGCCACCGATCTGAACCCCGGCACCTCACCATTGCGCTCGCTGCGCATGGCCATGCAGCTGGCCTGCACGCTGTTCGGACTGACGCCACTGGAGGCGCTGCGCGGCACCACCGGCCATGCAGCGCAGGCGCTGGGGCTGTCCCGGCGCAAGGGTGCGCTCGCGGTCGACAGCGATGCCGACTTCGTACTGTGGGAAGCGCAAAACCCGGCCCAGCTGGCGTATTGGCTGGGCGGCCAGCTCGCGCACTCGGTGTTTGCCGGCGGGCGTCTGGTGGCGGGTGCGGTGCCGCAAGTTGCCAGTCGCTGACCCGGCCGGCGGCGCATATCACTCGGCCGCAGCGGCAGCGGCTGCTCCAGAAAAAACGGCGAGCCTGCGCTCGCCGTGGTGCCGAACCCGGTGTCCGGGGTTCAGGCCTTCTTCTTCCCCGCGCTGACGGCAGCCTTCTTGACCGCAGGCTTGGCCGGCGCGGTCGCCTTGGCCACCGTCGCGACCTTGGTCTCGGTGTGCGAGCGCTTGTTGCCGTAGCTGCGAATCGAAATCTTGCCCTTGCGGGTCCTGCGGTCGCCCTTGCCCATGCTGCTGCTCCAGATCGTTACGTTAGCGAACGCTCAAGGCTAGCAAGATCCGGGCAACAATCAAGCAGCAGCGCCAGCGCGAGCCGGCTTGACCGCAGCCGAGGGCGCGGCAGGCGGGTGCCCATGATCGGCAGCCGTGCAGCCCGGATGGCGCAAGTAGCGCAGGTTCAAAAGGTGGGTCCAGCCCAACAACAATCCGCCGCAGACCAGTGCGGGCACATGCCACCAGTAGTCGTGCAGCAGCGTCAGGCCCAGCGCGAGCACGATCGACGCAGCGGCGAACCAGCGCAGAACCACCACCTGCCGATGCCGCCGGTAGCCACGACCAATGGCAAACGCGCCGAATAGCAGCGCAAACACCACAAAGAAGACATCGAACGTGTGGCTGCCCCAACCTTCCAGACCGGCCATCGGCATCAGGGCCAATACCAGTGGCATGGCCGCGCAGTGGGCGGCGCACAGCAGCGACGCGGCTGCACCAAAGACGTCGAGACCCGACGGACCGGCGACCGCGCTGACTTCTACGACTGGAGTTGGCGCTGCAAACGGGGCATTCATATGAAACACAATAACATTCTTTGGCTGCGCGCGCGAGCCGCCAGCGAGCGCCGGAGCCATCGCCCCGTGGGCGGAAACAAAGCCCCGTTGGGACTTGACCTGAAGGTCGGCCGCATGAGTTACTTTATAACCTTACAGACCAGCCCGCAGGATCGCCATGCCACGTCAGCATCTGCTTGCCCTCGCCATAGCCGCATTTCTCGCCCCGGCCGCCGTGCTCGCCCAAGCCTCAGCGCGCACGACCAACGGTGCGCGCGCGCTCGAGACCATCACCGTCACCGCCGACCCGCTGGCACTACCCGGCGATGAGCTGTTGCAGCCGACCGAGGTTCTGGCAGGTGCGGCACTCGACGAACAACGCGCGGGCACCATCGGCGAGACGGTCGCCCGCCTGCCCGGCGTGCAGTCGTCGTATTTCGGCCCTGGCGTTGGCCGGCCGATCATTCGCGGGCTCGAAGGTCCGCGGGTGCAAGTGCTCAGCGATGGCATCGCCGCGCTCGACGTATCCACGCTCAGCGTCGACCACGCGGTGTCGGTCGATCCATTCCTCGCCGACCAGATCGAGGTCCTGAAGGGACCGGCGACCTTGCTGTATGGCAGCGGCGCCATCGGCGGGGTGGTCAACATCGTCGATGGAAGGATTCCATCGCAGCCGGTCGAGGGCATCGGCGGCCGCGTGGAATTGCGCGGCGGCGACGCCAACAATGTGCGTTCAGGCGTGGCGCGCATCGACGCCGGCAACGGCAGTTTCGCGCTGCACGCGGACTATCTGAAGCGCAGTGGCGACAACTTCGACGCGCCCGGCGGCGGCGAGCTGGATAATACCCAGTCCGAGGTCGACAGCCGCGCAGTCGGGGTCGCCTGGACCGGCGATCGCGGCCATCTTGGCGCAGCGCTGTCGCGCTACGACAACCGCTACGGTATTCCGCCCGAACAAGACGAGGACGACACCAGCGGCTCTGCACGGGCCAAGGGCGGCGAAGGCGAGATCGAACTCGACATGCAGCAGCAGCGGATCGATATCGACGGCGTGCTGCGCGATCCATTCGCAGGCTTCGAGTCGCTCGGCGTGCGTATCGGGCACAATGACTACGAGCACGCCGAGATCATCCTCGATTCGGGCGAGGTCGGCACCCGCTTCCTCAATGAGGCGATCGAAGGTCGCATCGAAGCGGTGCATGCGCCGCTCGGTGCATGGCGGGGTGCGCTCGGCGTGCAGTCCAGCCGCCGCGCTTTCGAAGCGATCGGCGACGAAGCCTTCGTACCGCCCAGCGTCACGCGCGATACCGGCGTGTTCGTGGTCGAACGCGCTGAATTCGAGCCGTTCAGCGTCGAGCTCGGCGCGCGCTACGACAGCCAGAGCATCGATCTGGATGCCGGCGGCGGAACCGATCACAGTGCCTACAGCCTCTCCGCTGCGGGCCAATGGGATTTCAGCGACCGCTGGCACGCCACCCTGAACCTCGATCGCGCGCAGCGCGCGCCGCAGGCCGAAGAGCTGTACTCCGATGGCCCGCATGAGGCCACCGGCAGCTTCGAGATCGGCGACGCGAACCTTGTCGAAGAAACCTCGAACCAGGTCGAGCTGGGCCTGCACTGGCACTCGGGAACCATCGAGGCCAAGGTCGCCGGCTACTACAATCGCTTCGACGATTTCATCTATCTGGTCGACACCGGCGCCGAGGAAGACGGTTTGCCGGTGCGCCAGTGGACGCAGGACAACGCGCGCTTCTTCGGCTTCGAGGGCGAGTTCAAGGCGCAGCTTGCCGATACCGCGTTCGGGCGCTTCGATGCGCGCGTGTTCGCCGATACGGTGCGCGGCAATCTGCGCGATGGCGGCGACCTGCCGCGCATCGCACCCTCGCGCCTCGGCGGATCGATCGACTGGTCCCACGACCAGTGGCGCGCCGGGCTTGGCGCGATCGGCTACGCCAGGCAGGACCGGGTCGCCGAACTGGAGAGCCCCACATCCGGCTACACCCTGGTCGACGCCAACCTGTCGTATGCGTTCAAGCTGGCCGCATCCGACTTAGAGCTGTTCGCGGTCGCACGCAACCTCACCGACCGCAGCGCCAGGATCCACACCTCCCTGCTCAAGGATCGCGCACCGCTGCCGGGTCGCGGGATCGCCATCGGGGTGCGCGCTTACTTCTGAGAGCCGGACCCCTAACGCGCACGCTCGCCGTTGCGTTGCGTCGCAAGGATTTGCGGCGCAATGTCCCGGCGGCGCGCTGATCCTGACCGCCACGCCCGGGTTGTGCCAGACTTGCCAGCGTCGGCAGTGTCGTCAGGGGGACGTTGCTGGCGCTTTCCCACCCCCGACGGCCGCAACGGCTGCAGTCCACTCGGGTGAATCGGCGATGCTGTTGGAAGAGCGCAAGGTCGACGTATCCAGCCTTGTCCTCGGCATGTATGTGTGCCGGCTGGACCGGCCGTGGACCGAGACCCCGTTTCCGCTGCAGGGATTCCTGGTCGAATCGCTCAGCGACGTCGAAACACTGCGACGCTATTGCACCTGGGTGTATGTCGATGTGGAGAAGTGCATCGACCGCACCGAGCGCGGCATGCTGCTGCGGCTGGGTTATCGCAGTGGTCGGGCCGGGCGGCCGCGCCTGCCGGACCCAGCTCCATATCGCAACAGCGTGCCGATGGCCGAAGAGCTGTCGCGCGCGGTCGTCGCGTGGGAAACCGTGCGCGAGTATGCCAACCGCTGCATCGACGATATCCGCAGCGGACGCCAGGTATCGGTCGAAGAACTTGGCGCCACGATGGAGCCGATCGTGGCCAGCGTGGTGCGCAATGCCGATGCGTTCTTCTGGCTCGATGCGCTGCGCACGCGCGGCCCGTATGCGTACAGCCATGCGATCAACTGCTGCGCCCTGGCTACCACCTTCGGTCGCCAACTGGGCTTTCCCCGCGCACTGCTGATCGACTTGGCCAGCGGCGGTCTGCTGATGGATATCGGGATGGCGGCCCTTCCCGATGGCCTGTGCAATCGACCCGGTCCGCTGGACGACGCGCAGCGCGCGCTGATGCGCGAGCACATCGGGTACAGCGTCGCGCGCATGGATGCATCGGGGCTCGGCTATGCGGAACTGGTCGAGATGATCCAGACCCATCACGAGCGCCACGACGGCAGCGGCTATCCGGCCGGCAACGCAGGCCTCGACATTCCGCTCAGCGGACGCATCCTGGGTGTAGTCGATACTTTCGATGCGCTGTGCAACGAGCGCCCGCATCAGTCTGCGATGTCCAAGCACCATGCGCTGCAGGTGCTGTACAAGGAGCGCGACCGGCTTTTCCAGGGCGAGCTGATCGAACAGTTCAGCCAGTGCCTTGGCGTTTACCCGACCGGGTCGCTGGTCGAGTTGTCCTCCGGCGAGGTCGCGGTGGTGATGGCGCAGAATCCGGCGCGCCGACTGTTCCCGCGGGTCACGGTGCTCACGCGACCGGACAAGTCGGTGGACGCGGCATTCCGTCAAGTCGATCTGTGGTTCGAATCGGTGGCCGCTGGCGGAAGGCTGTCGGTGGCCAAGGCGCTGCCTCAAGGCGCTTACGGACTCGACCTCGCGGCGTATTTCCTGTGAACCTGCGCGAGCTATCGGATGCGCCCGCATGAGCAGCCGCGATCAGTTCCTTGCGGAAACCGAGCACGCCATCGCCGACGGCGCGCCAGGCGCGCTGGTCGGCATGCTGCATATCCACCTGCGCCGGGTCCGCCAGCTGGCGGTAGCCCTCGGCCATGCGTTGGCCGCAGCGGTGCCTGACGCCGTCGAGCTGCGGTTGGCCGAGGTATTGCGTGGCTCCGATCGGGTGTGTCGCATCGGCGAGAACGATTTCCTGGTGTTGATTCCGAACCTGCTCAGTCCGGGACACGCTGAACTCGCAGCGCAGCGCCTGTTGCGCGAGTTCGAGCGCCCGCTCCTGGTGCTCGAGCGCCCGCTGGCAATCGCGGTGGCGATCGGCCTGGCCTGGACACCCGAGCATGCCCGGACTGCCGACGATTTGTCGCGACGCGCGACCGCGGCGGTGGATGCCGCGTTGGCAGTAGGCAGTCGCCTCTCGCTGGCTGTCGGTGCAGCCGAGGATGCGCTGCTGGTCGACGATCTGCGCGATGCGCTGGTCAACAACGAGCTGTCGATCGAGTTCCAGCCGATCGTGGCCCTGCGCAAGAATCGCATCGTGGCGGTCGAGGCGCTCGCACGTTGGCAATGTCCGCGCCGCGGCATGGTCGCGCCGCAGCGCTTCGTGCCGATGGCCGAACAGGGCGGGCTCGCAGCCGAGCTGACCCGCTGGACCCTGCATGCAGGCCTGCGCGAATACGCGCAGTTGCGCGGCCATGATCCCAACCTGCGCTGTGCGATCAACCTCTCGCCGCGCGTGTTCAGCGAATCGGGGCTGGTCGAGCAGGTCGGCGCATCGCTGGCGATCTGGGGCGTGCCGCCGTCGAGCGTGATCCTGGAAGTCACCGAGACCGCGGTGATGGAAGATCCCGAGTACAGCGCTCGCGCGCTGCGCGGCCTGCGCGACACCGGGGTCGGCATCGCGATCGACGACTTCGGCAAGGGCTATTCGTCGTTTGCGTATCTGAAGCATTTTCCGGCGACCGAACTGAAGATCGACAAGTCGTTCGTGGCCGACATAGTTCGCGATGAGCGGTCCAGCCGACTGGTGCGCTCGATGATCGACCTCGCACACAGCCTCGGCCTGAGCGTCACCTCGGAGGGTGTGGAGGACGAGAACACCGCGCAGCGCCTGCGCGAGATGGATTGCGACCACGCGCAGGGTTTCCATCTGGGCCGCCCGCGACCGCGCGAGCAGTGGATCGCGGAGTACCGCGCGCGTGCGGCGGGAGAACCGGCGATGCCGCCGGTGGTTTAGGCGGGACGATTTGGTTCCGTTACCGATCGTGGTGCGTTGAGTAAGTCGAAAGGCAGGTCGGAACGACCTGCCCTGCGATGGGGCGTCGGGGTGCTTAGAACAACTCCACGCTGCCGCTGTCCATCGCGACCTGGCTGACCGGCTTGTGTACGGGCTTCTGCCACTGGTCGCGCATTTCGCGCAGACGGCTGCTGAACTGCTCGATCGCGCGCATTACCGTCTCGTCGGCAGCGCCGGAGCGGGTCAGCATTTCCTGCAGTGAGACCGCCTCGCGATTGATCGCGGTAAGGCGCTGCAGGTGCACGTCGGCCGAGCCGAGCGCCTGGGTGGAGATATCCTCGAACTGCAGCGAGCGCACCGCCTCACCGACCGAGCGGTCGATCGCCTCGTTGCAACCGGCTACCTCGCGCATCCCGACCGCCATCGCGTCGTTCATCGTCTGCAGCTGGCCGAGCAGCCGGCTGACCTCGTTCTTGGCATCGCGCGAGCGGTTGACGTCGCGGCTGGCCATCTGGCTGACCGTATCGCGCACCTTGTGCACCGCGTCCTTGGAATTGTGGGCGAGCTTGCGGATCTGCTCGTTGAAGGTGGTCGAGCGCTCCGACAGCGAACGCACCTCGTCGGCCACCACTGCGAATCCGCGACCCGCCTCGCCGGCGCGCGCAGCCTCGATGGCCGCGTTCAGCGCCAGCAGGTTGGTCTGATCGGCGATCGATTTGACATCTTCGAGCAGGCTGAAGATACCCTCCAGATGCTGGGTCATTTCATCGATGTGAGCGACGGTTGCAGAACTTTGTCCGGACACCTGGTCCAGCGCATCGACCATGCCTTCCATCTGCCGACTGGCCAGATCCGCGAAACGACGCACATCGATCTGGCTGGAGTCGCCGTCGATGATGCGGGTCATTGCCTGGCCCTGCTCGCGCGCCTTGCGGTTCATGGCGTCGAAGCTGGTCTGCAGGTCGCGTACCGCACCGCGCACCAGATTGCGGGTGCGCTCGATCTCGCCGCGGGTGCCGTCGACTTCGCGACCGACGAACTCGCGCAGTTCGGCCAACAGTGCCTGCTGCTCGCGCATCAGCTTCGAATCCGCCGCAGTGGGGCTGAGCCCGGCAGTGGTCAACCACCATACGAAAGCCACCCAGGCCAGGACCATGGTGGTCAACACCGCCAGTGAGGCAGGCCGCGGCACGCCGACGATTTCCACGCCCAGATGCAGCAAGGTCAGCAGGATCGCAGGTGCCAATCGGTAGTAGAGGCGCTTTTGCATGGCGTTTTCCAGTGGGTGTTGTGCGTGTGGCCCAGTGTGTGTGTGGCCAGGTTGCGGTGCGCGCCAGAAGCGCGGGTCTGTTCAGGTCCGATCGATCAGCGCGCAGCCACTTCCCTATCGGCGCTGCTGGCTGCATCTTGAGTGCCGGCCAACTGCAGCAGGCGCTGCGCGATCCGCTCCAGCGGCAGGATCTCGCATGCTGCCCCCAGCTTTACCGCGCTGCCGGGCATCCCCCACACCAGGCTGGTGGCCTGGTCCTGGGCGATGGTGTGGATGCCCGCCTCGCGCAGCTCCAGCAAGCCGCGCGCGCCGTCGTCGCCCATCCCGGTCAGGATTGCAGCCACCGCATTGCGACCCACGCTGTTGCGCACCGAACGGAACAGCACATCCACACTTGGCCGATGCCGGCTGACCGGCGCTGTATCGGTGATTGCGCACTGCCAGCGGGCGCCGCTGCGCACGATCTCCAGATGACGCCCGCCGGGCGCGATGTAGGCGTGCCCGGGAACGATCTGCTGGCCGTGCTGCGCTTCACATACGGACATCGCCGACAGGCGGTCCATGCGCTGCGCGAATGTGCGCGAGAACTCGGCAGGGATATGCTGAGTGATGACAATCGCAGGCGCATCCGGCGGCATCTGCTCGAGCACCACCCGGATCGCCTCGGTACCGCCAGCCGATGCGCCGATCGCGAGCAGCCGATCAGTGGTCCGGTAGCCGATCGCACCGCTGGCAATGGCAGCAGGAGCCCGAATGCCGGACTGCCGTTGCGCGGGCATCCGAGCCTGCGCTGCGGCCTTGACCTTGGCGCACAGTTCGTCGCCATAACCGCGCAGGCCTTCTGCCACCCCCAGTTTCGGCTTGGTCACGAAGTCGACCGCTCCCAGTTCGAGCGCCTGCAGCGTGACCTCCGCACCCGCCTCGGTCAGCGAAGAGACCATCACCACGGGCATCGGATGCAGCCGCATCAGATTTTCGATGAAGGTCAAGCCGTCCATGCGCGGCATCTCGACATCGAGGGTCAGCACGTCGGGCTTGAGCGCCTTGATCCGCTCGCGCGCGATGAACGGGTCGGCCGCACTGCCCACCACCTTGATCTCCGGATCGGCGTCCAGCAGCTCGGTAAGAACCTGCCGCACCAGCGCGGAATCGTCGACGATGAGTACTTTGATCGGCATCGGAATCCGGTTTCCTGCGTCAGTCGAACAGTTCCACCGCGCCGCTGGGCACGGCGCGCGCCAGCGCCCGCTGGTATTTCTTCTCATCCCGCACCAGCGCATCGTCGTGGACGTGTGGCAGACGCTTGACCAGCGCGCTACCTGTGCCGGGGAAATAGCAAACCTTGCGCGGATGGATCCCCAGCAAGTCCTGGGCCAGAATCGCGACGTTCTCGTCGGCCAGATAGCGCAGGACGAACTCCGAATTACGCGTGCCCACCAGATTGTGGGTAAAGTTCTGCAGCACGTTGCCACCGCCGAACACCTTGGCTTGCAGTCGTTCACGACGCGCACCGCGCTTGAGCAGCCCGTTGATCAGCAGCTCCATCGCGTAGCTTCCGTAGCGCGCACCGCTACCGCCATCGGCCTCCCCATCGGGCAACATGAAGTGGTTCATGCCCCCTATAGCGATGGTCGGATCGCGAATACACGCGGCAACGCAAGAACCAAGCACAGTGACGATCGCGACATCGTCGTCGCCGATGTAAAAGTCGGACGGCAGCAGCTTCACCGCACGCCGGTTCAGCTGCGCGTCGATGTAATGGACCATCTGCTGGCCCTCGCCCGAGTACACGGTTCGCGCGACCGCGCTCACAAGTCGGCGGCCGGGGCATCTGCGCGGCTGTACACGGTGCGCCCGCATGAGCGGAACAGATCCGCTGCATGGAAGAAGCTCTCCGAATGGCCCGCAAA
>Ga0209181_10004807_pt1 | contig 19830 bp, 12 predicted proteins | sample MAT05_FD_187208 | JGI IMG/M metagenome (GOLD analysis project Ga0209181, IMG submission 187208) | Freshwater microbial communities from Lake Fryxell liftoff mats and glacier meltwater in Antarctica - MAT-05 (SPAdes) (version 2) | ecosystem: Environmental > Aquatic > Freshwater > Ice > Liftoff... | reverse complement strand
GTCGTCGCCGCCAGGTCGCCGAGCAGGAGCGGCAGGCCGCCGCGTTCGGATTCGCGTCGGAAAGCCCGGGCGTCTTCGAACAGATCGTGGTTGCCCTCGCAGGCGGCGATGACGTGGCGTGCGCGCAGGGAGCGGACGATATCGAGGGCGGCAGGGAGATCGCGCAGGGAGTGATTGATGAAGTCGCCCGTCAGCGCGATTACGTCAGCGTTGAGGCGGTTTGTTTCCTCGACGATCCGTTCGAGCACGCGCCCGCGTGTGAACCGGCCGACGTGGAAGTCCGAAAGGTGGGCGATGGTCAGGCCTTCGAACGCAGGCGGCAGGCCGGCCACGGGGACATCGAGGGAGCGGATGCGGAATCCATCGAGCTGCGTCTCCCCGACTGCGGCTGCGCCGAGCGTGAGCATGGGCGGGGTGAATGCGGCGGCCGCGCCGAGGAATTCGCGGCGCGTGAAGCCGGTGGCGACCGGACTCACACGAGCGGGAGTTTTCCGGATGAGGCTGGCGATTTTCCTGGCGAGCCGCACCAGTCCTTGCGCCGAGCGCAGTGCGAGCCACGGGAGCAGGACGACGAGATGCCAGGCGAGGATCATGGAATTCACCGGGCGTGGGATGGCTTCCTCCAGTGAAACTCCGGTGCGGGACGAAAGAATCGCCACGAGGCCGGCGAACTGCATCGCGCCGAATGAAACGCCAAGCCAGCGCATCCATCGGATCCGCTGCCGGAGCGCATCGCGGCACCAGAGCAGGTCACCGAGCGCCATGAGCGAGAGAAGAATGATGAACGGCATCGAGGCACTCCTCGTCCAGAAATGCGCCGGGGGCAAATCGTCAGGCTCGCGGCTAGGCGTGATTCAATGTGAGTCCAAACGCTGGTTGCCGGCCAAAGCTGAGCGGCGCGTGAGTGCCGCGAGGCTTTGGACTGCGGTGGCTTGACCTAGGCAATACCCACAACTTTTGATCCCTCAAAACGGTGCCTGCGCGAGGTCGCTTGAAAATGTAAAGGAGACGCTGGTACGAACGGGTTTCCCTGTATTCCATCCCCGGATGCCAACGCATCCCGCTCCTGTTCACAATGATTCCCACGCGCACCGCCTCGGGGCGCAAAATGAGTTCAAGACCCACGATCTCAGAGACCCGCGCAGGGATCGCCGCTTGAAAATGATCGCCGCCGATTGGCTCGCCCAGCCGGGCGCTTCCATCCCGAAGGCCAGCGGCGGATGGGCCGGGGCCAAGGCCGCCTGCCGGTTTTTCGACAACGACGCCAGCGAACCGGCGGCGGTGCTGGCCGCGCACCGCCAGGCGGTGATCGAACGGGCGCGCGACACGCAGACGCGGAGGCGGCCGGTGAGGATGGTGTCGCGCACCGCCAGGCGGTGATCGAGCGGGCGCGCGGCGAGACCGTGCTGCTCGCGGTGCAGGATACGACGGCTTTGAATTTGAGCACCCATCGGCACCTCGCGCTGAGCCGCGCCGGACGCGGCCCCAGGAGCGCCACCGCGCCCGCCAGCCAATGGCTCTCGGAGCCCGAATGGCAGGCGCTCTGGTGCCACACCCACCGCAGCGCGACCCCGCCCGCCCAGCCGCCGAGCACGCGCGCAGCGGTGCGGATGATCGCGCGCCTTGGCGGCTTCCTCGGCCGCAAACACGACGGCGAACCCGGCATGATCGTCCTATGGCGCGGCCTCCAGCGCCTCCACGCCATCGCCACCGCCTGGGAAATCTTCACCCAAGCCCGGAAAGTTGTGGGTAATGCTTAGGTCAAGCCCCCGCACTCCAAAGCCTGGCGGCACTCACGCGCCGCTCTGCACTCACGCGCCGCTCGGGTTTGGCCGGCTGCCAGCCTTTGGACTCCCATTGAATCGCACCCCGGTGCGACTGCCTGCTCGTGGCGGGCTTGCACGAGCCGGTCGTTCCCTGCGACCATCGAATCGTGGGTCATCGACCGATGTTCCTCCTTCGCCACCAAACGTCATCTCCCCGTCTCCCAATGAAACTCATCCCCCTCATCCTCCTTTGCAGCCTCGCTGCCCGCGCCGACGTCGTGCTCGTGCGGGACGGCAAGGAACCGCTGACCATCTACACTGCGGCGAAGCCCGCTCCGCAGGAACGCGCGGCTGCCACCGAACTCGCCAAGTATCTCGAAAGGCTCAGCGGCACCGCATTCGCCGTGAAGCCGTCGCCATCGCCCGCACCGGACGCGGGAATCTTCATCGGCGCGTCGAATGATGCGCCCGCGACGACTCTCCCACCGGACGCTTTCAAAATCGAAGCCGCTGGCAAAACCGTGCGCCTCACCGGCGGCAGCCCGCAGGCCACGCAATCGGCGGTATTCGCATGGCTCGAAGAACAGCTTGGCTGCCGCTGGTGGACGCATTCCGAGGAAGATCTGCCAGCGGTGCGCGCGACACTTTCCGTCCCCGAGATGAACCGCGTGATCCAGCCGCCATTCGAGATTCACAACGTCTGGAACCGCGAGGCGCAGAGTCCGCTGAATCAATTCGCAGCCAAGGCGCGGACCACCAGTGCGACGCACTTCACCGGCGGGCACACGCTGTATCCGCTGCTGAAGGAATACGGCAGCACACATCCGGAGATTTATCCGCTGAACAAGGACGGCCAGCGCAAGCCGAACGATCTTCATTTCTGCTACATCGCGCCAGGAATCGCCGAGGCGCTGGCAGAGGCACTGGCAAAACAAGTCGAGGCAAAGAAGGGCGAACTGCAAAACACCATCTACTTTGCCGGCATGGGCGACTGGTACGGCGGCATGTGCGAGTGCGAGAAATGCAAGGCCATCTATGAGGAGGAAACGTGGACCGATCCCGATGGCAAAAAGAAGAGCGGCGTCAGCGCAACGCTGCTGCGGATGATCAACAGGACCGCCGAACTGCTCGACAAACGCCATCCCGGCATCCGCGTGGGCACCATGGCCTACATGAGCCTCGAAGCGCCGCCCGCGAAGACGGTGCCGCGGGAGAATGTCGTCATCCGCGTGCCGCGCCTGCGCCATTGCACCGTGCATCCCGCGCGCACGTGCGAGAGCAATGCAAGCTTCGCGCGAAACGTCGAGCGCTGGTGCCAGCTCGCGCCGGGGCGCGTTTACATCTGGGAGTATGCGACCAGTTTCACCCACTTCCTGAATCCCTTTCCCTGCCTGTTCTCGATGGCGGACAACCTCAAGTTCTATCACGAGCAGGGCATCCGCGGCGTGGAGATCCAGGGCAACTACGTGAGTCTGGGAGGCGACATGGCCGCTGTGAAAAACTACGTGTGGCGCAAAGTCTTCGCGCAGCCGCAGCGCGACCCGCATGAGTTGCTGGCGGAATTTTGCAAAGGCTACTTCGGCCCCGCGGGGGATGACATGATTGGCTACGTCGAGGCGCTGGAGAAGTCCGTGGTGGAGCCGAAGATCATTCACGCCGATGAGTTCGCGCAGCCGACGTACCTCACACCCGGGGTGCGGGCAGCGATGGAAAAGCACCGCGACCAGGCGCTCGCCCGGGTGAGAGGAAATGAAACCTTCGAACGGCGCATCCGTGAGACGGCCATCGGGCTGGAAGCCACGCTGCTGTGGAAAGCCGGCCCGCTCGCCGAGGCCGATGGCAGACTGGTCCGCACGGACATCCCCGGCGACTCGCTCGCCCGCGCGCGCGAAATGCTGAAATACATCCGCGGTGCGGGACCGAATGAATTTCAAAGCGGTCCCGCCTCGCATCTCGCGCTTCAGGCATTGCAGGGCGGTCCGCTGGTCTCGCTCGAACACGGTGCGCTGCGGGTGAAGATGGCCCCATTGATCAATGGGCAGTTGCGGCAGATCACCTGGCAGGGGAGGGACCTCCTGCACGTGGAGTCCAATGCGCGGATAAAGGGATTCCCGTTGTTGGGTGGCAGTTTCGACGGCGCAGGAACCCGGATCATGCAGCTCGAAGGTGAGCCATCGCCGACGAAAGTCCGGATGACTGGCGCCAGCGGCGTCGGTTCATTCGACAGCGCCCCGAAGCAGACGATCTGGAAAAACGTCGAGCTGAGTTCCGAGCGGGCGATTGCCATCACGATGGACGCAACGCAACTGGCCAAGACCGGGAGCAACCAGCGCGGAGCCGCGGTGACGACGGCCTACGCAACCGGCAAACAGCCCGGCGAAGTGCGCTGCGAGTATCAGGACGAGGCTGATCAATGGCACGCACTTGCCCTCTCCGCGGAACAGCCGGAGCAGCCGCTCCCCAAGCTCAAGGCCCTGCGCATCCGCCTGCCCGCGCAGTCCTGCACGGTGCTGGATCGCTACATTTCCCCCGCGGCCACCGGCGGCAAGGTGGTCCTGAATCCCAAGGACGCCACGCTCACCACGACGGTGAACACCACCCCCGTCGATGCCCCGCTGAATGGCGCGACAAGATTCCTGGAGCGGCGGATCGAGATCCTGCCGTGACAGGGAACGTGTGAGCTGCTTGCGGCGAACTGGAAATCGCCGCTCGCAGGGGGAGTGATTGAAATTGAGTCCGAAGTGACAGGGTGCAGATCGCGGCAACCGCAAGGAGGGGTGCTTTGAAAGCGCCCTCTGGCAGCGGTCGCTCCGCGCCGCTGCCAGCTCCGGCGTGGCTACGCAGAAGGATCATCGAGTGTCCCAGATCCCCGGTGCTGCCCACGCCTGTGGCTCGATGCGGCGCGGAGCGACCGCATCGAGAGGGCGCTCTCAAAACGCCCCTCCTTGATTTCGCCACCACGCTTTGTTGGACAGGAAACGAATCACGCCCCCTCGCAGGGCGGACCGTTATTCGTGGTTTCCAAGCGCCCTTTTCCGGGTAAACATCCGCTGAATGCTGAGCATCCGCCTGACCTCGCAGGCCAGGGATGTTCTTCCCGCCAACCATCGAATCGCCGTTCCCATGAAACACAGTCCCGCATCTAAAACCGTTTCCACCCGCAAACACATCCGCCCGCTCGCCGGGCTCATCGCCGGGCTCGTGCTGCTGTCCGCGGCGATGGTGATCGCGCAGGAAAAGGATCCGGCAGCCCCCGCCGAAAAGGCTCTGCAAGCCGGAGGCAACGCCCGCGCCGAGGAGATGCGCGCCCGGGCGCGAGCGAAGATCGATGGGGCGCTGCAGATCCAGGCCGAGGCTGCGCGCATACGGGCGGAGACCCTCGGCGGTGCGGTGAAGGCCGCTGCCGGGGTGGCGGCGAAAGAGGCCGCAAAGCCTGGCGAGAAGGATGCGGCGAAGGGGAATCTCGCAGAGGAGGATGTGGTGCAGGTGGCGCCGGGCGGAAATGTCCGCGTCGAGGTGAACGGCCAAGCCATCGAGATCCAGGGCGGCGCGATTCAGATGAACGGCGGCAACGGAGTGCTTCCGTTCCAGTTTGGCAACGGGCGCGTGCAGATCGGCGGGGGCGCGGTCGGGGTGGCAAACGCCAATGCCGGAGCCGCCAAGCCATCCGGGCCTTCGATGATTTTCACCCCGGCGTTCCCCTTTCATCCACTGCCGAACCCGGAGACGTGGAAGTTCGCGAAGACCGGCTACCTCGGCCTGCGTCTCGACGGGCCGGCACAGGACGCCGGGGCGGAACCGAAACCCGCCGGTGCAAAGAAGGATGGGGTGACGGTCAACTCGGTCGCGGAGGGTTCGCCGTCGGAGAAGGCGGGTGTGCAGGGGGGCGACCGCGTGATGAAATTCGACGGCAAGGAAGTCGGCGACGCCGATGAGTTGCGCGGGATGATCCGGGCCGCGCGTGCCGGGACCATCGTGAAGCTGGCGGTGAAGCGCGGCGACAAGGATATCGAACTGAAAGCGGAACTCGCGGTGAACCCGTTCGAGATCGCCCAGGCGGCGCAGGCGCAGGGCATCCGGGTGTTCGGCAACCGCGAACCGCAGGCGGTGCCGGGCGTGGTGACTTTCGCCGGCCGCAACAGCGCCGCGAACACACGCACGGCGTCCGGCACAGCAGGCAGCGCGGACAAGGACATCATCCGCCTGCGCGACGGGAACCGCTTCACCGGCAGCATCACGGGCTTCGACCCGGCGCGCGGGGTCATCTTCGAGCGCAGCGGCGCGGCCACGCTCGAACTGATCGAGGATGGCATCGAGAACATCGCATTTGCCGACCGCACGAAGGGCGCGGAGCAGATGAACAAGGCGACGCTCCAGCTTCTCGACGGGAGCTGGTTTTCCGGCGAGTCACTGACCATGGACGGCGGAAAAATCACCCTCGCCCTGAATGAGGCCGCGCGGCTGGAATTCCCGCGCGGGCAGGCGCAGTCGATCACCCTTTCCGACGGCACCGCCCCGCAAATCTACGAGGGACCGGGCAGCCTCGCAGGGTGGTCTTCCGGGCGCAACGGTGGCGGGCAATGGGTGTACGCGGATGGCTGGCTCCGCTGCGTGAACAACGGCGCGATCGGGCGCGACTTCGGCCAGATGCCGGATCCGATCGACCTGTCGTTTGAGGTGAACTATCCGCCGCACATGCAGCACTTCAGCGTGACGCTCTTCTCGCCGGGCATCAACCAGAGCGGACCCGGCACGCTGACGCTGCAATTCGGCCCGAACCAGATCAGCGGGAATCATTTCGACGGGAAGCGCACCAACCAGTACCGGGCAGACCTTCCGCAGCCGAAGTTCGGCGGCGCGATGAAGGCCGAGACGCGCAGCTTCCGCATCCTGGTGGATCGCGTCGAGGGCCGCGCGCTGATCTACTCGGATGGCGAGAAGCGCGCCGAGTGGAAGCTCTCCAAGGTGAAAGCCGCGGACATGCCGAAGACCGGCGGCACCTTTTCCATCACGTCGCAGGTCTTCACCCCGGAGCACAAGTTCGGCCTCGGGAAAGTCCGCGTCATGCCGTGGGACGGCAAGGAGCCCGGCAAAGGCGGCGGACCCGCGGAGCTGATCGCCGACCGCGTGCTCACCTCGGCGCGCACGACGACGGACGGGGAGATCGAGCGCATCACCGAGAAGGAGGTGCAGATTGCCGGACAGCCCGCGGTCGCGCGGCAGGGCACGGTCTTCATGCGCTTCACGCCGCGGGTGAAACCGGACGCACTGCCGAAATCCGCAGGCACGGTGCGGCTGCGCAATGGCAGCGAATTCACCGTCACCTCGGTGAAAGGCGAGGGTGGGACGCTCACCGTCACGACACGCTTCGGCTCGCAGTTCACACTGCCGCTGGAGGCGTTCGATGAACTTTCCCTGCTCCCGCGCGACGGCGATCCGCAGGATCCGGCGAAGGAACTCGACCTTCTCACGCTCACCGATGCCACGCAGCTCAAGGGCACGCTCGTCACCCCCGTCGCCGACGGGAAGCTCCAGTGGAAGATCGCCGCGTCACGCGAGCCGCTCACCTTCGGGGAGAAAGACGTCGCAGGCGTGTTCCTTTCGCAAACGCGCAAACCGGACGAAGCTGCGGCGCTGAGCGGCACCGCCGTCATCCGTCTGGCAAACGGCGACTGGCTGCCCGGCGAGATCATCTCGCTCGACGACCGCCGCATCGTCGTAAAAAACAGCCTCGCCCATGACCTCGCATTTTCCGCGGAGTCCCTGCGGAGCATCTTCCTGTCGCAGGACGTCATCGCGAGCATGGCCGACGGTTCGACCGGGAGCGAGCTGTGGAGCAAGGGTCGCATCCGAAACGGATACGGCATGAACACCGTCAACTTCATCGGGATGCAATCGTCCAGCGCGCGGACGCAGCAGGCGAACGGCTGGGTGTATCACGACGGGAGCTACATCGTGCCGAAAGGCAGGGGCAGTGGAGGTGGGCTCTCAAAAAAATGGCCCGCGTACGCTGGCAACTACGCGATCCACTTTGAGATCGAGGGCAGCAATCGCTCGAACAGCTTCAACGTCCAGATCATGAACTCCAGGCAGGAGCAGACGTTCTCCCTGTACTCCTATGGCGGAGGACAGATGCAAGGCCACTACCAGGGCCGCGGGGCGGACGCGGCGCGCGGCGGCGGCATGAAACAATTCCAGTTCCAGGACAAGGTCCTCGCCAACGCAGCGAAGATCGAGGTGACGCTCGTCCTCGACCGCAACGCACGGGCGTTCCGCGCATTCGTCAACGGCAAGGAAGCTGGGAAGATCGTCTTCAAGCCGGAGCAGGTGCAGGCGGCATTCGACCTCGCGAGTGTGAACATCACGCCGTCATTCGGCGGCGGCGGTGACCGCGCGTCTCGCGTCGCCAACCTCTGGATCGGCCCGTGGGAGGGTGCCGGACCGCAGACCGCCGACCCCGCCGGCGAGAAGCCGAACGACGGTGCAAATCCCGCCGGCAGCGCCGAACCCAGGCCGGTCATCCATCTTGCAAATGGCGACGAATTCTCCGGCAAACTCCTCGCCCTGACCGCCGACGAATTGAAGGCCGACTCGGAAGCTGGCCCGCTCGAACTCCCGCGCGACCGCGTGGCCTGGGTGCGCTTCCCCGGTGCCGCGCCGAACAACGGCGGCCACTACCCGCGCCTGCGCTTCCATGATCGTGGTGTTCTGTCGGTGACGGATCTCGTCGTGGACGCGGAGAAGGTGAAGTGCAGGACGCTGCAAGGCCAGGCGATCGAGTTCCCGCTCAGCGTGGTGAAGGAAGTCGTCTGGCGTCCGGTGCCATAGTCCGCTGCCGCTCCATCCCGCCGCCGCGCGCGGATTTCTCCCATCAACTGCATCGGGCGGAAATTGCCTGCACTTCTCACACTCAAGGCATGTGATGCGACAGGGTATTGCGCCGCCTGGACTGCAAGCCTGCGAAGCGGGCGGCGTTCCCGTAGCGTGGCTCTCCCGAGCTGCGCCGCAGTGAGCGCCGGCACGGCGCAGCTCGGGAGAGCGACGCTACAAACGCGGCCTGCCTGCGGAGTGGGAGAGATGCGGAAATGGCCTGCATTTCTCACACTCTCGGAGAAAGCGACGGGATCGTGTTGCAGAGGCCGCTCGTGGAGTGATGAGTTATTAGTGATTAGTTCTCCGGGCGGTGGCGCAACTAATCACTAATTAGATGTGAGCGCAAAAAGTCCCCGAACAGTCTGTTTTGCGTCGTAACCGCCCGATGTCTTCACGTAAGTCGTTGATGTTCGAGCTGAACGTTTCCGGTTCCAGACTTTTTGCGCTCGCATCTAATTACTCATCACTTTCCTCTCATCGACTGTGAGAAATGCAGGATAGCGCCGCAGCTCCCGCCCGTTTGCCCGCCGTCACACGCCGTTGGTTGCGGCCCGCGATGACTGAGCTTCAAACCGTGAATGGAGGTCCGCGGAAAGCACGGAAAGACACGGAAGGCAGATGCATCCGCCGTTACCACGACTCAACCAATGGATGAGCAGCAAAGGCTTCAAAGCTGCTTCACTCCGTGTCCTGTCGTATCTTCGGGGGGCAGGGACAGGCTGTACCTACTCCTCAAAAATAGCGCGCGAGTCCCTTTGCAACTTGGTTTCTGACGGGCAAAAGTTAAATTCTACCTGTGAAAAAATTACCGTTTCAGAAACCGCTCACCGCATGGGAGATCGCCGTGCGCGAGGGAACCGACATGAGCTTGATCGGGGCGGTGAAAAGCAAATTCCTGGCAGTAGTCATTTATCGCCATGAGTCTTGATCCCGCGGAGTCGTTCATTGATTGGGCGCTGAACCCGGCGCGGACGCTGGAGGAGCGCTTTGCGACGCTGACGGTGGTGGAGATGTGCGTGATCTGGGATGAGGTCCGGCGCAAAGTCCATTGCCACGACTATGAAACAAGGCGGGCGATGTGGGAGGCGCGCAGGCTCAATCCGGCGTATGTGCCGTTGCTCAGGGAAGAGGAGGTGCGCATCACCGCAGGGCAACTGGAGGGGCTGACCTCCTACTCGACAAACCTGTCTGGGGACAGGCCGATCCGTGATCTGGGGGTTCTCCGCTTCATGCCGAATCTGGAGACCCTCAGCCTTTCGGGCTGCGAGGTCGGGCACTACGAGGTCATGCGGCATTTGCCGAACCTGCACACGCTCTACATTCATGGCGGTGATACGGAGGACCTGCGCGGTATCGGGCACTGCAGGAGCGTGCGCTTCCTGCACATCAGGAACGAGTGCCCCTGGCCGCGGCTGGATGGGTGGGAGCAACTGGTGAACTTGGAGACCCTCGTGTGGTATGGCTCGGGGCTGGCCTTCCTTTCCGTGCCGGAGCTGCCGGCCCTGCGGCGCTTTGATCTGGAATACGGGCAATATTATACGCAGAGCGTAAACACGATCAAAGACTTCCATCAGTTGCCCGCCATGCCGCTGCTGGAGCACTTCACGGGCTGGCATTTCTACCGGCTCGACGGCATCGAGCGCTACCCTCGCCTGCGCGCGCTGATCATCGTGGGTTGCTTTCCCTCGCTGGAGAAGCTCTCGTGTCTGAAGCAGCTCACGCACCTGACCATCGGCAACGACGATATCCCCGACATCAAGCCGCTGCTGGCAGTGCCGGAGCTGCATCAGCTCAGGATACGAACGAAGCGTCCGCACGACTACTCCATCCTGGCCGACGCCCCTCAGCTCCGTGAAGTCCGCGCCCACGGTTGCGATGTCCCGCAGGTGGACCTGCACACCCTCAGCCACATTCTTCCTGGCTGGGAGGATCGTTTAGCCGCCGCAGAGCCGCGCGCGCTGCCGCCACCCGTCTTGCGCGCCCAATACAAAGACCAGGAGGAGAACCCACGGGAGTCCTTTGCCTACTCAGAATGCGACGAGACCGGCTGGCATGGGAACCGCCTCTTCCAAGAGAACGAAGAAGAATGGGTGCGTGAGCAGCTCGTGGCCGCACTGGAAGACGCAGGCTTGATGAAACTGCCCGGTCTCGAAGTCAGCGGACGGCATGCGGAAGAAGAGCACGTCCCGTACAGATGGTTCAGCCACGCCAGCACTCGAAGCAGGGAACTCGGTCTCCGCCTCCACACCATTCAGGTCATCAGCCGTCTTCGGGACATCATCGCCTGCATCCGCAGCGTCCTCGTCCGCACCCGCTACCGCTGGTCCGTCCAGATCACCGGTTCCCCGAATTCCTCTGACTACGATTACCTGGAAACCAGGCGGAAACGCACCCCCGAGGAGGAAGCAGAAGATGAACGCGAAAGCCGCGAGTATTATGAAAAAAAGCGCAAGGAGGAACAGGAATACCTCGCCCGCGAGTTGCGCCTGAGAATGCTCAAAGAAGACGGCCAGGAACCCGACCCCGCCGACTTCAACCCGACCCCGCCGCCGAAGGATGGCGGCAAAAGTGGCGGCGTGGCCACCCTCACCAAACCCGAGGACGAAGAGCCCCCGCCCATGAAGTTCGATCCCCCAAACCTCGACTACGGCAACGAGGATGACGAAGACGACTCCAAAGGCGGTCTCGCCGAAGGCGAACCTGGCCAGGAAGACAACGACGAACACTGGCTTCCCCTCCCGCCCCACGTGGACCCCAATACCTTCTGGGCCGATCTCTACCTCTACATCACCGTGACCGAGGACTGCATCCACACCGGCCGCCAACACGTGACAGCCGTGGAATACCTCATGGACCAAAAAATCGAGTGGCCTGACGAACCGGAGGAGCAGAAGTAGAGGGCGGGGCGAAGGCCATGCTTGTGCCGCATCAAGTGTGATGTGATGTATTCACCGACTGCGCGCAGGGCGTGACCGGTGACTGGATAGAAGTGACTGGTATCCAGCCAGGATTGTCCCGTGAAAACCGGAGGACCAGTCACCGCCCAAGCGGCTGGAAGCATGCTTCCACTTTTCTCACATCACCACTTTGTACCGCAACCGGATAGGCATGCTCTGTTCGTATACAGTCGCCCGGACGTGCAGAGACTGGGGTGCTGAACTTGCGCGTTCCGCCCAAGCCGCAGGCTACGCCCAAGCCGCAGGCTTCGCCCATGCCACAGCCTGCGCCGCCGGCACCGCCGGCATCGTCGGCACCCCCGTTATCGCGTTGACCGCGTCCGTCTGCTTCGTCGTGCGCGATGCGCCCGCATCCACGATGCGGCGTGCATTCTCGTAGTCCGAGACAAAGCCCGAGTTATCCACGCGGAACCGCTCGACCAGCTTGTCCAGGCGCTCATCGAGGAGCAGGTCCACTTCATCAAAGGCATCACTGAGCTGCTGGGTGACCGTCTTTCCCGAGGCGCGCGCCTCGCGAGGCCTCGTCAGGATCGCATCATAAGCATCGATCTTGTCCTGCAGATCCTTCGCGTCCGCCGCCGTGATATTGTAATCACCGAGCTGCTTCACCACCGCCGCAGTCACCACCTGAATCCCCTGGCACCGGTCGAGGCTCGTTTTGTCGCGCCCGTTGAGCAGGGCGCTCAACCGGAAATCCACGTTAGCGAGCAGCTCGCGACTGTTCGTCTTGGCCGCAAACGCCGCCACCGGCCCGGCAATCGCCACTGCCGCCTTCCCCGTCGCCCGCCGCAGATTCCGCTTGTCCTGGGTGATGCCGGTGGTCGGCGACGCCTGGGACTTCGCGAGTTCCTCAATTCCCTCGACCAAGTCGGTGAACTCCGCGAAGTCATCCGCAAATGCCTTCATCTTCGTCCAGACAGTTTTGTTCGTCTCGCACACGCCCTTCAGGGCGCGATACGCCAGCAGCATATTTTCTTGGGTTGTATTCATGCGAGTCCAACAGGTAGCTAAGTGCCACGCAATGCCCTCCCCCCGGCACGCGAGGGCTAACCTGCATTTCTCACACTCCTTGCATGCGATGCGACAGGGTGTTGCGGCGCCTGCACTGCACCCCGGCGAAGCGGGCGGCGTTCACGTAGCGTAGCTCTCCAGAGTTGCGCCGCAGTGAGCGCAGGCGCGGCGCAGCGCAGGAGAGCTACGCTACAATCGCGGCTTGCCGCCGGAGTGTGAGAAATGCGGGCTAAACCTATTGAGCCTCGTGCATGGCGTGACGGGCGCGGGCCAACCCGGAGGGTTGCCGGAAATTAGCCGGTGGTGAAACCACCGGACCACGGGTTTCCAAATGCAACCGCCCCGGCAGGGGCGGCGGAAACCTGATGAACACACGTTCCCCGCGCAGCAGCCGGGGCGCATGTTCTTTTTTCCGAACGATCCGGTGGTGTTCGCATCGCTCGACCACCGGTTAATTTCCATCAGCCCTCCAGGCTGTCACTCAAATGCGCGAGTCCCAATAAAACCGTGAATGGAGGTCCGCGGAAAGCACGGAAAGACACGGAAGGCAGATGCATCCGCCGTCACCACGACTCATCCAATGGGTGAGCAGCAAATTTTCCAAAGCTGCCTCATTCCGTGTCCTTTCGGGTTTTCCGTGGACATCCCATCGCCGTTTCTCGGTTTAGCCAGGGGAAATAGTGGGCGGCCACCTCGCTGCGCTCGGTTCGTTGCTCTTCTCCGCGGTGGGAACCTGGCCCACAAGGCACGAATCCAATGCAGAGTCCAATCGGGAGTGCCCCTTCGGCAGGGAATGAACCCGGCTCAATGCCAGCGTCTTGCCCGAAAGGGAGAGGCTCTTTTTCTTCTATTTCCCGCACTTTCGCCTCGTCTTTGGCGGAGTTTGCCGGCACCGTGCGACATCGTGAAAGTCCCCACGCTCTATCTCGATACCTCCGTGATCGGCGGTTACCACGACCCCGAATGGATGCAGGACACGCGGGAACTTTGGCGGCAGCGCTAAGGCGGATTGTGGCGATTCATGGCGTCCGGCTTGGGCGCCCGGGAAGTCATCGGCGCACCGCCGGATGTGCGGCATTTATTTGAAGACACGTTTGACCGCGGCAGCGACTTGCTCCCCGTCACGGACGAAAACGAAGATCTCGCGCGGCAGTATCTGGGGGCGGGTGTGGTGAGTGCGAAGTATGAGGACGACGCGCGGTACGTCGCCATCTGCACAGTCCACCGCGTGAACCATCTGGTAAGTTGGAATTTCAAACACCTCGTCAACGTGCGGCGAGAGGCGGGATTCAATGCGGTGAACCTGTTGCAAGGCTACCCGCCAATCAGTATCGTCAACCCAAAGGAGTTAATCTATGGCAACACCGACAACGAAGACATTTGACGCCGTGGAGATGTCCCGCCGCTTGCGCGAGGACACCAGCCGCAAGCTCGCCGCACTCACCCGCGCAGAGCGCCTCGCCCTGCTCAACGCGCACCTTCGTCCTGCTTCAAGCGAGGATCGCTCGACGTCGATCGTGCGCGAGGAACCGCCGAAGCCGTGATGCCCGGAAACGAAAGCATCGCCGAAATGCATTGCGCACGCGCAGAGAGTGCCCGGAAATGGAAAGCAATCAGTCCGTCGCTCGTTCCCCCTATGCGAGAAGAATGATTGAAGCCATCTGCCGCCCGTTCACCCATGAAGCCATCTTCCCCGCTCCGGCGATTCAAGGCAGCCGCCCGGAGCGCAAGACTGCCCCAAGCACTGAGAGCGTTCGTCAAGACTTCCAAGATTTGACTCCTCACCCCTATTTTCCGGAAGAAGCGCGCGGAGCGACGCGCTCCACCACCCCTTGCGGCGTCCCTCTTTCCCGCAATCGGACGGTATGAATCGTATCACCCAATGGGTGGCAGCAAAGTTTTGAAAGCTGCCTCATTGTGTCCTTTCGGGTCTTCCGTGGACATACCCATCGCCGTTTCTCGGTTTAGCCAGGAGAAATAGTGGGTCGCTATCCCGCTGCGCGCGGTTCGTCGCTTTCCTCCGCGGTGCGAAGCTGGCCGACGATGCACGCCTCTCATGCGGAGTCGAATCGGGAGTGCCGCTTCGGCAGGGAATGAATCCGGCGCAATGACAACATCATGCGCGAAAGGAAGAGGCTCTTTTCCTGCTGTTTGTCTGTCGCTCTGTTCTGTCGAGTAAATGTTCGAGCCGCGCTGTTGAGGCGCATCAGCACGGAACGATTTCAGTCGTGCTATGCTCGCAAAGATGTTTACAGATTCCTGCGATGGTCCGCCCCAAATCCAACGGTTCCGCCTCGGTCAAAGGCTCATCCGCCACGCGTCGCTTCTCAATGATGAATCTCGCCCTGCGCGGTATTGAGGCAGACTTCGGCCCTGAGAATGCCGACTCCTTCCACCGCGCCGCTGTAGAAGCCGCATATTTTCTTCGCTGAATTAAATGCCATCACCTTCCAACACCTCCGGTCTGCGCGACAACCACACCCGGGGAACTGTCGCTGACTTCCTGCGCGCAAAGAGCCAGACAGGGTCCAAGCTCTCCATCGTCTCGGCCTACTTCACCATCTACGCCTACGACGGGATCAAGGAGGAACTGGATCGCATTGAACACCTCGATTTCCTGTTCGGCGAACCGTCCTTCATCAACCGCCTCGATCCCAGCAAGACAGACAAGAAGGCCTTCATTATCGATGCCGCCGGGCTAGAACTCGCCAACAAGCTCCAACAGAAACGCGTCGCCAAGGAATGCGCCGATTGGATCGAAAGCAAAGTGGACATCAAGACCATCAAGCAATCGAACCTCCTTCACGGCAAAATGTATCACGTCGCCAACGGTGGCGTGGAGGACGCCATTCTCGGCAGCTCCAACTTCACCGTGCGTGGGCTTGGCCTCGGCGCTGTCGGGAACAATATCGAGCTGAACCTCATCGTATCAGACGACCGCGACCGTCAGGAACTCAAGCAATGGTTCGATGAGCTGTGGGGCAACGACGCGCTCGTCAAAGACGTGAAGGGTGTGCCGCCGATCCGATGTATTGTCACACTGGAGGAATAACGCGATGAAGAGGTTTCAAGGGAGAATACCATTGGTAAACACCTTCGGAAAAGCGTCTCTACATCCAGTCGACGGCACACCCGACGTGAAGCAGGATGTCCTCAACTACCTCAAGCAACTCTACGAGAACCACACGCCCGAATTCATCTACTACAAGACTCTCTTCCACATCTTCGAGAAGTTCCTCGGCGACGCGGGTAAGACGGACGCAGACCTCGGCAAAACCAGCTTGTTCGAGACTGACATTTGGAAAGCCCTTTTCGAGTTTCAGAAGGACGGAGCCAAGGGTGCCATCAACAAAATCCTCCGTCACAATGGCTGCATCATCGCGGACAGCGTCGGGTTGGGAAAAACCTACGAGGCGCTCGCGGTCATGAAATACTTCGAGCTGAAAAATGAGCGCGTTCTCGTGCTCTGCCCGAAGAAGCTGCGCGCCAACTGGACAGTTTACCGGGCCAACAGCCTGCTCAATCCGTTTGGCTCTGACCGCTTCCGCTATGACGTCCTCTCCCACACGGACCTCAGTCGCGAGACCGGCCACTCCGGGGACATCAATCTCGCGACCCTGAACTGGGGCAACTACGACCTCATCGTCATCGACGAGTCGCATAACTTCCGGAACAACACGCCCGGCAAGCGCGATGACGAAGGGAACATCATTCGCAAAAGTCGCTACCAGCGGCTCATGGATGACATCATCAAGTCCGGCGTGCGCACCAAGGTCCTCCTGCTCTCGGCCACGCCGGTCAACAACGACCTCAAAGACCTCCGCAATCAGTTGTATTTCCTGACCGAGAATAAGGACGACGCCTTCGCGGAATCCATCGGCGTGGGCAGCCTCAAGGAAACCCTCGCCACCGCGCAAAAAGTCTTCACGCAATGGGCCAAGAAACAAACCACTGAGCGCAAGACGGGCGAATTGCTGGAGAAGCTCAGTGCTGCCTTCTTCAAGCTCCTCGATGAGCTGACCATCGCCCGTTCGCGCAAACACATTCAGAAATACTACAAGGCGACTATCGCGCAGCTCGGCGGATTCCCGAAGCGCGAGAAGCCGGTCTCCATCTATCCCGAGATCGACTTGCGCGGGCGCTTCCTCTCCTACGACAAGCTCAACGACGAAATCGCCGGCTACAAACTCGCGCTCTTCAACCCATCACGATTCGTTCTGCCAGACCACAAGGCCGACTATGAGAAGAAGGGCGCGTTCCCCTTCACGCAAGGCCAGCGCGAAACCTTCCTCATCGGCATGATGAAGGTGAACTTCCTCAAGCGCCTCGAAAGCTCCGTGAAATCTTTCGAGATTACGATGGAGCGCACGATTGCCAAGATTGAGGGTCTCGAAAAGAAGATCAGAAACTTCCAGGCGCTGCCCAAACTGAATCCCGAATCCGAGGAGCTGGAACTCGAACTCGACGACCCCGGCCACGATGAAGATTTAGAAGAGGCCATGCAGGTGGGTGGCAAACTCAAGTTCCGCTTGAATCACCTCCGACTCGATGGCGAAGACGGCTGGCTCAAGGCCCTCAAGCGCGACAAGGACCAGCTCCGCATTCTCTACAATGCCGCCCAGGACGTCACACCCGCCACGGACGCCAAGATGGCCGAACTTAAAAAACTCATCGCGGCCAAGGTCGCAAAGCCCACGACGAACAAGCTCGGTGAACCGAACCGGAAGGTTCTCGTGTTCACCGCCTTCGCCGATACCGCGACATATCTCTACGAATCGCTGCTTGATTGGACGCACAAGGAACTCGGCATCCATGTTGCTCTCGTCTGCGGCGGCGGTGACACCCGCACCACCTTGGGCGAACGCGCCTACGACCACATCCTCACCAACTTCTCACCGCGTGCGAAACACCGCGCCAAGATTCCTTCCATGCCGCAGCAGGGCGAGATCGACCTCCTCATCGCCACGGACTGCATCAGCGAAGGCCAGAACCTTCAGGACTGCGACTATCTCTTCAATTACGACATCCATTGGAATCCCGTCCGCATCATCCAGCGCTTTGGGCGTATCGACCGTATCGGCAGCGTCAGCCACACGGTGCATCTCGTGAACTTCTGGCCCACACCCGACCTCAACAAATATCTCAACCTCAAGAACCGCGTCGAAGCCCGCATGGCGCTCGTGGATCTCTCCGCCACCTTCGAGGACAACGTGCTCAAGAACGAGGAGATCGAAGACATCATCTCCGACGACCTCCGCTATCGCGACAAACAACTCCTCCGCCTCAAGGATGAAGTCCTCGACATCGAAGACCTTGGCGACAGCGTCTCTCTTTCCGAGTTCACCCTGGACGACTTCCGGCTCGAACTCCTGAAATATATCGAGGCTAACAAGCAGGCGCTCGAAGACGCCCCCTTCGGCCTCTACACCTGTGTCCCGCCGCATCCTGACTACAAGGTCATCGGTCCCGGCGTCATCTTTTGCTTCAAACAGGGTGGCACAGACATTCCTGTCTGTGATTCCGACAGTAACCAGACAGGAATGTCTGCTCCACAGTCCATCAATCCGCTCCATCCCTACTTCCTCGTTTACGTCCTCGACGACGGCAACGTCCGCTTCGGCTTCGCCCATCCGAAGCAGATTCTCGACATCTACCGCGTCCTTTGCTCCGGCAAAGCGGAAGCCTATGGCCAGCTTTGCAATCTCTTCGATCAGCAGACGAATCACGGCAGCGACATGAAAGCCTACGACCACCTATTGCATAAAGCCGTGGACTCCCTCGCCGCCACCTTCCGCAAACGCGCCGCCTCCGGCCTCCAATCCGCGCGCGGTTTTGTCCTGCCTGATGCAAAGGAACAGGTCCACGAAAAGACCGACCTCGAACTCGTCACCTGGCTCGTCATCAAAGCCCCATGAAATCCGCACTCGCCAATTTCCAGACGCTTCCCCTGAAGGACGCCTCCCGCCAGCTTCTCGCCAAGCTCGGTTACAAGAGCGACAAGTTCATTGCCGGCGCAGGCTCATTGCCCCAAGCCTTTCTCGACCTCTTCGCCGCCGGTCACGCCTTCGATCAGGCCAAGGCCCTCGTCCCAGATTGGAAATCCGCCGACCTCCTCTTCCAGCTCACCGACGCGGAACTCAGCCGCGAATCCAGCCTCTTCACCGACGACTCGGTCCAGCGCGGCCTGCTCAAATCCTACGTCTTCATCGCCATCGAGCTGAAAGGCAGCGACTACGCTCGCGGGAAATTCTCCGCAATCGTCCGGCAGATCAATCGCCTCTTCCCCATGCCCGTCATGGTGCTCTTCAAGTGTGGCGCAGACATTCCTCTCTGCGATTCAGGCAAGAAGGCAGACAGGAATGTCCGCCCCACCCTCACCATCGCCGTCATCAACCGCCGCGCGAGCAAGCTCGACGAAAGCAAAGACGTCCTCGGCAAGGTCACCCTCATCCGCGACATCGACTTCGCCCAGCCCCACCGCGGCCACCTCGACATCCTCGCCTCGCTGGCCCTCGCCGCACTCAAGCACCCGCAGAAGCAGCCCATCACCGACTTCGACACCCTCCACGCCGCGTGGGAGCAAATCTTCAACGTCGAGCTGCTCAACGAGCGCTTCTACCGCGAGCTGGCCAACTGGTATTTCTGGGCGCTCCCGCAGGTCGAGTTCCCCGCCGACCTCGAGCCCGACGACGAAAAGCGCCGCGCCACCGGCCTCATCCGCCTGCTCACCCGCCTCATCTTCTGCTGGTTCCTCAAGGAAAAGGACGGCCTCATCCCTGAAAAACTCTTCGACCAATACGCCCTCGCCAAACTCCTCAAGGGTGGCCCGGACAATCCTGTCTGGGATCCTGAATCCGAGACCAGTTCCACCTACTATCAGGCCATCCTGCAAAACCTCTTCTTCGCCACGCTCAACCAGCGCATGGGCAAGGACGCCAAAGGCCAATCCTACCGTGTCTTCGCCAAGGACGATGGCTGGCAAAAAAACCGCGCCACCTACGACGTCAACAACCTCTACCGCTACGAAAAGCTCTTCGCCGTCCCCGAGGACGAAGCCCTCGCCCAGTTCGCCGACATCCCGTTCCTCAATGGCGGACTCTTCGAGTGCCTCGACCGCACCGAGGAAAGTAGCACAGCCGTCTCGGCTGTGGGGCCAACGGGCGTCTCGCCCGTTGCGTTAGCCGACGAAAAAACCACCTTCAAAAAGCGCTACCTCGACGGCT
>Ga0209181_10004806_pt1 | contig 19835 bp, 14 predicted proteins | sample MAT05_FD_187208 | JGI IMG/M metagenome (GOLD analysis project Ga0209181, IMG submission 187208) | Freshwater microbial communities from Lake Fryxell liftoff mats and glacier meltwater in Antarctica - MAT-05 (SPAdes) (version 2) | ecosystem: Environmental > Aquatic > Freshwater > Ice > Liftoff... | reverse complement strand
GTTCGTCGCTCCGACCACGCCCGCCACTAGCACGGCGGCGGCTGCGACCAACCCGGCCACGGTGTACGTCGGCGTCATACTCGTCGCTCCTTTCGCGAGTCGGCGGACGGCGGGCGACACGTCCGCCCGGTCCGCGGTCCGCTGCATCAGTTCGGGGGGAACGGCGTGGGCCGACGCCGCGGTGCCGAGCGCGGCGAGCGCCGGGGCGACGCCGCGGCCGGCGAGGCGGGCCACGAGCCGCGCCTTCGCCCGCGCCACCTGGCCGGCGACGGCGCCCGGGGTGCGGCCGAGGCGGGCGGCGGCTTCGGCCTGGGTGAGCCCGTCGAGGATGCACAGCACGAACGCCGCGCGGTCGGCCGGCGGCAGCGCCGCGACCTCGCGGTGAACGACAGCCATCGTGTCGGCCCAGTGGTCGGGCGCGGGTGACGCCTCGGGCACCGCGGCGGCGCGCTCGCGGGCGCGGCGCCGCGCCGCCTGCCGCCGTGCCGCGAGGCCCACGCGCAGCGCCGCCCCGTGCAGCCACGCCGGCAGCGCCGCCGGGTCGCGGACGGTGGCGCGGTGCAGCGCCAGGAACGTGGCCTGGAAGGCGTCCTCGGCGTCGGCTTCGGCGAGGAGTTGCCGGCACACCGCCCACACGAGCGGCCCGTGCCGGGCGACGAGCTCGGCGAACGCGGCCGGGTCGTCGCGGGCGGCGAGGAGGGCGGCGTCGGCCCGCGGGTCGGGCGCGACGCGGCGGGCGAACGCGGCGAATCGGCGGGTCACGGCGGCCTCCGGGGCGGCGTTCGCAGTGTAGTTGCCGCCGCGGGGCGGGTTCTGCGCCGGGTTGTGGAGAAGTGGTTTTCAGCCCGGAGGGCGCCTTCGCTAGCCCGGGGCGGGAGCCCCGGGCGGCGTCGGCGTGGTTCGTGGGAGCAACGCACATCGAATACCGCGGAGGCCGCCCGGGGCTCCCGCCCCGGGCTAGCGAAGGCGCCCTCCGGGCTGAAACCCCCGCACCCCACGACGTATCCTTTCCCGCATGGACGACCACGCCGCGCTGATCGCCGCCGCGTGCGACCGGCCCGACGACGACACCCCGCGCCTCGTCCTCGCCGACTACCTCGACGACCACGGCGACCCCGACCGTGCCGCGTTCGTCCGCGCGCAGGTCGAACTCGCCCGCACCCCGGAGTGGGAGCCGTTCGCCGTCGAGTGCCGGCACCGGCGGCCGGAGTGGTCCGACGCCGGCAAGCCGTTCCGCGCCGCGCTGCCGACGTTCCCCGCGGGGTGGTCCGTCGAGTGGGCCGAGCCGCCGTTCCGCCGCGGGTTCGGCTGGCGCGTCCGCGTCGGCTCGCTCCTCGCCTGGCAGGAAGTCGCCGACGAGCTGTTCCGCGCCGCGCCCGTCGGCGCGCTCCACCTCCGCCCCTCGGCCACGCTCGACGACTGGCACCGGTTCGCCGCCGGGCCGTGGCTCGCGCGAATCCGCGAGGTTCACCTCGAAGCGGGGAGCCCGGTCGAGCCGGTGCGGGCGCTCGCCGCCGCGGGCACACTCGCCGGCCTCGATTCGCTCCACTTCCGCCGCGCCGACCTCCCCGGCATCGACTTCCTCGTCGCCGACGTGCTCGCCGGCCCGCTCGGCGCCAACCTCCGGGGACTGTCGTTCCGCCTCAGCATCCCGTCGTCGCTCGACGACCTCCTGGACGTACTCGCGGCGCACGCCGGGCGGTTCGAGAAGCTGGCGCTGCGCTCCATGAATCTGACCGGCGCGCAGGTCGGCCGCTGGGCCGCCGCCGGGCTGCACGGCCTGCACGGCCTCGACCTGAGCGACAACTACGTGTTCAGCCAGGACGGCGCCCGCGCGCTGGCCGACGCGCTGGCCGGCGGCTGGACCGGCCACACGCTGCGCCTGTCGCGCTGCGGCATCGCCATCCCCGGGGTGCGGGCGCTGGCCGAGGCGCCGGGGATGGCGTCGGTGCGGCTTCTGGACCTGAGCTGGAACGTGTTCGGTCCGACGGGGGTGCAGGCGCTGGCCGCGTCGCCGCACCTGGCGGGGCTGCGGGCGCTGGACCTGCGCCACTGCGGGTTCGGCGACCAGGCCGTGCGCCGGCTCGTCCGCGGCACGTTCTGGCCGAACCTGACCGAGCTCGACCTGCGCGGCAACCCGATCACCGACCGCGGGGCCGGCTACCTGATGGCGGCGCCGGCGGCGCCGGACCTGACGGCGCTGCTGGTGAGCGGCCGCCACCTCCGCGGCCCGGCGCGGGCGACGCTGGCGAAGCACTACGGGGGGCGGGTCGTCATTGAAAATGACGACTGACCCACCAATGACCCACCAATGACGAAGGAAGACCAGCCCTGTCTTCCTTCGTCATTGGTGGGTCATTGGTGGGTCAGTCGTCATTCATCCGAGGCTTCCGAGGCGATCCGCAGGTACGTCTGCACCGCCTGCCGGAAGGTGCGCTCCGCCTCCTCGCGCTCCGCGGCCGCGATCCCCTGCCCGCGCACCGACCACAGCCGCTCGATCGTGCCGACGCACCACTTCGCGCTCGCCCGGCTGGCGCGGATCGGCTTGTCGCCGACCAGCACCGTCACCGGGTTCGTGTGCAGCTGCGGGAACTGCCGCAGCGCCACCCAGCTACTCGCCGGCACGTCCACGTCGAACGCCACGTCGTGCGGCTTGCCGTCGGCCTGCACCTCCTTCGTCGCCACCACCTTGCCGTTCATCACCAGTTCGATCGTGCGCGTCGGGCCGGTCGGGGCCACGCCGCCCACCGCCGTGCCCAACGGCATCTCGCCGGCGAACGCCACCGTCGCCTTCACCGCGGTCTTGCCCGGCGCCGCCAGCTTCACCGGCGTCGGCCCCGGTGACACCCCGTTGACACTGAACGCCAGCGCGTGCGCGTACCCGTCCGAGACGTAGCTCTTGCCGTCGCGGATGCCGCGGCACCACTGGCCGTAATCGACGTGATCGACCTTGCCGAGCTGCACGTACACGCGCCCCTGCCCCACCCGGCTGCCGGTGATGCACGGGAAGTCCGTCTCGCCGCTCACCTTCAGCGGGAAGCCGCAGTTCATCACGTGGTACCAGCAGTTCCACTCCGGCACCCGGGCCGTGTCCATCGCGCTGATGAAGTCGCACAGCCCCAGCGCGCTCGTCACGCAAATCTCCTGCGCGCCGATGCCGTTCATCTCGGGAATGACCAGGTTCGGCAGCTTCCCTTGTGTGCGGATCGTGCTCTGCGCCAGCTCCACCTCCGTCACCTTGCCGTCGGCGTCGGCGTCCACCTTGGCGAACGCCTCGGGCAGCGGCCACCGCCCGGCTGCGGCCTGCTCCTTCGTCACGAAGCCCTTCCCGCCCTTGTCCAGCTCCACGAACAGCCGCCGCGTCGCGGCCGGGGCGTCGATGCCGAGGCCGTTCGCCGAGTGGGCGTAGCCGGTGACGGCGCCCTGCTCCTTCGCCCAGCGCATCAGCGGCGTCGTCCACGTCGGCCAGCCGCGCAGCTTGCTCCCGCCCGAGCCCGGGTACGTCTGGTCCTTCAGGTTCAGCAGGTTGACGTGGCCGAGCGCCTGCGACCCGAAGCCGCTCACCTCCACGTCGTACTTGATGACGGTGAACGGCTCGGTGAGGCGGTGCGGGCCGACCTCGAAGAACTGCCGCTGGTAGTCGTAGCACGGCCCCCACGTCAGGCAGCAGCCGACGTTCAGCCCCTCACCCTTCACGTGCATGAACATGTCTTCCGGCAGCACGCCCTCGGCCGGGTTCGTGTAGTGGGCACACCCCGCGGCGTGGATGTGGTGGTCGCCGCTGTACCAACCCTGAGTCGCCGGGTTGATCCATCGCTCCAGCTTCACCTCGAACGTGTTGTCGCGGCCGGCCTCGACCTTGATGCGGGCGGTCTTCAGGGCGTACTCGGGGCCGCGGCCGTACTCTACGGCGAACTCGCCCGGCGGCAGCAGCACGAACCCGCCGTCGGCCCGGTACACCTGCTTCTGGAAGAACAGGTCCGGGGCGAGCCGCTTCGGCTGCGGCGGGTAGACGCGACCGCCGGCGTCGGTGAACGTGAACCGGCCGACGGTCGGCGTGCCGTCGAAGTCCTTGACGCCGAGCCGGACGCGCACCGCCGGCCGCACGTCGAACAGCACCGGCACCTCGCCGCGGAAGCCGAGGTCCTGGTTCCCCTGGCCGATGTCGAAGCCGACGGTGGCCTCGCGCTTCCCGGCTTCGGTGCTGTAGACGAGGAGGATGGCGTACTCGACGCGCAGCCCGCTGAGGTTCGCGGTCATCGGCGGGGCCGTGAACAGTTCCAGTTCGAGGAACCGCTTGACGATGTTGGGGTCGGCGTTCGGCTCGCGGCCCTGCTTCCCCTGGCCGCTGTACACCGGCCCGGACTGCGGGCTCGTCGGCGCCAGCTTCTTCGTCACCGTGCTGTCGTTCACCACCTTGACGAGCACCGGCGTCCAGCCCGCTTGTTGAAGCGAAGCCGCGGCCGGCCCGCGGGCGACCTTCACCCGCGCCTCGGGGTTGAGGTTCACGACGAACAGGACGTGCGGGTCGAGCGCCTTCTGCACGGCCACGGCGTCGCGCGCCGTGACGGCGGCGTCGAGTTGCTTGGCGACGGCGGGGGCGAGCGGCGCGCCGAGGAACCCGAGCGCCTTGCCGAGTCGCTCGGCGTTGGCGGCGAGCGGTTGGCCTTCCACGTCGGCGATCGGCGGGGGCGGGTCGGCGGCGCGGGCGGCGGGCGCGAGTGCGCCGAGGACGACGAGCGCGGCGAGGCGGGACATGGGAATCCTCCGGGAGGTGCGGTCATCAGACCGCGCCGGAGGCGGGAAGTCCACGGATTTCCGGCTCGGGGTTTTTAGCCCGGAGGGCGTCTTGCGTAGCCCGGGGTGGAAACCCCGGGCGGGCGATGGCGTCCACCCGGGAGCCACGCACAACGGACACCGCCGACGCCGCCCGGGGCTCCCGCCCCAGGCTACGCAAGACGCCCTCCGGGCTAAAACCCCGAGCCGGCATACCCTCACGCCGCTCCGGCGCCGCCCATCTGCGCCATCATGGCGTCCATGCGCGTCTGCATCTCCTCGGGGGGCACGTCCTCGACGTGCGTGGCGAGCGTCCACTGGTGGCCGAACGGGTCGATCACGGTCCCGGAGCGGTCGCCGTAGAACTGGTCGGTCAGCGGCTTCGACACCGTGGCCCCCGCGGCGAGCGCCCGGGCGAACACGGCGTCGCAGTCGGGGACGTAGATCATCAGGCCGGTGGGGGTGCCGCCGAGCGCCTGCGGGCTCTTGTTCCCCCAGGCCGGGTTCTCCTCGCCCATCATGATGACCGAGTCGCCGATCTTGATCTCGGCGTGGGCGACCGAGCCGTCGGGCATCGGCATCCGCAGCACCTCGACGGCGCCGAACGCCTCCTTGTAGAAGTCGATGGCCTTCGCGGCCCCGCGGACGGTCATGTACGGGGTGACGGTGTGGTAACCGTCGGGGACGGGCTTCACGGCCACGGGCGGACCTCGGGTACGGGTAAGGGGGACGCCCGGACTCTACCCAACTGTACGGATGAACACAAGCGAGGAAGTGGCGAAGGTTGATGGGATCGCCACGGCAGGACCGGCGCGACCGGACCCGGATAGAATGCCCGCCCCTCTCCGTTCAGGGTGAACCCCATGAAGCACGCGATTCCGCTCCTCGTCGTCCTCGCCGCCGCGGGCCGCGCCGACGCCCAGGAGGCGAAGCGGACCTTCGCCTACGCCGACCCGGCCCACGAGCGGCAGGTGCTCGACGTGTACGCCCCGAAGGGCGCGAAGGGGCTGCCGGTCGTGTTCTGGATTCACGGCGGCGGGTGGCAGGCCGGCGACAAGTCGGACGTGCAGCTGAAGCCGACGTGGTTCATGGAAAAAGGCTTCGTGTTCGTCTCCATCAACTACCGGCTGCTGCCGGCCGTGGACATGGGGACCATCGTCCGCGACGTGGCGAAGGCGGCGCGCTGGGTGCGCGAGCACATCGCCGGGCACGGCGGCGACCCGGACCGGCTGTACGTGATGGGCCACTCCGCCGGCGCGCAACTCGCCGCGCTCCTCTGCACCGACGAGCGCTACCTTCGCGCCGAGGGGGTGCCGCTGACCGCCGTGCGCGGGTGCGTGCCGGTGGACGGCGACACGTTCGACATCCCCGCGATCATCGAGGTGGCCGAGACGCGGTGGCGCGTCCACGGCCTGCCGGCGGCGAAGTTCGGCCACCGGGAGAAGTTCGGGAACGACCCGGTGAAGCACAAGGACTTCTCGGCCGTGACCCACGCGGCGAAGGGGAAGGGCATCCCGCCGTTCCTGATCCTGCACGTGGCCGAGCACCCGGACACGTCGGCCCAGGCCCGCCGGTTGGCCGCGGCGCTGACGGCCGCCGAGGTGCCGGTGACGGTGTTCGGGGGGCGCGACACGACGCACGGCCGCATCAACGCGGACCTCGGCAAGGCCGACGACCCGGCCACGAAGGCGCTGGCGGACTTCCTCGCCGCCGCCGGGAAGAGGTGACACCGGGGGATGGTGGCGACGATCGAGTCGCAGGTTGTCCGGTGTGGGTATGTGGCCGCTGGTTCACGTCGATCGTGGTTCGCCCCCTCACCCCGCGTGCTTCGCCGCGACCCTCTCCCCCGAGGGGAGAGGGTGGGCGCCCCCGGCCCCCACCACGGGCGGGCAACCACACGCGAACGGGGAGGGTCACGCCATGCGTCCGCGGGTCGATGCCCGCCCGTAATGGTGGTCGGCGAAGCCCACCCTCTCCCCTCGGGGGAGAGGGTCGCGGCGAAGCACGCGGGGTGAGGGGGCGAACCACGATCGACGGGGAACTGGCGAGCAACGCGACCCGAACAACCTGTGGGTCAAAGCGCACTACCCACGCTCGTCTCGCTCGGCGATGAAATCGGCGGTCAGGCTGCCAGGGATTTTCGCCATGAACTCGCGTACCTCCTCAAGCGTCGGCACCGGTGAGGTGTCGGCCGCGCACTCGGCCTCGTACTCGGTGTCGAACACCGACTCCGGGCGGCCGCCCAGGTCGGAGCTCAGGATGCGGGCGGCGAGTTCGTCCGCGGTGGTGTTCTGCTCGGCGGCGCCGGCCGCCAGCTCGCGGTGAACGGCGTCGGGAATGGTTAGTGTCGGCATGGTCGGCCTCCTCCCGGGTTGTACCAGCCGTCACCCCGCGTCCTTGCGCGCGGCCCACTCGTCGGGAGTCACCAGCACCTGGCGGGCGTTGCTGCCGTTGAACGCGCCCACGATGCCGTCCTCGGCCATGTAGTCGATCAGCCGCGACGCCTTGCCGTAGCCGATGCCCAGCGCCCGCTGCAGCAGCGACGTGCTGCCGCGCTGCTCGCGGATCACGATCTCCACCGCCTGCTCGTACTGCGGGTCGCGCTCGCGCAGCTTCTCGCCCGTCGTCTCGCCACCCTCGGCCTGGTCGCGTGTCTTCAGGTTCAACAGCTCGCTGTCGTAGTTCGGCGTGTCCGTCGCCACCGCGTCCACCACCGCCTCGATCTCCCGGTCGCCGACGTAGGCGCCCTGCGCCCGCAGCAGCGTGCCGTTCTGCAGCAGCAGCATGTCGCCCATGCCCAGCAGCTTGTCGGCGCCCTTCTCATCGAGTACCACCGCGCTGTCGGAGCGGTTCGTCACCTGGAAGCAGATGCGCGCGGGGAGGTTAGACTTAATCAACCCCGTAATCACATCCACGGTGGGCTTCTGGGTGGCGAGGATGAGGTGAATCCCGGCCGCGCGCGACTTCTGCGCGAGGAGGATAATACTCCCCTCGATCTCCTTCTTCATCTGCATCATGAGGTCGCCCACCTCGTCGATGAGGATCATGATGTACGGCATACTGCGGGGGATGGCGCGGCGCTCGTCCTCGCTGTCGGGGTTGATGCGGCGCACCACCTCCTCGTGCGGCAATTCGTTGTAGCTGCCGATGTTGCGGACGCGGGCGCGGTGCAGCCACTCGTACCGCTCCTCCATCTTGTCCACCGCCCACGCCAGGATCGCCTCCGCCTTCTTGGGGTCCTTCACCACCGGCGTCATGAGGTGAGGGATTTTCGCGTAGTCGCTCAGTTCCACCTTCTTGGGGTCGATGAGGATCATGCGGCACTCGTCGGGCCGCTTCGAGAGCAGGAGGCTGAGGATAATCGTGTTGAGACACACCGACTTCCCGGTGCCCGTGCGGCCGGCGATGAGGAGGTGCGGCATCGACGCCAGGTCGTAGGCCAGGGCGCGGCCCTCCACGTCCTTGCCGACGAAGATCGGCAGCCGGAACTTCTGCACCTTCGGCGTGTGCGCGAGGGCCGCGACGATCTCCTTGAGCCGCACCGTCTGGCGGATCTCGTTCGGCACCTCGATGCCGACGGTGTTGCGGCCCGGCAGCGGCGCCACCACCCGCACCGACGGCACCCGCAGGTTCAGCGCCAGGTCGTCGGCGAGGTTCGTCACCTTGTTCAGCCGCAGGCCGGTTTCGAGGGCGATCTCGTACTGCGTGATGACGGGGCCGGTGTGGATGCCGACCACCTTCACCGTCAGGCCGAAGTCGGTGAACGTCTTTTCGAGCAGCACCGCCATCTCGCGCAGCTTCTGCGCGTGGTCCTCGACCGGGAACGGCTCCGGGTCGGCCAGCAGAGTCAGCGGCGGCAGTTCGTAGGGCGTCGTGTCGTCCTCGGGGGCGACGGCGCGGAGCAACGCCGCGAGCGCCGCCGGGTCGTGGGCGTCGGCGTGCGAGTGAATGGGAATGTCTTCGACGTGCGTGTCGCGGGGCGAATCGGGCACGGGTTCGGGCTCGGGCACGTAGACGGTCGGCCGCGTGATCGGCACGGCGGCGGCTGGGCGTGGCGCGAGCGGGGTCGCGTCAGCGCCCCGTGCGAAGGCGGCGCGGGCTCGGCGGCCGACGGCGGACGCGGCCCGCCAGCCGCCGCCGAGCAGCGCGGCCGAGGCGTCGCCGACCTTCTCGTTCACCCAGCCGCCGCCGCGCCACGCCAGCCGCAGGCCGGCCCACACGCCCCGCGCCGCGGCGGCCACCAGCCGGGGCGCCGCGAGCACCAGCCCGGCCAGCGCCGCGCCGGCGAGCACCACCAATTCCCACGGCGCGACCGTGGCGTCGTCGAGTTCGAGCCGCACGAACGCGCCGACCGACCCGCCCGCGCCGGCGAGGCCGACCGGCGGCAGGCGGGTGCCGTCGGCCCACGCCGCGGCGGTGACCGCGAGGACGAGCCAGCCGGCGGCGCGCGCCGCGACCCGCAGCGGGTTGCGTGTCACGACCAGTCGCGCGGCGACGGCGAACCAGCCCGCCAGGAACGGCAGCGCCCCCCATCCGAGCGGTTCGACCACGAGCGCGGCCACCTGATCGCCGGCGGCGCCGAGCGCGTTCGGCCCGCCGGCGAGCGCCTCGCCGGTGCCGACGGCCACGGCCAGCGCCGCGCCGACGGCGGCGAGCGTGAGGACGACGGCGTCGAGCCGCCAGCGCGGGGTGGGGGGCGTGTCGGGGGTGGTATCGTCGGCCATGCGGGCGGCTCGGGGCGCGGGCGGTGCGGCTCTATCTTCCTCCTTCGGACGCCAGCCCGAACCCTCGGTCGCGCCGCGCGGCGGCAAGATTTACAACCCCCGCGCGGCGCCGCCGGTACAACACCGCGAACCCGCACGACCGGAGCCGCCCGCGTGCTGCACGTCGCCCTCTGGGAGCCCGAAATCCCGCCGAACACGGGGAACGTGGCCCGCCTCTGCGCCGCCACCGGCGCCCGCCTCCACCTCGTCGGCCGGCTCGGCTTCCGCCTCGACGACCGCAGCCTGAAGCGCGCCGGCCTCGACTACTGGCCCGCCGTCGATTGGGTGCGGCACGCCACGATGGAAGACTTTGAAGCCGCGATCGCCGGGCAACCCGTTTGGGTCGTGGAGACGCCGGCGGACGTGCCGTACACCCGGGCCGCCTTCGCCGACGGGGATTGCCTGCTGTTCGGGAGCGAGTCGAAGGGGCTGCCGGCGGGGGTGCGGGAGCGGTACGCGGGGCGCGTCGTCGGGGTGCCGATGCCGACGGGCGCGGTGCGCAGCCTCAACCTCGCCACGACCGTCGGCATCGTGCTGTACGAGGCGCTGCGGCAGGTTCACGACTGGTAGAACCCGCACGGCCGACCGGGGGGCGGGGGGGGGCGGGCGCGTTCACCTGCCGCCGGCCCCGCCAACCTGCCGAAGACTCCCCAGGACGGCACCACACGATCGACACCAGGGGGCGGGATGGCGGGACCGGTGTTGGCGTTCGCCGCGGTCGAGGAGCTGGCCGCGTTCGTGCATCAGACGCTGTGCGAGCAGGACGCTCTCGACCCGGCCCAGACGCCGCTCTACCGCACCCCGCTGAAGCGCGGCGCGCGGGTGTGCGGCCTCGTCTTTCACGTCGAGGGGCCGCGGCTGCTGCGCACCAGCGCCGTGTGGTCGGCCGACGACGGGCGGGTGCTCTTCTACGACTCGACCGGCACCCGGGCGCGCGAGGTGCGGCTGAGCGAGGCGCCGGAGGTGGGCCGGGCCGCGGCGTGAAACAGAAAGCAAAATTAGACAGGATAACAGGATGAACGGGATACCGAACCGAGGCAGAGAGCCCGGCTCGGTATCCCGTTCATCCTGTTATCCTGTCTATTATTCTTCGTCCTAATCATCCGCCCGCTTCGCGTTGAAGCGGATGGCACAGCCGGCGGCGGCGCTCGTCTCGGCGGTCACGAGCGCCTCGCCCGCCTTCAGCGCGGTCACGGCGTCCTCCAGGTAGCGCACCTTCACCTCGCCGGTCGCCTTGTCGTCGAGGGCGCCCATGTAGACCACCTTGCGGTTCTTGTCGAGCAGGAAGAACTCCGGCGTGTACTTCGCGCCGTACTTCTTGGCGACCTCCTGCGTCGGGTCGTACAGGTACGCGAACGGGAAGCCCTTCTTCGCGGCGCGCTCCGTCATCGCCGGCAGGGCGTCGTCCTTGCCGGTGTTCACGTTGATCGCCACCACCGCGAGCGTGTCGGCGTGCGTCTTCGCCAGCGCGGCGATGCGGCCCTCGTAGGCCACGGCGACGGGGCAGCTGTTGCACGTGAACACGACCACGACCGCGGCCTTGTCCTTCAGGTCGGCGAGGGAGTGCGTCTTGCCGTCGGTGCCGGCGAGCTTCTCCCACGCGGGGGCGGGGCTGCCGACGTCGAGCACCTTGTTGAACTTTCCGGCGTGCGCCGGGGTGGGGGCGGAAACCGCGACCGCGAGGGCGGCGGCGGCGAACGCGGGGACGAAGCGGAGCATGGGGCTGGCCTCCTGTTCGGACATCGTTGCGGGCGTCATCCCTCATCCGGTCGTTCCGCGACCGTCCCGGGGCGTTGCCCCGGGCTATGCTGTCCCAGGCCGTTGGCCTGAAAACCAGGATGCCCTCTTCAGCCCGAAGGGCTGGGACAGCATAGCCCGGGGCAACGCCCCGGGACGGCGACGGGTCAGCCCGCGCGGTTCACGCCAGCAGCTTCGTCACCACCCTGCCGCCCACGTCCGTCAGGCGGAAGTCGCGGCCCTGGAAGCGGTACGTCAGCCGCAGGTGGTCCAGGCCGAACAGGTGCAGGATCGTCGCGTGCAGGTCGTTGATGTGGACCGGGTCCTTCGTCACGTTCCAGCCGATCTCGTCCGTCTCGCCGACCACCTGACCGCCCTTGATGCCGCCGCCGGCCGCCCACACCGAGAACGCGAACGGGTGGTGGTCGCGGCCCGTCACGCCCGCCCGGCCGGCGCGGTTCTCGCCCAGCGGCGTCCGCCCGAACTCGCTCAGCCACAGCACCAGCGTCTCGTCCAGCAGCCCGCGCGCCTTCAGGTCTTTGATCAGCGCCGCGACCGGCTGGTCGGCCATCCGGCAGTTGTGCGGCAGTTCCACTTCGAGGTTGGAGTGGTGGTCCCAGCTGGCGTGGAACAGCGACACGAACCGCACCCCGCGCTCGACCATGCGGCGCGCCAGCAGGCAGTTCGCGGCGAACTGGCGGTACTGGCCGCGGCCGCCGCCGCGCTGCGCCGCCACCTCCGGCTCCGGGCGGTCGAGGCCGTAGGCGTCCAGGGTGCGCTGCGTCTCCCGCGACAGGTCGATGAGCTCGGGCGCCGCGGCCTGCATGCGGAAGGCCAGCTCGTAGGCGGCGGTGCGGGCGTTCACCTCGGGGTCGCCGACGGCCGCGGCGCGGGCGCCGTTCAGGTCGCGCACCGCCTCGATGGTGCGCGCCTGCGCCTCGTCGGACACGCCGGGCGGGTTGTTGAGGTTGAGGACCGGTTCGCCGCCGGTGCGGAACAGGGTGCCGGCGTGGGTGCTCGGCAGGAAGCCGCTGCCCCAGTTGGACGTGCCGCCGCTCGTGCCGCGGCCGGCGTTCAGGACGACGTAGCCGGGCAGGTTGCGGCTGGCGCTGCCGAGGCCGTAGGTGAGCCAGCTCCCCAGGCTCGGCCGGCCGAAGGACGTGCTGCCGGTGTTCATCAGCAGCTGGCCGGGGTGGTGGTTGAACGCCTCCGTGTGCATCGAGCGGATCAGGCACACGTCGTCGGCGACGCTCCCGAGGTGCGGCAGCAGTTCGGAGAGTTCCATGCCGCACTGCCCGTGGCGCTGCCAGCGGCGCGGGCTGCCGAGGACGGTGGCGGTGTCCTTCTGGAGGAAGGCGAAGCGGACGTTGCGGGTGAGCGACTCCGGCAGCTTCTGGCCGTGGAGTTGGTTGAGGCGCGGCTTGGGGTCGAACAGGTCGAGCTGGCTGGGGGCGCCTTCGAGGTAGATGCAGATGCAGTTCTTCGCCTTGGGGGCGAAGTGCGGGAGCGCCGGCGCGGCGGTGAGGCGGCCGTCGTCCTGGAGGAGCGACGCGAGTGCGAGGAGGCCGACGCCGTTGGCGCTGGTGGCGAGGAAGTCGCGGCGGGCCTGGAGCGCGGCGGGGTGCATGGCATGCGGGGGTCTGAGGTCAGGCGACTCCGGCCAACTCGGACGGGTGGTGACTCAGGACCTCGCGGACCTCGCGCTGCATCCGGTCGATCTCGGCGAGGAACCCGGCCGCGGACGCGCGGTAGTTCGCCGGGTTCGCCACCGTCCGCCGTAGGTGCGCGACCAGCATCTGGAACCCGGTGATGCGATCCAGGGTGACGGCGAGCTCGGAGTCGTCGGCGATCATCACGAGCGATCCGGCGGGGTTACGGTAATCGTACCCATCAGTTCGCGGCAGCGGACTTCCCACACCGACGGCCGGGCGGACGCCAACAGCGCGTCGAGCCGGCGGTCGATCTCGGCCTGCCGGTCCGGGCCGGCCACCGGCCACCGCGGCACCACGACCACGGCCGCCGACGCGCCGACCAACTCGGCCACCTCCTCGAACACCCCTTCCGGGAGCGGGCGGAGGGCGAACGTCCGGTCGTCGAGCCCGTCGGGGTTGTGCTCCTCGGCGATCAGGTCGAACCGGTACGCCGCCCCGTCGGTGGTCTGGAGGACGCCCTCGGTCGGTCCGTCGTAGAACCCGAGGGCGATGACCCGGACGACGGGTGACGGGTAATCCCGGGCCGCGACGAAGCCGGTGGGGCGGTGCGCGGTGGAGTGCATGGAACCATGCTACCGCGCCGGCGGCGCCGGCGGGAGGGGCCAACCACCCGGGCGAGCCGACCGCCGTCAGGCGGCGGGTGAGTCGCGCGTCACCCGCCGCCTGACGGCGGTCGGCTCGCCGGGCGGTTCGTGCGCCGGTGCGCGATTTGCATCCAGCCACCCCCGCGACGTGCCTCCCCCTCCGTTGTCAGGAAGAACCCCATGCCCCCGCCGAACGACCCCGCGCCGCCCCGCAACCCCGGGGCCGGCGGCGAGACGCACCAGACCGCCGGCGGCAACGTCCCCGTCCTCACCACCCAGCAGGGCGTCCCCGTCTCGGACGACCAGAACACCCTCCGCGCCGGCGCCCGCGGCCCGGCGCTCCTGGAAGACTTCCACTTCCGCGAGAAGATCTTCCACTTCGATCACGAGCGCATCCCCGAGCGTGTCGTCCACGCCCGCGGCGTCGGCGCGCACGGCTACTTCGAGAGCAACGGGGCACTCGAAACCGTCAGCCGCGCCGCCGTCTTCAAGAAGGGGGCGAAGACGCCGACGTTCACCCGCTTTTCCACCGTCGCCGGGAGCAAGGGCTCGGCCGACTTGGCCCGCGACGTGCGCGGGTTCGCCACCAAGTTCTACACCACCGAGGGGAACTGGGACCTCGTCGGCAACAACATGCCGGTGTTCTTCATCCAGGACGCGATGAAGTTCCCCGACATGGTCCACGCCTTCAAGGAGGAGCCGGACCGCGGCTTCCCCCAGGCCGGCACCGCCCACGACAACGCCTGGGACTTCATCTCGCTGACGCCCGAGTCCATGCACATGGTCATGTGGGTCTACTCCGACCGCGCCATCCCCCGGTCGTTCCGGTTCATGGAGGGGTTCGGCGTCCACACCTTCCGCCTCGTCGACGCCGCGGGCAAGAGTACGTTCGTCAAGTTCCACTGGAAGCCGAAGCTCGGCATGCAGTCGGTGTTGTGGAACGAGGCGGTGAAGATCAACGGCGCCGACCCGGACTTCCACCGCCGCGACCTGTGGAACGCCATCGGCGCCGGCCAGTTCCCCGAGTGGGAGCTCGGCGTGCAGCTGTTCGACGACGACTTCGCCCGCAAGTTCGAGTTCGACATCCTCGACGCCACCAAGCTCATCCCCGAGGAGCAGTTGCCGGTGCGGATCGTCGGCCGGATGGTGCTCGACCGGCGCGTCGATAACTTCTTCGCCGAGACGGAGCAGGTGGCGTTCTGCACCCAGAACGTGGTGCCCGGCATCGACTTCAGCAACGACCCGCTGTTGCAGGGGCGGAACTTCTCGTACCTCGACACGCAGCTGAAGCGGCTCGGCGGGCCGAACTTCACGCACCTCCCGATCAACGCCCCGAAGTGCCCGGTGATGAACTTCCAGCAGGACGGGCACATGGCGATGCGGAACCCGAAGGGGCGCGCCAACTACGAGCCGAACTCGTGGGGCGACCAGGGCGGCCCGCGCGAGACCCCGGCCGGGTACAAGAGCGTGGCGGAGACGTTCCCGGCCGACGCCGCGAAGGTGCGACAGCGGCCGGAGACGTTCAGCGACCACTACAGCCAGGCGCGGCAGTTCTACGTCAGCCAGACGCCCGTCGAGCAGACGCACATCGCCGACGCGCTGGTCTTCGAGCTCAGCAAGGTGCAGACGGTGGCGATCCGCGCCCGCATGGTGTCGCACCTGCTGAACATCGACAACGGGCTGGCGACCGCCGTGGCGCGCGGGCTGCGGCTGGAGCCGATGCCGGCGGCGATGCCGGCCGCGAAGCCGACGCGCCAGGACCTACCGCAGTCGCCGAAGCTGAGCATCCTGAAGAACCCGCCGCCGTCGTTCGCCGGCCGCAAGGTCGGGGCGCTGGTGACCGACGGGGTGGACGCGAACGTGCTGGCGGCGCTGCGGAAGGCGCTGGAGGCCGAGGGGGCGATGCTGGCGCTGATCGCCCCGGCCATCGGCGGCGTCACCGACTCGGCGGGCACCCTCCACCCGGCCGACGAGCAGGTCGGCGGCGGGCCGTCGGTGCTGTTCGACGCGGTGGCGGTGCTGGTGTCGGCGGCGGGGGCGGAGGCGCTGGCGAAGATGCCGCCGGCGCGCGACTTCGTGGCCGACGCGGCGGCGCACTACAAGTACGTCGGCTACTCGGCGGCCGCGGCGGCGCTGTTCGAGAAGGCCGGCGTGGCGCTGGACGAGGGCTTCGTGCGGCTCGACGACGCCGGCGCGACCGCGGGGTTCGTGACGACGTGCCGGAAGCTGCGGTTCTGGGACCGCGGGGCGGCGAAGAAGTAGTAGCGCCAACGAAGCCCGGTGACGGCCGTCCCCGGGCTTTCCGCGCGGACCCCCCAAGAGGTGTACCCATGCTCCGCGACCGTCGGTCCGTCCTGGCCGCCCTCGGGCTGGCCGTCCCGTTCGGCATCCCCGCCCGCGCCGCCGCGACCGGCCCGGCGCCGGGGTTGCGCTTCCGCTCGTTCGAGGACGCCGTCCGCGAGGCGTTCGCGTCCGCGGGGTCGGACGGCACCCCGTACCGCCGCGTGGAGGTCGGCCACTCGGACGAGGTGCGCGCCGGCTTGCAGGGGTGCCACAACGACCGCCCGTTCGCCGGCTTCCCCGCCGGTCACCTGCGCATCGTGCGGACCGGCTGCGAACCCGGCCCGGCGGTGAACGGCGTGCGTCTCTACGTGGCGACGGTGGACGTGGCCGTGGTCGGCGGCCCCGGCGGCCGGCCGCTCGACTTCGCCAGTCTGCCGCCGGCGCCGGTGTTCACCGCCCCGCCGGAGCCGTCCGCGCGGCGGCCGGCGCTGGTGTGATACCGAATGGCGTTGATTCGTTTCGGTTGCCCGTGCGGGTGGCGTGGTTCGTCGGAGCCCGGAGCGTGAGCGACGGGCCAGCAGTACCCGTCGTCCGCCGACGCGGAACAACGGGGCCGCTCGCCCGTCGCTCACGCTCCGGGCTCCGACGGACAGGAATCAACGCGGTCTGGTATAACACCCGCCCGAATTCTCGCATCACCCCGGACCCCGGCGGGCATATCCTTCCGACAGGCGGGGGCGGTTCCCGCCGCACCCCCGTCCGGGGACACCCCCATGACCCCCGCCATCGCCCGCGGCCTCGTCCGGCGCGTCGGCCCGACCCCCGACCCGTCGGCCGACGCCGACCTGGTCGGCCGATTCGCCCGCACCGCCGACGCGGCCGCGTTCACGGCCCTGGTCCGCCGGCACGGGCCGATGGTCCTGGCCGCCTGCCGCCGCCTGCTGCCCGGGGCCGACGCCGACGACGCCTTTCAGGCCGTGTTCCTGGTGCTGCTGCGGAAGGCGGCGGCGGTGCGGCCGGCGGGCGCCGTCGGCGCGTGGCTGCACGGCGTGGCGGTGCGGACGGCCCAGAAGGCCCGGGTGGCCGCCGCCCGGCGGCGGAGGCGCGAGATGACCAGCGTGCTGGCGAGCCCCGGGCGTCAGCCCGGGGTTTCTGCGGTCGAACACGCCGAGCTGCGCGGCATCCTCGACGAGGAGCTGGCGAAACTGCCGGAGCCGCTCCGCGCCGCCGTCGTGTTGTGCGACCTCGCCGGCAAGACTCGCGCGGAAGCCGCCGCCGACCTGGGCTGCCCCGAAGGCACCGTCGCGGCGCGCGTCCACCGCGCCCGCAAGGCGCTGGCCGAGCGGCTGACGCGGCGCGGGGTGACGGCGCCGGCGGCGGTTGCGGCGGCGGCGGTGCCGGCCGAACTGTTCGCGGCCGTGACGGGCTTCGCCGAAGGGGGCTCGATCCCGTCGGCGGTGCGGGCGCTGGCCGACAGCGTGGTGCGCGGCATGGTCGCGCAGCCGTTGTCGCTGGTACTGGCGACGCTGGCGGCGGTGGCGGTCGCGGCCGGGGCGCTGTGGGCGGCCGGGCCGTCGCCGTCGGAGGCCGCCGCGCCCGTCGCCGACCCGCCGGCCGGCGCGGCCCGCGCCGTCACCGACCTGTCGTTCACCGCGGACGGCGCGCGGTACGTCGTGGTGGCCGGGGATTCGGCGGCGGTGAAGGACGCGGCGACGGACCGGACGCTCTGGGTCGCCCCCGCCGAGGCCGCCCGGTTCACCCGCACCCCGGCCGGGCGCGACGACCTCACCACGATGACGGCCGGGGGCGTCGTCCTCCGCGGGGGGGCGGACGGCGTGCCCCACGGGCGGACGGCGCCCCGGCCGAAGGCCGACGCCCCCTGGCGCGCCGTCCGGTTCTCGGCGGACGCCTCTCGCTACGCGGTCCACACCGGCACCGGCGTCCGGGTGTACGAGACCACCACCGGTGCCGAGGCGGTGAAGCTGGCGGAGCGGCACGGGCCGGGCGACCGCCCCGCCGCCGCATCCGCGACCGACGTGTTCTTCTCCCCGGACGGGACGGCGGTGTTCGGCCTCGGGGTGATGGTCGAGCCGGGGAACGTCGGCACCTCCGAATGGCGGCTGGCGGGTGGCGACCGGGCCAGGGCGACGGGCGGCGACCCGCGCCCCACGGCCGCCGCCTACTCCCCGGACAGCGACACCATCGCCATCGGGCGTGCGGACTGCATCGTCCTCTACTCGAACGGGAAGGGCGAGCCCGCCGACCCCGGCGCCGGTGGGCGGGAGCGCACGACGCTCCGGCCGCAGAAGCAGCTCGCCCCGGCCGCCCCGGTCACGGCGCTGGCCTACAGCCCGGACGGCAAGGTTGTCGCGGCCGGCGTCCGCGGCGGGGCCGGCAAGCTGCCCGCGACGGTGCAGTTGCTCGACGCCGCGACCGGGAAGGAGCTACGCCGGTTCGGCGGGTTCGCGGCCGACGCCCCGGTCACGGCCCTCGCCTTCAGCCCGGACGGCAAGACGCTCCTGGCCGGGACCGGCGCCGGTGAGCTGAAGCGGTTCGCCGTGGCCGACCCGACCGCGGAGCGACCGCTGAACTTCGTCACCGACCTGGCGTTCGCCCCGGACGGGAAGTCGGTCCTCGTCGTTGCCGGCGGGAACGCGACGGTGAAGGACGCGGCCACCGACCGCGTACGCTGGACGGTCCCGGGCGTGGCGGCGTGTTTCAGCCCCGACGGAGCCACGGTGATGACGATGGGCGAGAAAACGGCCCGCCGTGAGGCGGCGACGGGGAAGGTGCTGAAGGAAACGCCTCGCGGGAAGTTCGAGTTCGCCTGGCACACCGTCCGATTCAGCCCGGACGGCACGCGCTACGCCGTCCGCCAGGGGCTCTCGGTCCGGGTGTACGACACGACCAGCGGGTTCGAGCCGGTCCGACTAGCGGAGCAATCCGACCTGATCGGCGGGGGAATCTTCGTCGGCTTGCCGTACGGGGAAGACGTGCGGTTCTCCCCGGACGGTAAGCTAGTCGCGGCCGTGGGCGTGAACGTCGCGCCCGGGGTGGTCGGCGGTACGGTGTGGGAAGCGGCCACAGGGAAGCGGCTGTTCATCACCCCCGAGCCGCTTCGCGGGTCGGGCGGTGGGGCGAGGGCAGCCGCCTTCAGCCCGGACGGGAAGACGTTCGCGGTGGGCCTCGGGCGGGCCGTCCGGCTCTACCCGACCGACCGGTTCGGCGACGGCGAACCCCTCACGCAGACCGCTGGAGCGGGGTGGGTGACGGCACTGGCGTTCTCGGCCGACGGGAAGCACCTCGCCGTCGGCGAGCGCGTGCCGGCCGGGTCAGGGAAGTTCCGGTCCGAGGTGCGGGTTCTCGACCTGGCCGCGCGCGGGGAGGGCCGACGGTTCGACGGGTTCGAGGGCGCCGGCCCCGGGACGGCGACGACCCTGCCGGTGACCGCCCTGGTCTTCTCCCCGGACGGCAAGACGCTCCTGGCCGGCACCGGGCTGTCGGCGGTGGAGCAACCGCCGCCCGGCCCGCTGCCGGCGGGCGAGGTGAAGCGCTTCGCCCTGGCCGACCCGCCGGCGAAGGTCGCGGCGCCGGCGTGGCGCGAGCTGGGGAAGCTGGCGCCGTTCGAGGACCGCGTTCACTCCGTCGCGTTCAGCCCGGACGGCAAGGCGCTCGCGGTCGGCGGCCGCGGCGGGGCGGCGCAGCAGACTGTCAGCATGTGGGACACCGCGCGGCGGCTGAAGCTGTGGGTCGGCGGCCCCGTCCCGGCCGGGACGACGAGCGTGAGCTTCAGCGCGGACGGGAAGCTGCTCGCCGCCACCCGCGATAAGACGACCGGCCTCTACGACGCCCGGACGGGCCAGCCGGTGCTGATGAACCCGCCGCTACCGGGCGGCAAGGCGACGGCCTTCAGTCACGCCGCGGAGCGCGTCGCGGGGCAGGCGCGCCGCAAGCTGGCGATCACCGACGGGCGCATGGTG
>Ga0209181_10004805_pt1 | contig 19837 bp, 18 predicted proteins | sample MAT05_FD_187208 | JGI IMG/M metagenome (GOLD analysis project Ga0209181, IMG submission 187208) | Freshwater microbial communities from Lake Fryxell liftoff mats and glacier meltwater in Antarctica - MAT-05 (SPAdes) (version 2) | ecosystem: Environmental > Aquatic > Freshwater > Ice > Liftoff... | reverse complement strand
TAGCCGGGGTGGCAATCGCGGTGGTGGCGGTGGCTTCCGCAGAGGCGATTTCAACAAAGATTATTAATCAGTTTGAAATAAGAATTTGTAATGCTCTCGCCTTTTGGTGAGAGCATTTTTTGTTTTATGGGATTGAGATAAAAAAGCGAAGTATGAGATTCCAAATTTTACTACAGCCGTACGGGTGCCAAAACCTGCGATGAGCTATTGAAGGCTGGAAAGAAATTTATTCTAATAGAGAATGATAAGGAGGTATTGTCTTACCTGCCTGATAAACCATCATTTCAGGTAATAACCGATGATGCTTCCAAAGAAGAGGTGTTAATCGAAGCGGGTGTAAACGTGGCCAATTCACTGATTATTACTTTGCCAAGTGATGCTGAAAACATGCTCATATGTATTACCGCAAAAGGATTAAATCCCGATATAAATATAATTGCCCGTGCTTCTGAAGAGAGTGCTGAAAAAAAATTGTACCGTGCGGGTGCCAATAAAGTAGTAAAGCCATTTGCCTTAGGTGGAATACACATGGCTCATTTAATAACCCAACCTTCTGTGATCGAATTTCTTGAAATCCTTACCGGAATAACGCAACGAGATTTAAAATTGGAGGAAATTAATTTCAGTCAGTTGAAAGAAAAATACCAAAACAAAACCATTGAAGAACTCGACATTCGCAAACAAACAGGAGCAACCGTAATAGGACTTAAAGATTCAAAAGATGGATTCATCTTTGATCCGGGTGGAGAAACTATAATCAATAATGGCGAGGTATTAATCGTTGTAGGTTCGATAGAAAATTTCAAAAAATTTAAAGTCTATTGCAATTAGACAAGCAGGAAATTCATTGCCGCTGGTTACTTCATATAACTTGATCTTATGGCTTTCAGCGAAAAGTTAGCAAACAGAATCCGCGAACGATTTGATACACTACGTAATATAGAAGAAAAACCCATGATGGGTGGACTCGTATTTATGTACAATGGCAAAATGTGTGTGGGCATTATTGGCGATGATTTAATGTGCCGTATTGATAAAGAATTTCATGAAGAAGCAGTTGAAAAAAATGGCTGCCGCACCATGAACTTTACCAATCGCCCGATGATTGGTTATGTATTAATTGACGAAACAGGAATGAAATCCAAAAAACAATTTGACTATTGGGTTGATCTTGCCCTTGCCTTCAATAAAATGGCAAAGGCTTCGAAGAAGAAAAAATAATTCCTAATGATTTCTTAGCAAAGCGCTAGGGCTGCGGAAACACAAGACCTGTTACATACTTAAAGAAATTAACTTAATCAAAGCGCTCAAGAGAAAACGCATTTAATCCAATACTCGAACTTTCTTGATTTATAATTTCCGAAACCAACTTTCCCGTGCCCGGACCCTGGCTTAAGCCCATCATGGAGTGACCTGCGGCAATCGTTAAATTCTTAATTTTTGAAGAGCGGCCAACATAAGGCAAGCCATCTGGTGAACATGGGCGTAAGCCATGCCAAACATCTTTTGCATTAGGCATTGCAACTTTCATTTGCGGATAGTAGTTAGGAATCGAATCCACAATTCCTTTCACCCGATTCATGCTGATACTATGATCAATGCCTGTGATTTCCATTGTGCCGCCAAAGCGAAGTGAGTTACCCATGGGTGTAACCGCGACCCGGGCTTCCAAAAAAATGGATGGGATATGAATATTTTTCTCAACATCAGGAAGTGTAAAGCTATAGCCCTTGCCCGCTTGCATCGGTAATGATAAACCCAATCGTGCACCGATCAGTCCAGACCATGATCCTGTTGCTAAAACAACCTCATCAAAACTTAAATCGCCTTGATTAGTTTTTATTGTTTTGATTTTTTCCTGTTCAATGACAAAATCGGTAACTGTAGTATTTAGTTGAAAGTTTACACCTTGCTCCTTTAAATGATTAATTAGAAGCGGCATCAATTTACCTGGCGTTAAATGTGCATCACCCGGAAAATAAATTCCACCCCGCACATCTACTTTTACTTCCGGTTCCAACTTCTGAATTTCTTCGCGAGAAAGAACATGAGCTTCAACTCCTTGTTGGTTTGCAAATTTTGCCATCTCGGTTTCTTCATGCTCAGCCTCTTTTGTTTTGTAAAGCATAAGCAAACCACGTTCATGATAGCCAAAATCAAAAGGCAAGTCTTTTGCTAACTGCTGATACATCTCCTTACTAAACATGCTAAGATTTTTTAATGCCGGAGCTGATTTAACCGCATGTTCCTTGGTTGAGCTTTTGTAGAAATGGTAGCCCCATTTAATTAAGTCGCCATTCAATCGAGGCTTTACATAAAACGGACTACGGGAATTGAACATCCATCGAATGCCTTTTGAAATCATTCCCGGTGCAGCCAGTGGAATAATATGGCTTGGAACAATCATGCCTGCATTCCCAAAGGAGCAGCCATCTTTCAAGTCACTTTGATCAATAATTGTTACTTGATGGCCTGCCTTGTTTAGATAGTAGGCGGAGCTTAACCCAACAATGCCGCCACCAATGATTACTATTCTCATGATTCTGGATGCTGGATGCTGGATTCTTGATTTTGGTTACTGGCAGATTGATTTAAGTATTCTGTTTCAGGTTCATTCACTTGAGCAACGTTATGATCTTGCTCAACTGCTTTGATGAAATTGTTTATTTTTCTTCCCAACTTCATAAGCTTTTCATTAAGGTCTTCAAATAATTTCTTATCCGTAAGAGATTGCGTTTCAAACAATATCTCAAGATGATCAATTGTTTCATCATTTGAAGCTTGTGATATTATTAGAAATCGAATGAAATCCTGTTTGTACTTTCTCCTTCCGTAACCTTCAACAATATTTGATCTAACGGATTTACAAGATCGCCTTATCTGTTGAGCTTCTTCGAATTGCTCAAACTTAGGTAACATCAAAGACATCTGATGAATCAAAATAGATAGCTCTTTTGCTTCCTGCCAAATTTCCAGCTTTCTATAACTCATAAATTAAGTATTTTATCGTTCTATCAAGCATCAAGAAACCAGTATCAAGTACTTTTATATAACCTGAAAACCATACGCATAGGGATCATCATTGGGATCGATAGTAATTGTATTATGTCCGTAAATTTTAGCCCACCCTTCTACGCTTGGAATGATAGCAGGTTTGCCATCAAGTTCGGTTACTTCTTCTATCCTACCTATAAACTTTGAGCCAATAATACTTTCGTGAATAAACTCATCACCTGGCTTTAGTTTTCCTTTAGTATACCATTGAGCAAGCCTTGCCGAAGTACCTGTGCCACAGGGCGAGCGATCAATCGCCTTCTCTCCATAAAACACGGCATTGCGCGCTGTTGAGGTTGGATCAATTGGATTGCCTGTCCACAAAATATGAGTGCAGCCATTGATGGTAGGATTTTCTGGATGCACGAAGGAGTATTTCTTATTAATGTCTTTCCTCAACTCCCTACTCCACGATACAAGTTGATCGGCCGTATAATGATCAATGCCTTTAAAATTTTGTTGCACATCTACAATGGCATAAAAATTTCCACCGTAAGAAACATCCAAGGTTAACTCGCACAGATCGGGACATTCGGCAGTGATATTCTCCGCAGCAAGATATGCCTTAACATTTCTGATCTTAACAGACTTTACTTTCTTACCTTCTTGCTTGTACTCAATCCGTACCAAACCAGCCGGAACTTCAAGATTCAGAACACCCAGTGTTTTTGGAATTACTAATCCTTCTTCGATAGCAATGGTTACGGTGCCAATAGTTCCATGTCCACACATGGGTAAGCAGCCACTAGTTTCTATAAAGAGAACTCCCATATCGTTGGCTGAATCGGAAGGTGGATACAAAATACTGCCACTCATCATATCATGGCCGCGTGGCTCAAACATTAATCCTTTTCTTATCCAATCGTACTCACGCAAAAAGTGTTGTCGCTTTTCGCTCATGCTCTTTCCTTCCAACACGGGGCCGCCTTCGGCAACTAAACGTACCGGGTTGCCACAGGTGTGAGCATCAATGCATTTGAATGTTCCTGAATTCACGTTCTAGATATTTGACATTTTTTTGATTATTGGATACTTGACTCTTGTCGGTGGTTACTCGATAGCAAGAGACCAGTATCCAGTGACAAGTATCATTTCCTTAACTCTCCATTATAAAGTCGCCAGATATTTAAAGGATTCGATTCCTTTAATTCATCGGGCAATAAAGTATCTGGAAAATTTTGAAAGGAAACAGGTCTTACAAAGCGTTTGATTGCATCGGTACCAACAGCTGTAAAGCGCGAATCGGTAGTAGCTGGAAATGGACCGCCATGATTTTGAGCAGCAACAACCTCAACACCTGTAGGCACACCATTAATAACCAAGCGGCCTGCTTTTTCGACAAGTGTGTTCAATAGACTTTTATGATTTGATATTTCACTTTCATCGGCAATGATGCTTGCCGTAAGTTGACCATGAGTATGATTCACAACTGTGTTCAATTCTTTCAAGTCGGCACATCTGATAATTAATGAGAAAGGACCGAATACTTCTTCCGCTAAAGCGGGATTCTTTAAAAAATCAGATGCGGAAACAGATGCAACAGTTGGTCTTCCCTGAGCGGAGGTTGCTTCAACTGAAGCAGACGCTTCAACCTTCACACCCTTTTGAGCTAATGCATTCTTTAGTTTCTTAGAATAATTATCAGCAATACCTTGATGCAACATAGGTGCAGGTGTTACCTTTTCTATTTCAGTACCAAGAGATTTAATAAATTGATCTAACCCTGCTCCTTCAATAGCGAATATCAATCCTGGATTTGTACAAAACTGTCCAACCCCAAGCGTGATAGAACCCGCTAAGGTTGCTGCTGTCTTCGCTGCATCACGAGCTAATGTTTCAGGTAAAAGAATTACCGGATTTATACTACTCATTTCAGCAAATACCGGTATTGGATCGGGGCGTTGATTAGCTAAATCAAACAACGCTTTGCCACCCGCTAATGATCCGGTAAATCCCACAGCTTTTGTCAGTGGATTTTTTACTAATGCTTGTCCAACTTCAAAACCTGTTCCGTATAAATGTTGAAAAACACCCTTGGGCATTCCCGTTTTTTCTATTGCTTTAAAGATTGCTTTAGCAACAAGTTCGGATGTGCCCGCATGTGCAGGATGTGCTTTTACAATTACCGGACAACCACCAGCTAATGCAGAAGCAGTATCGCCACCTGCCGTTGAATAGGCCAAAGGAAAATTGGCGGCACCAAAAACAACAACCGGGCCTAGTGGTACTAACATTTTTCTAAGATCGGGTTTTGGTGCTGGAGTACGATCAGATATTGCCGTATCAACTCTTGCCTCCAACCACGAACCTTCCTCAACTAAATCGGCAAACATGCGACAATGATGTGTAGTGCGCCCGCGCTCACCAATAATCCTGGCCTCAGGAAGATTTGTCTCCTTCATTGCCATTGAAACTAACTCTGCACCCAGGGCTTCAATTTCATCCGCAATGGCGCGAAGAAAATTTGCTTTCTTTTTACCAGAAAAATTTTTATATGAAAGAAAGGCAAGTTGTGCCTCCTTTAAGGCTTGATCAACTTCTTGAGGGGTTGCTTCTTTATACATAGTAAATAGTTTTAAGTATTGAGTCGTTAGTATTTAGTAATCAGTATTCGGTATCCGATATCGACCTTCTATCATCGAACCTCGAAAATCGAACTTCGAACCTCAAGCATCCAGCTTCGGTCTTGTCTTAATTCCATCTCGTATAAGTTTTAAAATACGTTCGCGCTCTTCTCCTGCTAAAGCTAATCGCGGTGCACGAACAGTTTCAGAACCAATACCTTCCTCCTGTTCGGCAAGTTTAATGTATTGAACAAGTTTAGGATGAAGGTCTAATTCCAACAACGGAAGAAACCAGCGATAAATCTTTAGCGCTTCTGAAATCTTACCTGCCTTAGTTAATTTATAAACTGCCACAGTTTCATTTGGAAATGCACACACTAAACCTGCTACCCAACCATCGGCACCAAGCATCAATTCCTCCATGGCTATGGTATCAACGCCACATAAAATTTTAAAACGGTCTCCAAACTTATTGATCATTCGAGTAACATTTGAAACATCGCGCGTAGATTCTTTAACCGCCTGTATATTTTTATTTTCAACCAGTTCGGCAAACATGTCAAGCGTAACTTCAATTTTATAATCGACAGGATTGTTATAAATCATTATTGGCAAACTGCTTGTCTCGGCTACTGCTTTAAAATAAGCAACGGTTTCTCGATGATCTGATTTGTAGCGCATCGGAGGCAACATCATCAAACCTTTGGCACCACACTTTTCCGCTTCGGCAGCTAGCTTAACCGCTTCGCGTGTGCTGCCTTCAGCAATACCCATCACTACCGGAGCCTTACCAGCAATTTTATCAACCGCAAATTTAACTAGCTCGAATTTCTCATCATTGTTCAGCACGCTGGCTTCACCTAACGAGCCTCCCAAGATTACTCCTTCAACGCCTGCATCTAATTGGGCTTTTAGGTTTTTCTCAAAAAGGGGAAAATCAAGTTTATCATCAGTTGTAAACTTTGTGGTAAGAGCGGGAAAAACACCTTTCCATTGGATAGACATAGCAGTTGGTTTAATTTTTAGTAGATCAAAGGTACAAACTTGCAAAGGCAGCAGTTACTTCAGTAATAATAGAACATGATACTATTTTGACTATTTTTGAAATAGATTGGTAAAATTAAATGTCAAAATAGGTGTAGTGTGAAGGTAATACCGTTCCAAGTTCCCAAGATCATCAAGGAAGCCTTTCGGATTCAAACTGATAGCGCATCAAAGTTTTACGATAAATTGCATCAACATCCGGAAACTCAAATCATGCTGATAAAAAAGGGAGCCGGAACGCTAATCGCGGGTGATTATGTTGGTCGATTTTCTAGCGGCAATCTTTTTTTAATTGGAAGCAATCAGCCGCATGTTTTTAGAAGTGATGAATCAAGTAATAAAAGCAAGGCACGAGTAACCGGTATTTCAATTTACTTCGATGAAAAATATGCCGGTGAAAACTTTTGGCAACTAAACGAATTAGTTAGCATTAGAAGGTTTATTGCTAATGCAGGTGTTGGCTATCGCATTGAAAATGATACTAACCATAAACTGACAGCGCTAATTGAAGACTTAATCAAAGCAACTGGTATTGAGAGACTACTTTCATTCATTCAACTGCTCAAGATAGTAAGCGAATCCTCGGATTTAAAACCACTGTCGGTAGCAGACTCTAAAATTCGATTTAATGGATCCGAGGGTAAACGCATGAATGATATTCTTCAATTTACATTAACGCAGAGTTTGCGAAAAGTAAAAATCAAAGAAGTTGCTGATGTGGCAAATCTATCAGCGGAAGCTTTCTGCCGATACTTTAAATTGAGAACCGGAAAAACCTACACAAACTTTCTTAATGAAGTGCGTGTGAGTAACGCTTGTAAAATGTTAATCGAAAAAGAAAAAAGTATTCAAGAGATTTGCTTCGAAACTGGATTCGCCAACTTATCGCACTTTAATCGCACGTTCAAAAGGATAACCGGAAAGACACCAACGCGATACTTTGCTTGAGAGAAAACTTACGCACGCTTCAATTCCATAATTGTAAGCTCAGGTGGCATCCCTATCCTACCCGGGTAGCCCAAATAACCAAATCCACGATTAACATATAGGTGTTGATTATCTTCAGTATATAATCCAGCCCATTGCTTGTAAGCATACTGTGATGGACTCCATTTAAAGTTGCCTAGCTCTACACCAAATTGAAATCCGTGTGTGTGACCGGCAAATGAAACATCAATGTCTTTATACTCTTTGCGAACCTGAGCATCCCAATGACTGGGATCGTGTGATAGTAAAAGCTTGACGGCTGCTTCATCGGTGCCTCTGTATGCTTCGTCTAATTTTCCATACTTGGAGAACCGACCAGCACCCCAATTCTCAATGCCAATGATTGCAAGTTTATCATCACCTTCTTCAATGAATTGATTGCTATTTTTAAGTAGGTTAAAACCTAACAGTCTGTGTGCCTCAATCAAATCTTTAAAATTCTGTTGCTTGGCTTCAGGACTTTCCCAACTTTTATAATCTCCATAATCATGATTACCTGTTACAGAGAAAACACCACGTGGAGCACGCAGTTTATTAAATACATCTAAATACTCTTTAACTTCTGTTGCTTCGTTATTCACCAGGTCTCCGGTAAAGAAAATAAGATCAGGTTTTTCGTTCATCATCATTTCCACGCCACCCTTCACGGCTGTTTTATTAAAGAAACTTCCGGAATGAATATCAGATAAATGGCCAATCTTAATACCATCAAAAGATTTCGGGAGGTTTGGAAGTTTCACGGTTACTCGCTTCACGCGGTAGTCATGGGCTCCGGAAATTATTCCATATGCCATGGCTCCAAATGGAATAGCACTTGCAACCAAAGCTGTTTTTGACAAAAACTCTGACCGGCTGATTACCTCACCAGGTAATGCATTGGAAGGACCTTTATAAAAAGCATTTGCCATCCAACGAACGAGTCGTTGAATATCGTCTACTAACAAGACTATTACCCCGAAGAGTTTAGAAAAATAAGTGGCAAACAATCCAGTAATTATCCAATTACGCATACTTGCGCTTATGTTATAGGGATCGGCAAAAGTCCACCAGAATAAAGCAGCAATACAGAGCCCTGTTGGAATCCAGAAGCCTATTCGAATAGAAAGCTGCCAAGTTGGTGATAGATTCTTCGTTACACTAAGTATTGCCTGAAATACATAGATGTCTACAAGAAGAAATGCTATGATGAAGAAAAATAATGTCATAATTCTAATGCGCATACAGTTGGAAAAAAGAATCATCCTGTTAGACGCAGGGTGATTCAAGATATTGTAACCTACTTTTAATGAGCAGCTATACTGCCAGCAACCACGTCCTGATCTTTCTTTTTGAAGATACGTGACTTCAGGTTAGCCGTCATTAAATACATTACGGGTACCAGAAACAACGTTAAGAATGTTCCGAAGATTAGTCCGAAAATCATCGTCCACGAAAGTGGTCCCCAAAAAGCTACGTTATCACCACCAAAGAAAATATGAGGATTGAATTCAGTAAAAAGTGTGATAAAGTCAATGTTGAAACCAACGGCCAAGGGTATTAAGCCCAATGTAGCAGCCATGGCAGTTAACAACACAGGAGTCATACGAGTTCTTGCAGCCTCGATAATTGCCTCTTTTAATTCTACTCCTTGTGAAATTAATAAATCAGTGAATTCAACAAGTAAGATTCCATTTCGCACTACAATTCCTGCGAGGGCCATTAAGCCAACGCCAGACATAACAATTGAAATTTCCATTTTAAAAATTGAAAATCCCAGAAGAACACCAATTACGCTAAATACAATTTCTGCCAAAATGATTATCGGCTTGCTTATAGAGTTAAATTGTGTAACCAGAATCATGAAAATTAATCCGATTGCAACCATGGCCGCAATTCCAAGAAAAGCACTTGTCTCGGCCTGATCTTCCTGCTCACCAGTCATTTTGATGGTGACGCCATCAGGTGCGTTGAAGGATGAAAGTTTCTTCTCAATCGATGCCACAACTTCGTTTGGATTGGCATCACCTAGCACATTCGAAGAAATTGTAATGACACGTTTTTGATCAATCCTGTTAATTCCGGCAAAGCTATTTGAATATTCAATTTTAGCTATTGCCGACATAGGCACCTGGCGAACCTGACCACCACTTGCCATGTCGCGATACGTCAATGGCAAGTTCATAAGTGTGTTGATATCGTTTCTTTGCAATTCATTTACTTGAAGCGTAATATCATAATCATCATTGGCATCTCTGAACTTTGAGATTTCGCGACCATTGATAGCCGTGTTTAACGCCATCCCAATTTGTGCAGTAGAAATTCCTTCGCGGTTTGCTTTTTCACGATCAATCTTTACTACAATCTCGGGTTTATCATTTTGAAAGTCTGACTTCAACTCTTCCACACCAGGAATCTGAAGTGAATCTAGGTAGCGTTTCACACGACCTGCTGTTGCAACCAGATTGTCAAAATTCTCAGCTGCTACTTCAATATTCACTGGCTTACCGGTTGGAGGCCCGCCTTGTTCCTGATTTACCGAAACTTCAGCGCCTTTAATTCCTTTCACGGCTTCACGAATCTTACCTAAATATTCTTTGGTCGATTGCCCATCACGGTCTGCAAACGTTACAAAAGCAACGCTTACCTTACCCAAGTGTGGCTGTGCATTAGTTGCTGCAAACTGATCTTCAGAAGCACCAACAGCCACATTAGAAATAATAGACTTAACAATCTTATTGTCTTTACCAACCACCGATGTTACACGATGTTCAACAACCCTTGTTACTGAATCAGTTACTCGCTGATCTGTGCCTATAGGCAATCGTATGAACGCAAAAATAAAATTTGGATCTCCTTGCGGGAAAAATACAACCGGAGGTTTACGCACACTGGTAAACCAGATTGAGAAGAAGAAAAGAGCAACCACGCTAACCAATATAAAACCCGGACGTTTGCCTACCAAGCACCAACTAACCATTTTCCTATATCTTTCCTGAACCCGCGGCCAGCCCACTGTTTGGAACGATGAGATTACTCTGGAAATATAGAAGTGATATAATGCATACACCGCGAAAAGGAAGATCGCAAAATTTCCCAATCCATTAATGCCAGTTACATAAGCCATCAGCGCAAGCGAACCAAATACAATGGCCGTTACTTTAAATCCTTTCGAGAATTTAGATTTCTTGTGATCGTGGTCATCCGCAGTCATAAAATCCGCTGCGAATACGGGATTCATTATATAGGCTACTACTAAAGACGCAATCAATGTTACAATTAAGGTAACGGGCAGGAAGAACATAAACTTTCCAATAACACCTGGCCAAAATGCCAACGGCACAAATGGAGCAAGTACTACAAGCGTACCCGAAAGCACGGGCATAAATACTTCGCCCGCAGCAATCTTTGCAGCTTTACGAATTGGTACCTTACCATTATCAAATACTCGATGCGTATTTTCAATTACTACAATAGCATCATCTACTACAATGCCAAGTGCCAGCAAGAATGAAAACAACGTCATCAAGTTAAGCGTGAATCCAATTGAGGGAAATACGAGGAAGGCAATAAAACTTGAAAGCGGCACAGACAGTCCAACAAAAATTGCATTGGTGGCGCCCATGAAAAACATCAGGATAACGGTAACTAAAATAAAACCGATAATGATCGTGTTGATCAAATCGTGTAAGGTAATTCTTGTATTGTCCGATTGATCGGCAGTTATGGTTACGTCTACTCCGGGAGGCAATACATCGGCTTGATACTGCGCTACAATTATGTTTATTTCATCAGAAGCAATAATCAAGTTCTCACCACTTCGTTTAATAACGTTCAATGTGATTACATTTTTCCCGTCTAATCGGGCAAAGCTCTCCTGCTCTTTATGTGAATCGACTACCTCAGCTATATCTTTTAAATATATTTTACCCCCCATCGTTGAACCAATCACGATGTTAGCAATTTGAGCGGCTGAGGTAAATTCGCCATTCACCGTTAGCGATCGTTTCATTCCATCTACCGAAATCTGTCCACCCGGAATGATCACATTTTCCCCGCCAACAGCCATTGAGATGTCATCCAGGCTTACGCCCGCACCCGCAAGTTTAAACATATCAATGTTGATTTGTATTTCGCGAGTAAGCGCTCCTACAATATCCACACGCCTGATTTCACGAATGCTTTCAATGGCATCCTGCATTTGCTCGGCATACTTTTTTAGCGTTTGAAGATCATAATCTCCCGAGAGATTAACGTTCATGATTGGAACTTCTGAAATATCAATCTCTTGCACAATTGGGTCGTCAGGCAAGTCGCTGGGAAGATTGGGCTTGGCTCGATCTACAGCATCCTTTACGTCTTGTTTTGCTTTATCAACATCAATATCCGTTTCAAATTCTACAATTACATTTGAAAAACTCTGAACTGAATTACTTTTAATTTTCTTTACTCCAGAGATAGATTTTACCTCCTTCTCAATCTCTTTGGTAATCAGGTTTTCGATATCAGACGGTGCTGCCCCCGGGTAAATAGTGGCAATGAAAATCTGAGGAAAGACAACCTCAGGAAAATTTTCCTTCGGCAATCCAATATAGGTAAGGATACCTGCCAAGCAGATAATTACCGTACCTACATAAATGCTTACTTTATTATCAATAGACCAACTGGTCGGTTTGAATTCTTTTTCGATGTCTTGCATAACAATAGCTAGTGATTAATTAGTTGGAGCTTATAAACTTCTGTGGCTCAAACTTTATATCTTAACAAACTCTCCGTCATTTAATCCCTGGTACCCTACGGTGATTACTTTATCACCCTGTTTAAGACCGCTTTTTACTTCAGCGAGATTATCATACACACCGCCAACTTCTATTTCTTTCCTTCGGGCAACCAATTGTTGGCCATCCATTTCGGCTACATATACTATCTTCTTACCATTTATTTCCTGCACAACATTAATTGGCACGCACAAGGCCTCTTCCTCTGTATTAAAAATTACCCGTAGCACTGCCGTCATACTTGGGCGAAGATCAGCAAGCGATGGTAAATCTATTTCAACCGGAAACGACCTGGAAAGGGGATTGATGTTACGACCAACAAACGTTACACGCGCGTCTATTTCTTTATTCAAAGCCGGAAAACTTACTTTCACTTTGTCACCGTTCTTAATAGAAGTAACGTAAGCTTCAGAAACGCTTGCCACAATTTTCAAATCAGTGGTATTGATAACCCTAAATGCCGGAGCTCCGGGTGCCGCATTTTCACCGATCTTAACATTTACTTGTTCTATAGTTCCGTTAATAGGCGTCTTAATCCTAGCCATATCTAGCTGCTCGTTCAGGGTGGCTAATCTTTTTTCAAGACCCTCCTTGTTATTCTTTGCCTGAAGAAATTGCACTTCAGTCCCTATTTTCTGATCCCACAAATTCTTTTGCTTCTCATAAATAGTTGTCGCTAACTGCAATCCTGATTTAACTTCTTCTATAGAACGTAGTGTGATCTTATTATCAATCTGCGCCAGCACTTGACCCCTTTGAACACGTTGACCTTCTTTTACTAAAACAGAAGTAATTACACCCATCGCCTCAGCGCTAACCAAAATATTATCTTCCGATTCAACCATTCCCTGGGTTTGAACGAAGTAGTCAAATTTTCTAGGTGCAAGGGTTGTTGTAACAATTTCCTTTTTGCGAACGGTTATTGCTTCGGGATTTGATTTTGAAATTTCTTTCTCAAGAGCCGAGATTTCATTTGATAACTCAGCCTGATTTACTTTTAGTTTTTCCAACTTCGCAGTGTTGGAAGATGCGCCACCGCAGCTTGCTAAGATGACGAAAGCAAGAGACAACATTGTTAATTGAATAGTATATTTTGGTTCCATAGTGTAATGAGGTTGTTTGTTATTATTTGGTTGGGAGTAATTTTCCGTATGCTTTATCCAAGTCGACTTTAGCAATCATTGCATCGAACATGGCTCCATAAAAATTTGTTTGGGCTTGCCGTAAGCTGTTTTCAGCATCAATTACTTCAATGTTTGAGCCTACACCTTGTTCATATTTTATTTTAGTCACTCTAGCTACCTTACTGGCCAGGTCCATATTCTCGCGTTGTGTGCTAAGTGTTTCAATAGCGTTTTGGAACATGAGCGATGATTGCTTTATCTCCAGATCGATTCCGTTCTTCAAACTTCGAAAGCCATTGTTTACCTTCTGTAAGGTTATTTTCTCCTGTTGAAGCTTATAATGTCTTTGAAATCCTGAGAAAATTGGCACACTCAAACTAACCCCAAGCTGAGAATAGTTATACCATTTATCAGGCCCCAGGCCGCCCTCATCTTGAATGGTAGTGTTTGTTTTAAACAAGCCACCAATCCGAGGCGATTGAGTTATATACCCAAATGTTGCGAATGCATTGAGAGAAGGCATGAATGCAGCATACTGATTTTTGACATTTAATTCTTGAAGTTTTCGATTTGTTTCAAGCACTTGATAGTCCGTTCGAATCTTATAATCCCAGCCGTCAATGTATCGATCTAGATTGGTATCAACTTGAACTTCATTGATGTTTCCAACCACTTCCAATGCTTGATCCATCGGGTAGTTCATTTGGAACTTTAAAAGTTCAATTCCCAATTCGTTAAGATTTAAGAATTTATTTTGTTCAGTCTTTAAATTATTGAGCGTAACCTGAATTCGATCAACATCAATTGATTCTGCAAAACCATTCTCAAACAATGCCTTCGTGTTGCTAAGTAATGAATCTACACGCGCAATATTATTGGAAAAAAGGCCAATTCGCTCTTTATTAATCAGCACACCATAGTAGGCTTTCATTACTTGTTGAATGATCTGCTCTTTCGTTTGATTGTTGGTTCTTACGGCCAACTCCTTATAGGTGGACGAAGCTTGAAGGCCTACTAAATACGACCCATTGAATAACAATTGATTGACTGTGGCGCTTGCTCCACCGCTCGATTGTAATTGAAAAAAGTTTCTCGCGGCTATGACGTCACCAACCTGAATGCCCGGAACCGCAGACAAGTCGCCAACAAAACCGCCCGAACCCGTATAGGTGGTAAAAAATCTGGCTAGTTTCGGATTGTGGACTATCGAGGCGTCCGCTGAGATTTGAGGAAGCCCCAAGCCAATGGTCTCCTTAACTTTGGCAGCGGCTATTTGCTCATCTAATAATGCATTTTGTGCATTTACTGAATTAGTTAGTGCATAATCAATACACTGGTCAAGTGTAAAAGATTGTTGGGCACTAACCTGACTTGCTAACAGCAAACCTACTAGCCAGCCTGTTAGTTTATAAAATTGAATCATTGGTTGGTTGATTTAAAGTGAGGGTGTTATTTTCTTTATATTTCTGATAGATCTTCTTTCCCTTATCGGTGCATAGCCCATAAACAAATAATTCAAAAAGCTGGCTTTGAACTTCAACAAAGTTGAACCGATCCTTGGGAAATATTTCGGAATCAAAAGCCGCTTCAATGAGGACCAACCGAGTAGTTGCCATAATCTGTGGGCTGAGGTCGGATCTAAAAAACCCATCGACAATTCCCTGATTAATATTTCTTACAACTGACTCTGAAATTTTTAGTTTATATTCACTCCACAAATTCCAGGCTTTAGGATGATATTTCTGCAAATCGAATAGAACGGATGAGTTTACCTTCTCCATATCAGCTTTTATACAACTTGAAATTTTACTGAGTTCTTCCATCGAATTTTTGGAGCACTGTTCAATTAGATTGTACTTTTTGAAGCTCCGCTCTAAATGCATCTCCGACATTCTGAAAACAAGATCATCCTTATCTGTAAAGTGCTGGTACAATGTTTTCTTTGATACTGACAAATGCCTCGCTATGTCATCCATCGTTACACTCCGGATTCCATACTTCATAAACAGCGCTTCCGTGCCTTCTAAAATCTTCTCTTTCGTCTCAAATTCTTCCATAAGGGCGCAAAACTAAGAAAACTATTAACTTTACAAAAGTTTCCACAGTTTCCTTCAACGCCACTTTTTGGTATTTGTTCAATGTTTTTTTGAAAAAACTGCAGGTATTTTTCATTCAAAATACTGCAACCGTTTGAACTGGCTAAGAACCAGCCTGGGTGTTTTCTTCCTTGTAGCACCACTTTTCTTTCATCTTTTGCTTAATTCGCTCGCGATCGTCTGGCGACATCTTACCCCATTTATCTTTCCAGTAGTATTTCCACGGGCCGCCAGCACGCTGGCCTTGATGACAATGGCACTTACTTCCAAAACTCCAAAAGAAAATCTTGCTTAACGCTAACAGGCCAATGGTTTGCCAGAAGTTTATGATTGGTCCGTTAAATAATTCGGGTACTAGCCAATTCCATAAGTACATTGTACCTATGCTAATTCCAAAGGCAATACCCAGACCTATTACCAGCATGATTAAAATTTTTCCAACCCACATTCCAGTTTTCATACTCATATCTTTATTTACTATTTACTCTTTATCTTTTTATTCAACCAGCTCAAAATATTAAGCTGATGTTAAGTCATCATAAAAAACCTGCAACCTCTTTCTTAATGACATAATAGCATAGCGCTTGCGCGATAGCAAAGTGTTGATAGAGATTCCGGTTTCTTCTGAGATTTCCCTAAAACTCTTATCCTCAAGTTCGTTCTGGATAAAAATCTCTCTTTGCTCAATGGGTAACTCAGCTAATGCTTCCGTTATTTCATCCCAAATTGCTTCGCGTAGTAGAGTCGCTTCCGGTGTGTTATCTAAATCAGGTAAAATTTCTTGAAGCGTAAGCGGAGCGTCATCATCTTTACCCGAAAGCAATTCAAAATCAGTACGCTTAGGCCGAGAAGCATCGCGCCTATACCGATCAATAATTTTATTTCTTGCAACACTATAAAGCCAGGAGGTTACCCGATCCAGCGACTCAATAGTTTTAAACCCTGCAATGAATTGGTAGAAAACATCCTGAAGAATGTCCTCAGCTTCCTCCACAGTAGACACTCGGCTACGGATAAATCCCAGCAGTTTGTCCTTCTCCTTTAGAAATGTGTTTTGTTTTAACTCTTGCATTGCAAAGTCCATCCCACAAGTATGTTGTTACATACCCATAGTCGGGCACTGATGGAGATTATTTTAACAAAGGTGAAAAATTTTAAAGTAGTTGTCTTATAAGGATTTATAGGCGTTTATAGTTCATAAACGAATCTATTGCCACCTTTTCCGGTTGAAACAAATGATCATGCCAACCAGAACAAGCACCATAACTGCCTACCTGCTATAATATCCATAGCGCCATTTCAATTCAGGCATATGTTAGAAGATCATTAAAGCTGAAAGTGATTTTTTAATTTTATCTGCATCTTTTTTATTCTTCTCGTTCAGCAGCTCGCAATAACTCATTTCTGCTAGCCCACAAGATCGCCCTAATTCATAAATGGCGATGTTTTGGAAAGGAACGCTATGAAAAAAATGACCCGATTTCTATATTTGACGAATTAAAAAGTATTCGGTTATGAAAAAAAATCTTGCTTTATGCATTCTGCTAATTCTAATCTTTCCTGTTTTCTCTACCACCGCGCAGTCAGAATGGCAATGGTTCTCTCGAAATAAAGTTCCTTTGTATAACTCTGGCGCAAAAGACTTTACGGACTTCCGAGTAATTGGTGGTAAAGCGGCAGATGGATTTTTACCGGGCCATTACCTTACAAAACAAGGTGAGCAAGTTAATGGTGAAGTTCAGTATAATTACCCCTACATCATGGAACGTATGTTAGTATTTAGGGCTAATGGAAAGATTACGTTTCTTACTCCTTCTGAGGTTAAGGGGTATTTTGTTGATGGCATCTATCGGGAGAGCGTAACCTTTAATGCCGCTCTTATTAACGGAGCGGATGCTTTGCACACATTTTTTATGATTCCGAAATTGCAAGGCGTAGTTAATCTATTCTATTATACCAGCCAAGAAATTGATTGGCAGAATAGCATAGAGCCAAAAGATGAGCATATTTTAAGTATTGCAAATTATTTTAATGCGTTTGATACTTTTCATGCAAAATCAGAAAAAGAAATTCAAACCGGGCCAAGTTCGGGCGTGATAAAAAAAGGTGAAGAGGTTGGTTTTTTGACAGATCGGTTCATTCTAGGATTTCCAAACAAAATGTCGGCTCTCGTTGCCGAATGCGCTGAGTTGGCACAAAAAGTCAAATCGAAGCAAACCGGTTATAAATCCACCAACCTGGTAAAAATACTGGAGGAGTATAACGTGTGTTTGAATAATAGATAATTCTGATCGCCAAAGCGAACTCCTAAAAATATTGCTAACAATGGAACGGCAAAAAGGGTGGATTTTAATTCACCGCTTTGAGGCACCTTGCAGAATTACAGCTTATAAGCCTGCCGTGCTATCAACTTCCAACCCGATTTTTGTTTCTTCCACACCAGCAGCACACCGAGGTTTATATTATTATTTTTTTCGTTCTCCGTAATTTCAGCGTGCATTTTATGACGCACTAATGCAACGTTATCTGAAATTGTAACTGTTTGGTCTTTAAACTCAACGGAATTGAAATTGGATTTACCACTTATCAAAGCCTCTAAAAATTCAGCTTTGTTTTCCATTTTGCCGCTGGAGTGGCCGAAGGTAAGTTGATCGTGAACTAACGCACTCAGATTTTTTTCGGTAGGATCAATTAACGCCAGGCGATAATTTTCTACCAGATTATCAACCGCCTTCTCATCTTGAGATTGACCAAACGCTGAGAATCCCACAAACATAAATAAGCAAGCAATAAATATTTTCATGATGGTAATTTTTGGTTTAGTTAAAATCTATTTCTCAACGGGTGGCCTTCTATGCCAGTATGAAGCTAAGATAGAACCCGTGATATTCATAAGGGGACCAAACACGGCCGGTGCCAGACCAATGGTAGCGATCTTTCCCATTTCTTTTGCAATGCCAGAAGCAAGACCTCCATTTTGCATGCCCACTTCAATGGCTATCGTCCTGCAATCGCGCTCATTCATTCTAAACAGACGCCCAGACCAATAACCGATAAGATATCCGGCAAGATTATGAATCATAACAAGTCCTATAAGTAAAAACCCAATTTGCAGAAGGCTATCTCTTCCTGCTGCAGTAATAATTACAATGATAACACCAATACCAGCCATGGAAACTATTGGCATGATAGCATCTAACCAATTTGCTTTTCCCTTAAGCAGTTGATTGAATAACAGACCCGCTCCGATGGGAATAATCACCATTTTAAAAATGTCCCACATCATTTTAACCATATCGATCTCTATGAAAGCCCCTGCCAAAAAATTCATTAAGACCGGAGTAATCAGGGGTGCGAGCAAGGTTGTTATTGATGTGATTGTAATCGAAAGTGCAAGATTAGCTTTCGCTAAATAATTCATTACGTTGGAGGCAAGCCCGCTAGGAGAACATCCTATTAAGATAATGCCAGCGGCAATCTCTGGCGAAAAGCCACTCGCACTGGCGAGCAAAAATCCAAGGGCTGGCATAATCATAAATTGTGCAAAAACACCAATAATCACGGCCTTGGGTGTTTTGACAACAGCCACAAAATCTCCAACGCTCATGGAGGTTCCCATACCAAACATGATAATTTGGATGAGCGGAGTTATTAAGCCTGATAATTTGTATCCATTAATCTCAACAAAATAACCTGGATAGAAAAGCGCGGTTGTAACTGACCCAAAAATCATAACCGTATATGCAAATCCCTTTAGTTGGGCATTTCCTCTAAAGGCAACAGCAAGACATAAAAAAAATCCGATCAGGTATGGTCCCGCCTTCTCCAGACCAGAAGAAACTCCAACGCCTATAGCAACAAGAAAAAGTACCAGACTAAGTCCGATAGCAATTTTATATAGAATATTTTTCAAAACAGAAATCAGTATAAAATAAAATTGGGTAACGTGAAACCCACAGAAATAAAAAGAAAAAACTCATCCTTTCAATAACTGAAAGGATGAGTGTATAAATGCTAACTGTATGTTCTATCGTGCGACATTTTCTTATCCCACTCTTTAGTAGGCGCGAAGTAGGTTGTGTCTTTCGGATTAAGGTGTTGTTTAACTACTTCATCTACCAGTTCAATTCCTAGTCCGGGTGAAAGTGGTACTGGAGCATATCCTTTTTCAATTATCTTCTTTCCATCAGTCATTTTCACTAAGCTTTCCCACC
>Ga0209181_10004804_pt1 | contig 19841 bp, 14 predicted proteins | sample MAT05_FD_187208 | JGI IMG/M metagenome (GOLD analysis project Ga0209181, IMG submission 187208) | Freshwater microbial communities from Lake Fryxell liftoff mats and glacier meltwater in Antarctica - MAT-05 (SPAdes) (version 2) | ecosystem: Environmental > Aquatic > Freshwater > Ice > Liftoff... | reverse complement strand
CCGCGCGCGATTTCGAGTACCGCCATGTCAATTTGCGGATCGGACAACACCATGCGCGTTGCCACCGGGCCGGTCATGTCGCCCTCAACGGTACGCTGCCCGTCGATGTACACGCCGTCGGTGGTGGTGAGGCCGGGAGTGAAGCCGGCCATCTTGGTGATGTGCGCGAGCATGCGCGAGGTGGTGGTCTTGCCGTTGGTGCCAGTAATGCACGCAATCGGCACACGGCTTGGCGCACCTGGCGGGAACAGCATGTCGATGACAGGCCCCGCTGCGTCACGCGGCGTTCCCTCTGACGGTGCCACATGCATCCGAAAGCCCGGCGCCGCATTGACTTCGCAAATGCCGCCACCGATTTTCTTGTAGCTCTCGGCGATGTTGGTCGACAGGAAGTCCACACCACCCACATCGAGGCCGACCGCGAGAACAGCGCGCTCAGCCATGTCGCGATTGTCCGGATGGATGGTGTCAGTCACGTCAGTCGCGGTGCCGCCGGTAGAAAGATTGGCGGTCGAGCGCAAATAGACGATCTGCCCATCGGCAGGGATGCTGTCTGATGTCATGTCCACCCGCGCCATCATCATCTCGGCCTGCGCATCGAGCTCCAATCTGGTGAGCACCTTTTCATGCCCGACACCACGGCGTGGGTCTTGATTGACGATTTCTACGAGTTCACCAATGTTGTTCTTGCCATCACCCACCACGTGGCCGGGTGTGCGCTTGGTCGCGGCGATCAACACGCCGTTGACGACCAATAGGCGGTGGTCGTCGCCGGTGACGAACGATTCCACAATCACCGAGCGCGAATGCTCATGCGCGGCGGCAAATCCTGCGCGAACTTCGTCGTCGCTCTGCAGGTGAATCGAAATCCCACGGCCGTGATTGCCGTTGTAGGGCTTGGTCACAACCGGGTAGCCTATCCGTCTTGCAGCGCGCGTGGCCGCATCGGCGGAATACACCAACTGCTGCTTGGGCACGGGCAGGCCCAGGTTGGCGAGAATCTTGTTGGTTTCTTCTTTGTCAGACGCAAGCTCAACCGCAATGTGACTGGTGCGCCCGGTCACGGTAGCTTGGATGCGCTGCTGATACTTGCCGTAACCAAGTTGCACCAGCGACTGCTCGTTTAAGCGAATCCACGGAATGTCGCGCTTCTCGGCGGCGTGTACCAGCGAAGCGGTCGATGGGCCGAGCGCGCGGCGCTGTGAAAAACGGATGTACTCGTCGCGCGCCGTCGGCCAGTCCCAATCGTCGGGTACGGTATTGGCGGGTTGCAGGTTTTTCGGTAGCAATGCGCACAACAGTTTTAGGGCAAGCTCACCGGCCTCAACACCTTCGTCGCGCTGGGCGTACTCATACACCACCGTATAAACGCCGTCGCGGCCGGCGCCGCGTGTCTTGCCGAAGGTGACGTCCTCACCCGCGACGTTTTGCAGTTCAATGGCAACGTGTTCGAGCACGTGGCCCAGCCAGGTGCCTTCGTCCTCGCGCATGCGGCGAATGAAGCCGCCCGGCTCGCCATACGAACAGCCGTGCTCTTGTAGATTAGGCAGTGCCGCGACTAGGGCGTCGATATACGCATTGCCGAGCTTCGCCGTTGGCCACGCCTCAAGCGCGCCGAGGTCAAGCTCGAGCTTGATGACCGGAAAGTGGGCATAAACGGAGGGCCCAACATAAACGGAACGATCCAGAATGCGCATAGCCCGCTGTTTCCTTGGCGAAGGTTTTGGAACAAATGTGGAGGCAACTATTCCTTGCGACTGAGCAACGTATTGGCTCTTGCTTGTCGCGTATGCAGATTGAATGTCGCCCCGGCCACCAGCACGTGCATTTTCAAACCGAGCATACAGACCGGCTTGCCTTCTTGCACCTGGTCCATCGACGAAAACTGCATATCGCTGGCGTCGATCACGGTAATCGCGCCGGAGCCTTCGACTTCGAGTGTGTTGTCGGGGCCGATGAAAGCGGCGGTGTCTTCGTCCAAGCCGATGCCGACGGCGAACGGGTTGTAGGCGAGTGCGGCGAGCAGCCGGCCGATACGATCGCGCTGCCGGAAATGCTGGTCGATGATGAAGCGGTTGGTGAGGCCCAAGCCTGGTGCGAGGCGAACCGCGCCGGCGATCGGAGAAGCGCCCTCTTCGCCAAAGGCAATCATGTGCTCGGAAATAAACGCTGCACCGGCGCTGGTGCCGGCGATATGCATGCCGGAAGCGTTGCGTTTGCGAAGCACCTTGGCGACCATGGTGCCGCCGAGCACGGTGGAAAGCCGCAACTGATTGCCGCCGGTAAAGAACACGCCGTTGGCGCGTTCAATGCGCGCAAGCCGCCCCGCCTCATCGCAATCGCGACGGGTATCGAAATCGAGCGCTTCAACTTTGCCGGCACCGAGATCCAAAAAGATGTGCTCGTAACGCACGCCGGTATCAGCCAATCGGCTGGCGGTTGGAATCACCACGATGTCGGCCTTGTCGGCATCGCCATCGCCGCATATCTCGACGAATCGGCGCAGGATGTCCGGCTCGTTTTCTTTCTCTTCCGCACCGCCGATGGGGATGATCCACCCGCGTTGGCTACCTTCTAAAACCGGACTCGGCATCAAATGCTCCAGATGATTCTTGCTAGCCTGAATTATGCGTCACTCGGGTGTGAAACGGGGATGCGGACCAAAGCACGCGCCAAGAATCAATAATGAAACTCCAATATTCACGGGCATTTTGGGACACTTTTGCCCGAAAACGTCCGTGGAATGGCGGGTTTGGCAATTCGTTAGCGCTGACTCGGCATGTATTTGTTGGAATCGATCAAGACGTTGGGGGACATTCACGGCAAAATCTGACCATGCAAAAAGTCAGCTTCATCGATTCGCACACCGGCGGCGAGCCAACACGCGTGGTGCTCGACGGCTTTCCGGCTCTCAAGTCGCCCACCTTGTCCGGCCGGGTCGCTGAATTACAAGGGCAGCACGATCAATACCGTGCGGCGGTATGTAGCGAGCCCAGAGCATCTGAGATCACGGTCGGCGCACTACTGATGCCGCCGGTTGAGTCTGGTTCAATCGGATCCGTCATCTTTTTCAACAACGTCGGCTATCTGGGAATGTGCGGCCACGGCGCGATTGGCGTCATCGCCACGCTGCACTACTTGGGGCGCATCGCAACCGGGGTTCACAAACTCGATACACCGGCCGGGACGGTCACGTGTACGCTGCACGATGACGGCACTATCGCGATTGAAAATGTCCTTTCGTATCGCGACCGACACAACATTGAAGTCGCCGTCGAGGGCTTCGGCACCGTGATCGGCGATATCGTCTGGGGTGGCAATTGGTTTTTTCTGGTGGACGCCAGCGAGCACGCGTTCGGACGTGAACACATTCCAGAGCTGATGAAGTTCGCCCGTGCGATTCGTGATGCGTTGGGACGCCAGAGCGTCACCGGGAAGGACGGCGCTGAGATTGACCACGTCGAGCTATTCGGCAAGCCGTCAACGCCTGCTTACGACAGTCGCAACTTCGTGCTGTGCCCGGGCAGCGAATACGATCGCTCGCCGTGCGGTACCGGCACCAGCGCCAAGCTCGCCTGTCTGGCGGCGGACGGCAAACTGGCCGAGGGTGAGACGTGGCAGCAAGAGGGCATTGTCGGCAGCGTCTTCGAAGGCAGCTATCAACAAGCGGCAAATGGCGTCATACCGACCATCCGTGGCCGTGCATTCATGTGCGGTGAGGGCTCGCTGTTGTTTGATCCAAACGACCCATTTCAATGGGGTATGTGCTAGTTGTTGGTTAGATTTCACAATGGGAAATCAGGCGGAACTTCTGTGTGTGGCACTTCCCCCTTTGTAAACGGGGATCGCGGAGGATTTTCGGTGTTTGCGTATCGATAACGACTGCAAATCCCCCTCAGTCCCCCTTTTCCAAAGGGGGAAGTGGGACACCAAAATCAGCCATCAGACTAACGGTTCGCTAAATTTCACACTGCAAGATCCGGCGGAACGTGTTGCATGGCACTTCCCCCCTCACAAACGGGCAAGTGAAATGCCGAAATCACCTTTCAAATGAACATCACGAAATTCAGCAAGCTGCCCACCGTTTGCCACTCGATGAAATTGGCAATGCCAAATTCGGGTGAACTCGTTGCATGCCATTTCCCCTTTGGAAAAGGGGGACTAAGGGGGATTTGCAGTCGTTGTCGACACTCAATCGCTAAAACTCTCCCTCGATCCCTCCATCGGCAGGCTCAGTAAAGGCTCCGTGCAAAGGACGAAGTGGAATGCTGAAATCGCCTCCCAAACGAACATCGCCAATCTCAACAAACTGCTGATCGCGTCCCTCCGCGACCGCATCCGTCCGCCAATCGATTCCATCCTTCAAACTGAGACCAACAAATGAGCACATTTTGGAACGGCGTCCTTCCCGCCATCACCACGCCGTTCAACGTCGATGGCAGCGTCGATCACGAATTTCTGGCGAAACACGTGGGCATGATGATGGACGCCGGTTGCACCGGCATCGTGCCGCTGGGCTCGCTCGGTGAAACTGCCACGCTCACGTTCGACGAAAAAAAAGCCATCCTGCAAACCGTGGTGAAGGCGGTCGGTAGCCGTGGCGGCGTGGTGCCCGGCGTGGCGGCACTCTCGACGGCTGATGCGGTCGCGTTCGCCAAGATGGCCGACGCAGCCGGCTGCCACGGCTTAATGGTATTGCCGCCCTATCTGTACACCAGCGACTGGCGTGAGATGAAGCACCATGTATCAGCGGTGATTGCGGCAACCAACCTGCCCTGCATGCTCTATAACAACCCGATCGCCTACAAAACCGATTTCTTGCCGCCACACATCGCCGAACTTGCCGGCGAACACGTGAATCTTGTGGCAGTGAAGGAGTCGAGTGCCGATATCCGCCGCATCACCGCCATCAAATCACTGGTCGGCGCGCGCTTACATATCTTGGTCGGCGTTGACGACATCATTGTCGAAGGCGTTGCGGCAGGTGCCAGCGGTTGGATCGCCGGGCTCGTGAATGCTTATCCGCGCGAATCGGTGGTGTTGTTTCAGATGGCGTGCGCCGGCAAAACCAAGGAGCTTGAGCCGCTCTACCATTGGTTCCTGCCACTGTTGAAACTCGATACGGTGCCCAAGTTTGTACAGCTCATCAAGCTCGTCCAGCAACACCTCGGCATGGGCAGCGCGCGCGTGCGCGCGCCACGACTGGAGTTACTGGGCGACGAGTTGGCCGGGGCCGACCGTATCATCCGTCACGCGAATTTGACCAAACCCGCCACTAAGCCCAATTTCCCAGGCTAAACGTCAGTCGCCCGCCGTGGCTTGCCGCCGGCGGAGGGATTTGTCATCGATGCAACGCGCTTGAGCCTGCAGCCGGGAAGTGAACATACCCGACGCAAAATCAGCGACTTGGTTGCGCCGCGCTTGTTTGTGTCGCGCTCGTTCGAGTAGCGCAATAACGCGCGAGCTCTACCATCACCTGTTGTACAGCCAGGTTCGCGGCAACCACACCGCCGCGAGCGTCCTCACTGGCCGAAACCACTGTTTTGGCAAACTCTTGAGAGGCCACTACACGATGCGTGCCGGTATCTATCAAGTTCGCACGTAATGTGAGGTGCACCCGGCTGGGGGCAACCGAAAAGTCGTGCTGCAGGCGAACGAGCTCGGTATCCAGCAGCCAATCACCTCGTGCCGAGGTGGGCGCACGTACCACTGCGCGGTATACATGCGAGCGCTCAAGTGCCCGCGCAATAATGGGTGTGAGCATTTCGGCTGGTGACTGTACCCAACGACTGTCGTTGAAGTACTCGATTTCGTTGGCGCGTCTGGCGTAGACGATGAACGCAGTGGAATAGCCGGCGGCGGCGCGCATCACATTCACGATCAGCGTCGGTGTCGCCACATTTGTCGGAATGTCGGGTGGTGAAGCCGTCGTCGCCGTGATTAATGATGAATCGTTAAGTTCGAACAAAGTTGGGGGATCGGCTGGCTTTGGCAACAGGATTGACGCACATCCACACAGTAGCATTGCCGCCAGTAGCGCGATGCCCGCGCGCCCCGTAAACGGCATTCTTGTCGGGCCGATCGGGCTGACCCCGCCTAAGCCGCCGTTTAGATGTGTGCCCGGTGCATCATTCATTTTGGCTCTTTCTCGCCCGGACCGGCGCGCCGCGGTGGTGCACCCATGATCAGGCTGCTGGGGCTGCGAGTGGTTTGGTCGCTTAATCGACGCAACGAAGCGGCGAGCTCATTGAACTCCAACAGCGCGCGGGTCAGCTCGGTCAATGTCTCATCGCGAACGCGTTGCAGGCTGCTCGAGGCTACCTCTGCCGTACGACCAACGCTGTCACTAGCGCTGGTGGTCGCGACGCCCATGGCTTCGACGGCTTTGGCGCTGGCCGCGATGCGCGCCAGCACCGGCGCCAGTTGCTCGCTTGCGCGTGCTGCGTTGCGCGCAGTGCGCGAGGCATCGGCGATGCCGGAGCCGATGGCACCCTGTTGCGCCGCAATCGTGCGCATCAGCGCCGCCGTATCGCCAAGTGTCGTTTTCAGTGCCAACTGGTTTTCCGTATTAAAAACTTCATTAAGATTATTCGATACCCGGTCCACATTGGCCAGCACGTTGGTCAACACGTTTTCCAGTCGCGCACTCAGTGACGGCTTGGAGCGGATGGTCGGAATCTTGTTTTCATTGGTGGGCACCAACGGCGCCGCGCCGTCGCTGCCGCCACTCAATTCAACATTGGCGATACCGGTGAGGCCTTGCGTCTTCAACACGGCTTCGGTGTCTACAAGGATCGGGGTGCCGCGCTCGATCAGCAATGTGAGCCGGACCTGACGCGGGTTTGCAGGATCAATCACGATCCGACTGACCTTGCCAACCTCAACGCCGAGGTATTCGACCGGGGCGTCGATGTTGAGCCCCGCGACCGACTCTGGAATGATCGATTGATAGGTGTCGTACTGCTTTTTGCCGCCGATACCCGTCGCCAGCCACAGCACGCCAACGATGAGGGCCGCCCCCAGCAACAGCACAAACGCGCCGACGCGCGCGTAATTGACTTTATCTTCCATGCGAAAGCGCCGCCGCTGGCGGTGGCGGTGGTGGGGCGGGCGAGGGTGGGGCGGGCGGTGGTGCAGAAGCACGTGCATCAACAAAATATTCCTGCACAATCGGATTGTCGTTGTGCTGCAGTTCGGCCATTGGCGCAGTCATCAGAACGCGCCCTTCTCCGAGCACCGCCACGCGATCGCTGGCCTGCCACATCAAGTCCACATCATGCGTGACCATGACGACGGTTCCACCGTACAAGGCATGCGTTTTCAGAATCAGTTCGCCGACCTCGCGCGCGCTGGCGGGGTCAAGCCCGGAAGTGGGCTCATCGAGAAACAACAGTTCGGGATCGAGCGCCAGCGCACGTGCCAATGCGGCACGCTTCACCATACCGCCGCTGAGTGCGCTGGGCAATTTCACAGCGTCGTCGGGTTCCAGCCCGGTCAATGACAGTTTCCAATCGGCAATATCGTCGATCATCTTGTCGTCGAGCGCCGTATGTTCACGTAATGGCAGGCCGACGTTCTCGCGCACCGTGAGTGCACTAAAGAGGCCGCCTTTTTGAAACATGACGCCCCAACGCTGGCGCAACGCACGTGTGTCGGCCTCAGAAAGTGAGGCGATATCGTCGCCGAAAACTTTGATCACCCCTGCACTGGCCTTTTGCAGCAGAATCATCTCGCGCAGCAACACCGATTTGCCGGAACCGCTGCCTCCGGCGATCGCCAGGATCTCACCGCGATGAACTTCAAGATCCAGATCCGTATGCACGGCGTGCTTGCCAAAGTGGGTCGATACGCCGCGCATTTCAATCACCAGATCTTGGTCTCCCACAGCGTCAAATCTTCAAGATATTGAAGACCACCGAGAACAGCGCATCGGCCACAATCACCAGAAAGATGGATTGCACCACGCTGGTAGTGGTTTGCCGACCAACGCTGTCGGCGCTGTCAACCGTACGAAAGCCTTGGAAGCAGCCGATACCGGCAATGATGACGGCGAACACCATCGACTTGCCCACCCCCACCAGAAACGCGGTCCCATGAATTTCGCGGCCAAAGCGATCGAGAAATTCGTAAAAGCTGATGCCTAACTGCGAGCGCGCCATCACCATGCCGCCAAACACGCCACAGATGTCAGCAAATACGGTCAGCAGCGGCAGCGCGATCAGCAGTCCCGCAATTTTGGGCAGCACCAACAATTCCTTCGGATCAATATCGATGGTGCGTAGCGCATCGATCTCGTCGGTCACGACCATGGTGCCGATCTGCGCTGAGTACGCCGACCCGGAACGCCCGGCAATGATGATGGCGGTAATAAGCGGCGCGAACTCGCGCAGCATAGAGTAGCCCACCAACTCGACAACGAAGATATTGGCACCGTAGTGTTTTAGCTGGTCGGCGCCTTGGTAGGCGATCACCACACCAATTAAGAACGCGGTCAGCCCGACGATCGGCAAGGCTTCGAATCCGCCGATTTGAATGTTGTGCAGCACCGCGCGCCAGCGAATGTGTGTCGGATGGCGGATTAAATTCAGCGCGGTGGTGGCGGTCTGGCCGGTGAAGGTCAGCAACGCGATAGCTTGTCCGGCTGCGGCATACGCGCTAACACCGATTTGCGTCAGCAGCCGCACCGCTGGCGATTGCGTAGGCATGGCCGACGCTTGGTTGTCACTGACCGCCGTGGTCAAGTCGGCATTCGGTTCAGTGTTCGGCGCCGCCTTTAGCTTGGTGTAAGCACCAACCTGCTCCATCAAAGCCTGCATGCGCGGCGGCCAATGCCGCAAGGTGGCGGCGGCACCGTGGCTTTGCAGCCAGACTTGCAATACCCACGCCCCCGCACTGTCGAGCGCCTCCAGCTTTTCGCCGTCGAGAATGATGTTGCCCTGCGAGCAGGCGTCCACATCAAGCGGTTTACCGAGCGTGCCGAGGCTGTGTACGGTCCAGCCACCGCTGAGTTTCCATTCGTGATCGGCAAATTGGCTGAGGGCGGCGGTATTCATCGCGCAAGCATAAGCAAAACACCCCGCTCGCTTCGGTCTGCTAGCGCACCAAGCCAGCATTAATGGATTGGCAGTTGTTGGTGTCGCTGATTGGCGCGGATCGGCGTTGCTGATTGGCGTTGCGGTACGCAGGGTTGGTGGGCTTGCGCACAGACGCGCAACGACAGATCGCGCATGCTCTTTCAAACGCTGAGCACGCCGCCCGCTCTTTTTTTGCGAATGAGGTTCCGCTCGACGTCACAAGAGGCCATCCATGAATATTCGAACTATATTTCTCAACGCGAGCGCCGTCAGTGTTTGCATAATGGTTATAAACGGGTGCAGCCGCGCCGACGTGTTGATCGATCCGGAAGCGTGGCGTGACCGCTCGCTGCCTGGCGCTAGCGAAGTCTTTGCCCAGAAAGACGCTGCGGACCGCGCGCGCATCGCCGCGCTGCCGGTTGCGCCAGTGGTGGCAACCGCCGCAGAGGTAGTTCCGCCGGTAAAGGGCAAGGTCATGACAACCGCAGAAGAGGTAAAGTCGATGCCAATGCCCGGACAAAACAACGACCACTCGTCGACGCCTAAGAAGAAGTAGCGGAACGCCTACTGCCCTTAACATCCGTCTCCCCGGCGCAAGCCGGGGTCCAATTTTGTTGATCTATCGACGGATTACAAAACTTGGATGCCGGCCGTAGCCAGTACGACAGTGATTTTTAGACGTTCTAATAGCGCACGGTGCCCGTCTAGCTTGTTGCTTCGGGCATTTTTGCTTCAAGTTGCCCGCCGATAGGGCACTTTCGATTCCGTCAAACCAAACGTTCCACGTGGCCGTCAGCCGGCTGCAAATCTGGGCGCAGGCGCGGAGTGCGGCCTAGTCGCACCGGATCAGGGCTGCAACTCACTTTGGGCGACGATGTGCAGGTGCCACACCGAGATGAACATCGCCGCGATCACCGGGCCGAGAACGAAGCCATTGATACCGAACACGGCGATGCCGCCAAGTGTGGAGATCATTACGACGTATTCGGGCATGCGCGTATCCTTGCCGACCAGCACCGGGCGCAGCAGGTTGTCGATCAGCCCGATCACCAACACACCCCAAGCCACCAGCGCAAAGCCTTGCCATACCTCCCCGGTTGCGAAAAAGTAAAGCGCGACCGGCACCCACACCAAGGCCGCGCCGATCGCCGGTAACAGCGAGAGGAAGGCCATCAGCACCGCCCACAGCAACGCGCCGGTGACACCCAGGAACCAGAAAGCGAGTCCACCCAAAGCCCCCTGGATTGCCGCTACCAGCAGGCTGCCCTTCACCGTGGCTCGGATCACGATCGCGAAGCGGACAAACAGCGCGCGCTTGGTGACCGCGTCCAGTGGCAGCGCGTGTCGCGCATCGCGCGCCAGTGCCTCGCCGTCGCGGATTAGAAAGAACGTCAGGTAAGAGGCCACGCAAAGGTTGACCAAGAAGTTGAAGGTGTTCTGGCCGATGCTCAGCGCGTGGCCAGCGAAGAATTTTCCGGCCTGCGACAATTCAAGCGACAGCTTCTGCTGAATCGTCGCAGCGTCGCCGAAGCCGTAACGGCCGAGCATCGATACCATCGAGTCGGGGATTGCGGCAAACACGGCCTCAAAGAAGCGCTTGGGGTCGATCTCGCCCGACTGCAGTTGTTCGAAGAAGCGCGCCGCCTCACTCACGAGGGCCGCCGTAACTAGCGTCAGAGGAAGCACCACCAAGAGCACGCTGATCAGCAGCGTGCACAATGCGGCCAGGGTCCGCCGCCCGTTGTTCAACGCCAGAAGCCGCCTGTTCAACGGCGCGAACACCATCGCGATAATCGCGCTCCACAGGATCGTCCCATAGAACGGCGACAGGATCCAGCCCAGCGCCAGCGTGACGGCGCCCAGCAGAACCCACAGCGCGAGTCGGTCGGAGCCTGCGCGTCGATTTAGCTCTTTGGGGTCGGGTGGAAGGCTGTCTGTCATGGGCTGGACGGCAATTGCGCGGAACTGGCCGGCACTCTGTTAATCAATGTTGATCTCGATTCCATTTCAGCACCGGCCTTTTCCTTTTCATTTAGCGCCCGCATGCGCGCCGCCTACTCTTGCAAGACGGCAGCAGCGTGGCGTTGCAGCCTTACGTGCACCGCCACCGCCACCGCCCTCGCCCCCCCCCGCCCGGCCCGCGCAGTCGAGCGCCTCGCGCGTTGCGCAGCCGAGAATACTGATACCGGGCGCGCCACTGTCCGCATCAGGCTTTTTACCGGAGGTAATTGGTCCCTGGACGATCCACCCGCCGCTGTGCCGCCACTCGTGATCGTCAGGTTGGCTCACGATCATGGTCATGATTGCACAATACGCGAACTACATCGCGCGCATCGGTACGCAAGCGTACCAAGTTTCGCGAAAGGTTAATTCTGCCGAAAAATGGTTAAGAACGATCTTGCTCGAGCCGGGCGACCGTTCGACGGCTGTCCAGTCTCGAATCCAAGGTCGGGTGCCAACGGACCAAATCGCAACCCGCTCTCCATTCTCCATCTACAGTGATCCCACGAAAACACCAGACCTCCCCGCAAACGAAGCCGCACGTGTGGCCAGCCTGCATGACTTGAATACCCTTGCTATCGCCGCCGAAGAACGCTTCGATCGACTGACCAGATTGGCGCGGAAGATGTTTAATGTGCCGATCGCTGTCGTTAATTTGGTCGATAGCAATCGTGGTTCAAGTAGTTACTGCGCAAACCGGCAGCAGCGAGAAGGCAAGCCCTGTGCAGGATGCGACGACTGTCCATTGGATCGGCGTTCCAATCTGAAGATTGGCGCTCCGAGTTTAGCGAGGTTTGTATCTGTTCATCGCCAACTGGAACCGCCGCACGTTGGAAGCGATGAATGGCCGGTATAAGTAGCGAAGCAACCAACCGGGCAGCACCTGCCCGCGCTCCTCGAGCGCGACGCGCGCGCGTGGATGATCCATCCATGCCTTGAGTCCGCGCTTGAGCACTGGCTCGTCATGCCAGAACTCGATGGCCTTCAGATGCTTCATCGATTTATACCCATAGTGTTGTGGCGCGATGAATCGCAGTGGTGCGCCGTGTTCAACCGAGAGCGGTTGACCATTGAGTGAATGAACGAGCATCACATCACCGCCCAGCGCGTCCTGTAGCGGGAGTGCGGTGCGATAGCCATCCTGGCCACGCAACACGATCCACTTTGCCGGTCTGTCATCTCGGATACGCGGGGCTACGTGCGTTGTGTAAAAGTCACAAAATCGCACCCCTTGCCACTGCTGGTTGCACACCGTCCACGTCGTGACACAATGAAAGTCACACATCAAGGACATCGCTGCGACACCCTCAAACGGATCAAGTCGGATGTTTGCCTCTGTAAGCCCCGGCTGTTTTTCTACCGACAGGGCATCGCCGCTAATGTCGATTGCGCGCGAGTCGAGAACACTCGGGAAGCGAATCGCATAAGGCGAAAGGCCGAAACGCGGAAAGTCGTTACGTACGCGTTGGCCGGATGGCAAGGTCTTCATTCGCCAATCCTACCGCAGTCGCGTGAACGTCGCTAGCGTGAGCGGGTCAGAACGCCAGAGGTCAGATTCAACGTCAGTGGCGTCGCAGCTCGCGTCTCACTAAGCCAGCGGGTATCGACCAACCTTTTAGAAAGGCATCCAGCGCGGTCTTGAAGATGGTGAAGCGAAGCACCGCATAGCCGGCCAGCACCCCGGCCATTCCGTATAGCCATTGTTTTTGCATGATTTGATCCTGTCGGTTGAAATGGTCGAGCTTGCGCGGTGGGAGTTGCTGGGCAACACGAAGTTGACGAATGCCGAATACATCGGACGAACGCACCGATGGAGGGATGAAATCGATCGAATCTTCGCTGAACTGGGGCTATGACCCCTACCCGCTTCCGGCTCTTGATCGCTGCCTACCTCGTCTGTGTTGTACTCGCCATTGTCGGCCACGTCGTGACCGCCGCCGGATTGCCGCCGGCGCTATATGAATCTGTAAAGCTCGCGGACAGCCATGGCTGGATGTCCGGCTGGGTGGGCATCACCTTCCTTGTGACGGCCACCGTTGCCACCATCGGCCTCATTTTGTTCAAAGCATGGGCGCGTCCGCTGTTCGCCGCAGTCACCGCCTTCGGTGCCATGCCGTGGGACGGCGCCACCGTCTACCCGGCCATGGAATATGCGTTCATCAATCTCGAGTTTGTGCTGGCCGGCGCGGTCATTGCGGCGGCCTATTGGCCGGCCGTGCGAGAAAGGTTTGAACCGAAAGCCTAGCAAGGACGGGCATTTCCAAGTGGTTTTGGTTGGTAACGCCCGTAAATTAAGGCATTTGGCATATTCGAGCCCAGTCAGTCACCTACCATGAGAAACAGTCCCTTTAATTCCTCGACCCCACACTCAGTCTTCACAGCGCGTCTGTTCGCTACAGCACAGACGCGCTGGCGTAAGCACTTAAAATGAAGAAGGCATGTTGCGGTCGGGGCGTGAAAGACACTGGACGGGACCGCAGCAGTAGCACGTACGGAAGAGCAAGTGCGTTTCTCCCTGTTAGGGGTGCCAGCGATCGATTTATCGGTCAGCTCCGCCACAGATTCTCCGGGACCACTGGACTTGTAGCAGCGCCGAGGCTGGCGCTGCCAATTAGATTAGCGAAGGCGGTACGTCTATGTTTGACGCCAACCAAACCCTGATGCGGCGGCCCATTCTGGTCGCGATAGCTTTAGCGTTACTCGTCTTTGCGGTATTAGGCGGCATCGCCTGGAATGTCGCGATACCGCTCTGGTCTTCAAAGTCTGTCGACGACACCCGTCAAGTACTGGCCGCAATTGACGATTTGCGCGCCGTGACCGACCGTGCCGAGTCTAGGCAATGGGCTTACTTTCTAACCAGTGATCGTGCTTATCTGGCCGAGCGTGATGCCGCGCTGGCGGCAACGGGTCCCGCGCTGAGCACACTGGCTGGCTTTGCCACTGGCGGCAGCGAGCAGCAAGTCTTAATAAACAAACTGGGCGCGGCGATCAATTACCGCATTACTCTGTTTTCGGCTAGCCAAGCGGCATTCGAAAACCAACGCAGCAACGAGGTTGCCGCCTTGACCCGCAACGGCCGTGCCGCGGGTGACGCGGCGCGCGCCGTCATGCAACAAATTGAGGGCCGGCAAAAGGACTTGCTGGCGACGCGGCAAGCCAGCGAGCGGTCAAAACTGCAGATCGTCTTCGCGGGTATTGCCGTGCTGCTGATATTCATTGCTGTACAGGCCGTTCGATTGCAGCGCGGCAAACAATCTCGCTTGGCGGACGAGAAACTCCGAGAACAGGCAAGTGAGGACATTACCACGCAAAAGCAAGCCTCGCAGTATGCGCGGAGCCTGATCGAGGCGAGCCTTGATCCGCTGGTGACGATCAGCCCGGACGGCAAAATCATGGACGTTAACGAGGCGACCGTGAAGGTGACCGGCGTGGTGCGCAACGATCTCCTTGGCAGCGACTTTTCACTCTATTTCACCGAGCCAGCGAGAGCGCGTGAAGGGTATCTGCAGGTATTCGCCGAGGGCTTTGTGGCCGACTACCCTCTCACCATCCGCCAGAGGAACGGCACATTGACCGATGTGCTGTACAACGCGTCGGTATACAAGGATATGGCAGGCAACGTGCTGGGTGTATTTGCCGCCGCGCGCGACATTACTGAGCGCAATCTTTTTGAGAAATCGCTGAACGAATATAACGTCGAACTTAAAATAGCAAAGACCGTTGCGGAGAAGGCCAATTCGGCGAAATCAGATTTTTTGTCCAGCATGAGCCATGAATTACGCACGCCACTCAACGCCGTGCTCGGATTCGCCCAGTTAATTGAATCCAGTCCGCAGACGATGACGCCGGCACAAAAACTGTCGATTGACCAGATTTTAAAGGCAGGCTGGCATCTGCTGAACCTGATCAATGAAATCCTCGATCTCGCAGTGATCGAATCGGGAAAAGCATCGATGTCGATTGAGCCGGTATCGCTTAATTTATTGCTACAGGATTGTCAGGCAATGGTAGACCCGCTTGCGCAACGGCGCGGTATAAAAATGACATTCCCTGATCACGACCAAGCGTCCTGTGTGCGTGCCGACCGAACCCGTCTCAAGCAGGTGGTGATCAACTTGCTGTCCAACGCGATCAAATACAACCGGCTCGACGGCACCGTCACCGTGAAATGCGAGATGCGCGGCAACAACCGCACGCGCATCAGCGTTGCGGACACCGGAGAGGGTCTTTTACCGGAACAGGTGGCGCAACTGTTCCAGTCGTTCAACCGGCTTGGCCGTGAGGCAGGCACCGAAGAAGGCAGCGGTATCGGACTGGTCGTCACCAAACAACTGGTGGAATTGATGAACGGCGAAGTCGGCGTTGAAAGCCGTATCGGTGTCGGCAGCACATTCTGGATTGAGCTTGACGCAACGCAAGCCCAGGAATTGCCAATCCAGAAGGGCGCGGCAAGTAGCCCAGCGGGTGGCGCAGCGATTAGCGTGGAGGGGCCGGAGCATACGACAGAGCACGCTTTGCCCACGCACCGTACGGTACTCTATGTTGAAGATGAACCGGCCAATTTGCTGCTGGTCCAGCAATTGATCACGCAACGAGGCGATATTAAATTATTGTCAGCCATTAATGGCGATCAAGGTATCGAAATGGCGCGCGCGCATCATCCGGACGTTATTCTGATGGACATTAACTTGCCCGGCATCAGTGGATTCGATGTCCTTCATCTTCTGCGTAAAGACCCCGCAACCGCAAGTATCACGGTCATGGCGCTTTCTGCCAATGCCATGCCGCTTGACGTCAAGAAGGGGTTAAAGGCCGGCTTCTTCCGTTACCTGACCAAGCCGATCAAGGTTGCCGAATTCATGGATGAACTCGATGCCGCGTTGCTGAATGCGGCGGAAAGGTCCACGTCACGCGAAGGGTTGCCGAAGTAACGCCAACATGGGAAGTGGGAAAGGAGCGAGCCTAGTCCGTTCAATTTAGAAGTTGGTCAATGCTGCCGCCTGGAATCACAGGCGAATGCTTTAGAGAAAAATTCGACCCCCGGTATTGCATCGCCCGGTCGTCTTGGTGGTTGGTGATCTCGCGTGAAGAGCGCAATGCGCAAACGAAATCGACCGAGGCCCCGTCAATTCCGCCCGCCGGGAACGACCGTGTAGGGCCTTGCTGAGTGAGCCCGTTCAACTCCGGAACGTCAGCGACGCGGTTATCTGTGGACAGGAACCATTGAAACTCGCAGCATGTCCGTTCGCTGCCACACAGACGGGACGGGGTACGCAACGAATAGTGCTTCATTAGGTTTCTGTCGAAAAGACCTCGCTACACAACGCACGCACCACGTATTACCTACCAATTAGGGAGTACCCTGCCCGTCACGGGTGGTTTGCACTGACCGGGCTACCGGTCACCACGGCCACAAATGCTCCGTTCCAAGGAGCTTGTACCAGCGCCGAGACTGCCGCTGCCAGTTTAACCAGCGAAGGCGGTCCGATCATGTTCGACCCTTACCAACACCTGATGCGGCGGCCAATAGTGGCCGCGCTAGGGTTAGCGCTGCTCATCGCGGTGATATGTGGCGTCATCTGGAGCATTGCAACACCATTCTGGACATCAACGTCGGTCGACCACTCCCGTCAAGTACTGGCTGCCGTTGACGATTTGCGCGTCGAAACCGACCGTGCTGAGTCCAGGCAATGGGCTTACTTTCTCATCCGTGACCGCGTTTTTCTGGCCGAACGTGATGCCGCGCTGGTCGCGGCGGGTCCCGCGCTGCGCGCGCTGCAAGACTTGACCATCAACAATGGCGAACAGCAACTCCTTCTGAAAAAACTGGCCGCGGCGCTTGAGTATTGGGCGAGCCTGTTGTCGAGCAGTCAAGTGGCATTTGACAACCAGAGCACGAGCGATGTTACCGCGTTGATCTCCAACAGCCGCGCCGCTGGCGAGACGCTACGCGCGACCATGCAACAGGTTGTGCAGTTGGAAAAGCAATTGCTGGTGAGGCGGCAAGCCGGCGAGCGGTCAAAATTGCAAATCGCCATCGCCGGGTTTGCCCTCACGCTGACATTCATTTTGGTGCAGGCCTTGCGCAGGCGACGCAGCAACCTCAATCGCTTGACGGATGAAAAAAACAGAGAGGAAGTGGGTGAGGCCCTGCTGAGAGCAGGCGCGTTGCAGAGCGCGATTTTCAACAGTGCCAACTTCTCCAGCATTGCCACCGACGCGCAGGGCGTTATCCAGATTTTCAATGTCGGTGCCGAACGCATGCTGGGCTACAAGGCCGACGACGTGGTGGATAAACGTACCCCGGCTGATATTTCTGATGCACAGGAAGTCGTGGCGCGCGCCACCGCGCTCAGTCTGGAATTGAACACTTTAATCAAGCCCGGCTTTGAAGCGCTGGTATTCAAGGCCTCTCGCGGCATTGAGGACATTTACGAACTCACGTACATCCGCAAGGACGGCAGCCGTTTCCCGGCCATCGTGTCGGTGACGGCGCTGCGCGATCAGCACAGTAATATCATTGGGTACCTGCTGATCGGCACCGACAACACTGCGCGCAAGGCTGCAGAAGATGCCCTGCTGAGAGCGGGCGCCCTGCAGGCCGCCATTTTCAACAGCGCCAACTTCTCCAGCATCGCCACCGACGCGCAGGGCGTCATCCAGATTTTCAACGTTGGCGCCGAACGCATGCTGGGCTACGCCGCCGCCGACGTGATGAACAAGATCACCCCCGCCGACATCTCTGATCCGCAGGAAGTGATCGAGCGCGCAAAAGCCTTGAGCCTCGAACTCGGCACCGAAATCACGCCCGGCTTCGAGGCATTGGTGTTTAAAGCCTCTCGCGGGATTGAAGATATCTACGAATTGACCTACATTCGCAAGGATCGCAGTCGCTTTCCTGCCGTGGTTTCGGTGACAGCGCTGCGCGACCTCCAGAGTTCGATCATTGGATACCTGCTGATCGGCACGGACAACACTGCGCGTAAGGAAGCAGAAGAGGCTCTGCTGAGAGCGGGTGCGTTGCAAAGTGCCATTTTCAACAGTGCCAACTTCTCCAGTATCGCCACCGACGCGCAGGGCGTCATCCAAATTTTCAACGTAGGTGCCGAACGCATGCTGGGCTACGCCGCCGCCGACGTGATGAACAAGATCACCCCTGCCGAGATCTCCGATCCGCAGGAAGTCATCGATCGCGCCACCGCGCTCAGTCTGGAATTGAACACGCCAATCAAGCCCGGCTTTGAAGCATTGGTGTTTAAAGCCTCCCGCGGGATTGAAGATATCTACGAATTGACCTACATTCGCAAGGATCGCAGTCGCTTTCCTGCCGTGGTTTCGGTGACGGCGCTGCGCGACCACCAGAGTTCGATCATTGGATACCTGCTGATCGGGACGGACAACACTGCGCGTAAGGAAGCAGAAGAGGCTCTGCTGAGAGCGGGTGCGTTGCAAAGTGCCATTTTCAACAGTGCCAACTTCTCCAGTATCGCCACCGACGCGCAGGGCGTCATCCAGATTTTCAACGTAGGTGCCGAACGCATGCTGGGCTACGCCGCCGCCGACGTGATGAACAAGATCACCCCTGCCGAGATCTCCGATCCGCAGGAAGTGATCGATCGCGCCACCGCGCTCAGTCTGGAACTGCACACGCCAATCAAGCCCGGCTTCGAAGCATTGGTGTTTAAAGCCTCTCGCGGCATTGAGGACATTTACGAACTGACCTACATCCGCAAGGATGGCAGCCGTTTCCCGGCGGTGGTATCGGTCACGGCGCTGAGAGACGCAAAGGATGCCGTTATCGGTTTTCTGCTGATCGGCACCGACAACACGGCGCGCAAACTAGTCGAAGCCGAGCAAGCGATCCTGGATCTTCGCCTGCGCGATCAGCAGTACTACACGCGTTCTCTTATCGAGTCCAATTTGGACGCGCTGATGACCACCGATCCCAAAGGCATCATCACCGACGTCAACAAGCAGATGGAGTCGTTGACCGGGCATACGCGCGATGAATTGATCGGCGCGCCTTTCAAAAACTACTTCACCGATCCAGAACGGGCAGAGGCGGGCATCAACCTGGTACTTGCAAATAAGAAGGTTATCAACTACGAACTCATTGTGCGCAGCGTTGACGGCAATGAGACGATGGTGTCCTACAACGCGAGTACTTTCTACAATCGGGACCGACAGTTGCAAGGCGTGTTCGTGGCGGCGCGCGACATCACTGAGCGCAAACAATTCGAGACATCGCTGAAGGAATCTAACGTCGAACTTAAAATGGCGAAAGCGGTTGCGGAGAAAGCCAATTTGGCGAAGTCGGATTTCTTGTCGAGCATGAGCCATGAATTACGCACACCACTCAATGCCGTGCTCGGATTTGCCCAGTTATTGGAATCCGGTTCGGCAACCGCGACAACGGCTGAAAAGATGTCGATTGAGCAGATTTTGAAGGCAGGCTGGCATCTGCTGAACTTGATCAACGAAATTCTCGATCTGGCGGTTGTCGAATCGGGAAAAGCGTCGATGTCGATTGAGCCGGTATCGCTTCACCTGCTATTGGATGATTGTCGCGCAATGGTAGAGCCGCTTGCGCAGAGGCGCGGGATACAGATGGAATTTCCGACCGACGACCACGCCTTGTTTGTGCGTGCCGACCGAACCCGTCTCAAGCAGGTGGTGATCAACTTGCTGTCCAACGCGATCAAATACAACCGGCTCGACGGCACCGTCACCGTGAAATGCGAGATGCGCGGCAACAACCGCACGCGC
>Ga0209181_10004802_pt1 | contig 19843 bp, 10 predicted proteins | sample MAT05_FD_187208 | JGI IMG/M metagenome (GOLD analysis project Ga0209181, IMG submission 187208) | Freshwater microbial communities from Lake Fryxell liftoff mats and glacier meltwater in Antarctica - MAT-05 (SPAdes) (version 2) | ecosystem: Environmental > Aquatic > Freshwater > Ice > Liftoff... | reverse complement strand
GCGCCAGCGTTCTCCGAGCTTGGTTTTTTGGGGAAGCCTCGCGCAAGCGGGGCGGCGGTGGAAGAACGTATGCAGGCGGCAACTCCAAGTCACCGCCTGCATGAAGCACCTACTGCTTCAGAAACGCATCAAAGAAATAATAGAGCGAGGCAAAGCCCACCCATAGGCAATTTCAGAAACGGTAAAGGTGGCGGGCAGTAACATTTTATCAAATGAAAAAATGCGAGTTATTACATTTTTTCGTTTGATAAAATGTAATTTTGCAATCAAAATCAAATTCAAAAATGAAAAGGGACTTATATGAATCGCTGGTCAATTGGAAAAATGCACCCAACCGGAAGCCCTTAATCTTACAAGGGGCGCGGCAGGTCGGCAAAACCTGGCTGATGAAGGAGTTTGGCAAAAACGAATTTGAGCAGGTTATTTATCTCAACTTTGAGGGTAGTGGGCGGCTAAAATCATTGTTTGTACCGGATTTTGATATAAAACGCATCCTGTCAATCATAGAAATCGAAGTCAACCACAAAATACAGCGCGACAAAACGCTGCTCATTTTTGACGAAATACAGGAAGCGGAAAAAGGATTGACGGCACTGAAATATTTCTGCGAACAAGCCCCGGAATATTACATCGTTGCTGCTGGCTCATTGTTGGGTGTTTCGTTGCAGAAAAACACCTCATTCCCCGTTGGAAAAGTGGATTTTTTGCGGATGTACCCGATTAGTTTTTTCGAGTTTTTGGAAAATGTGGGGCAAGGCCTGCTGAAAGAACATTTGGCGGCTCAAAACTGGCCGGTAATAGAGGTTTTTCACGATAAATTGGTGGAACTGTTAAGGCTGTATTACTTCATAGGCGGCATGCCCGAAGCGGTGAACAGCTATATCCAGCAAAGTGATTTAAGGGAAGTTCGGGCCATTCAGGAAAAGATTTTGATAGGCTACGAAAACGATTTTGCAAAATATGCGCCCATCGAAATCGTGCCAAAAATCAGGTTAGTATGGCATACTTTGATCAGCCAGTTAGCAAAAGAGAACCGAAAATTCATGTACGGGCAAATCAAAAAAGGCGCCAGGGCAAAAGACTTTGAAACGGCCATCAACTGGCTTTCCGATGCTGGCATGGTACTTAAAGTGAGTCTTGTGGAAAAACCCACTGTACCGCTCAATGCTTATGCAAATATTGATGTGTTCAAATTATTTCTGTTGGACATCGGTCTGTTGAATGCGCTCGCTAAAATTGACCAGAAAATCCTGCTTGAAAAAAACAATATTTTGATAGAATTTAAGGGTGCCCTGACCGAACAATTCGTTGCACAACAGTTGAAAATCCGCCATGAACTCTATTATTGGACGGCCTCCAATGCGACTGCCGAAATTGATTTTTTAATTCAATCTCAAAACGGCATCGTCCCGATTGAAGTAAAAGCAGAAGAAAATTTAAAGTCCAAAAGTTTGAAAGTTTTTGTAGAAAAATACAACCCCGGCACGGCAATTCGCACCTCAATGAGCCCTTTCCGGGCGCAAGACTGGATGACAAATTTGCCTTTGTATGGTGTTTCGACCATTGGTTCTCCTTGATTTTGGCGGATTCACGTTTCAAATGCAACAGATTTTCGCCTTCTGCCTCACTTCCGCCGCGCCAGGGTCTTCCCAACCTTTGGTACGGGACAGGTCTTGACCCAGCGCCTCTAAGTCGGGCACCCATGCCATCCCACTAATCAAATGGCGGTGGCCAATCTTCACCATATCAGAAACGTGTTAAAAAAGGCCATTTTATGTCTACTCTAGAATAGTATCCAGCAGAAGACCACTCATAATCTTCCGGCTTCTCCGGCAGATCCTAACTTAGCGCGAACGAGGCCTATCAATCAAAAACGGGAAGATTGTCCCAACTTCGGGCGTTTCCAAGCAAGCGGTTTTGGTTTTCTGTGCCTGCATACACCAAAAAGGATTGTTCCGTTGGGGTTCCCGATATTTTTTGAAAAAATTCAGGGGTTTTGAAAAAATCCGCTTTGAGCGTTTGACTTGATTTGATTTCCATCGGAAATATCTGGCCGGCATGTTCAATGAGGAGGTCTATTTCATGGCCGGTATTGTCGCGCCAATAGTAGCAATTTGGACGTTGCTCATGATGTAAAAACTGCTTCATAAATTCGACCACAATAAAATTTTCAAATAAGGGGCCGCGCATGGGGTGATTTTCCAAATCAGCTGCCGAACGGATGCCCAACAAGGAACAGGCGAGACCGGTATCATAGAAATATAGTTTGGGCGTTTTCAGCAGCCTTTTGTTGAAATTCCGAAAATAGGGTGGTAGCAGAAAAGCGACAAAACTGGTTTCCAAAACCGAAAGCCAACTTTTGATGGTTGGCTGTTTTTTGATCATAAATTCTGGGATAGAAGCCTTTGACAATATATTCAAATGGGCTATTGCGTTGATACTCCGTATTTTCCAACTCCTTCGTTGAAAACGGCAGCAAATTGAAAACAGCCACCCGTCCGGCAAGGCTTTGGGTTATTTTCTCCATTAATAGGAAATTCTGCGAACCAGTCAGGATATACCGGCCATTCAGACCGCTTTGATCCACTTCAACTTGTATATACGAAAATAAGTCCGGAGCATATTGTGCTTCGTCTACGATAAGGCCTTGCGGGTGCTGTTTAAGAACCCCAATTGGGTTTTCTCCCGCAAATTGGCGGGTAGGCAGGTTTTCCAGATTGGCATACGCATAATCCGGAAAAGCATATTTGGCTAAGGTCGTTTTGCCAGATTGCCGGGGGCCGGTAATGCTGACCACCGGCATGGTTTGGGCAGCAGATTGGATGACGGAGTTTAATTGTCTCAATATCATGCGTGATCTGTTTTTCAAGTAACGCACAAAATTACAAATTAAAAGTTGAACTTTTAATTTGTAAGGAACTCGGCACCAATAACTTAGTCATTTTAGGTCAACCATTTTTTCATCAGACAGCACTATTTTTCTGCGAATAGTGGGGCTACTTAAAGAAAAATAGCGGCCGTATGATGGAACAAAGGGTGGCATCAAATGACTAAGTTATTGGTGCCGCGTTCCTTAATTGATCACGGCACCATTCGTGCGAAATATCTTCCCGTTGTTTTGTTGCTGTGGCTGGTCAATATGACCCGGAACAGGGGGTCAACATCACCGGAATATACAATGACTTTACCACTCCCGATCTTTACTTGTTGGCCAACTTTAAGTTCAGCCTTTCCGGCAATTGTGCCGATTGGTTTGCCTTCCTGTAAAACACTGATATTTGACCAATCGCGCTGCCAGGTTACTTCGATGAATTCTACTGGAGTGATTTAGATAAATGCTTGGTGCATAGTTAGATATTAGTTTCAATTCAGCCTTGCTTTCCACTCTTGATCTTTCGCTGAGCCGCCAAAGGAGGTATCCCGGTATTCCGTCTTAAACTTTTCAAAGGCGGCATCTTCTGCGGCCTGGAGCCGTTGCAGTATTTGCAAAGACTGCGGACTCGCCGACACGTATTCGCTCAATTCATCGGTCAGGTGCATTTTGCCCGACGTTTCATCTTCCGTCCAGCAGGAACTTTCACCAAACTCGCACCATGGACGCTGGAAACAGCCCGGACAATAGCCACTGCAACCGTCAATGCACCAGCCGCCTTCGCCCGGCTCGTCTACTTCGAAGGTTTCATCGAGCATTTTGTACAGGTAGGCGTACACCAGGCGGGCCGGAACGTCGGGGTTGAGGCTGTGTCGATAGCCAGCCTGGTCAAGGGCATTTTCCAGGCGCTTGAGTTCGGCTTCGATTTCGTCATCACCGATTGCTCCGGCCATTCTGAATGCCGTGGTTTGCAGCAACATCTCCGACAATTTCTGGCGTACGGGTTTACCCTGCATCCATTGTTCGAAGCGGTACCAGTCGCTCTCGGGAGAGATGTCCGGAAAAACAGGCGGGAAAACAAATCTGCCCTCCACGGCCTCCATGACGGCCCGGCTGCCGTATTGCCGGTACCGGCCGACAAAATCGAACAGGCTTTGGAGGCGCCGATTTTCCAGGTCCAGGTCGAATGGCGTGAACACCATGATTTCGCCGAGGTCAAGCCGCAGATATTCGAACTCGCGCTTGAGGGCGAGGTTTTGCTGATAGGGCAGGATGTCTTGTTTTGCCATGTTTGGTGGCTTTGAAAGACCGGGCCGCTCCAAAAAGCGGCCCGGGCAGTCTATCATCTCAAATTGGTTAAAAATCTTACCGAAACACTTCCCGGTTTATTTTGGAAGCATCGCTGAGGAACATTTCCATGCGCTTCAGCACTTTTAAATACCTCGCCAAAGTTAGTTTATATTTTTCGCAAAGGCGCAAAGTTTTGATAGCGAACTCTTTGCGCCTTTACGCCTTTACGAGAAATTTTGCCTTCGTACTTACATCCACAAGGGCGCGGTTTTGTTACCGTTGATTCGCCGACCATTTGAAAAAAATGCGGGTGCAGTCGTACCCTCTTCAACATGTATAGTTGCGGGGCACGGCAAGAGGTTACCACTCAGGGTGTTTTTATTTGGAAATAGTTTGGTATGCCGGGTCGGGAGTGCTCGTGAGGGTCGGGAGTGCTCGTGAGGGGCTCGTGAGGGTCTTTGACCCGACACGTTGTGCTGCAAGTCTCTGACTTTCATTGGTTTGCGTTTGTTGCTTTATTCTACTCGCAAGTCAGAGACTTGCAGACGGCGCGTATCGGGTCACAGACCCTGCGCTGTATCGGGTCACAGACCCTCACGAGCTTGCGCCGTATCGGGTCACAGACCCTCACGAGCTTGCGCGCGTATCGGGCATTTGTGGTTGTCGAACACTTGCAGTCGCGTGTTTCGTAAGAAGTCGCGGGGACGAGAATTGGCAACTTTTTAAAAGTTGTCAATCCTGGCGTCCTATTAGGAACGCGGCACCAATAACTTAGTCATTTTAGGTCAACCATTTTTTCATCAGACAACACTATTTTTCTGCGAATAGTGGGGCTATTTAAAGAAAAATAGCGGCCGTATGATGGAATAAAGGGTGGCATCAAATGACTAAGTTATTGGTGCCGCGTTCCTTATAATTTGGTGGCGGCAAAGGGAAAAGGACAAACAGCCTAAATTCAATTTTCAATTGTTTCAAAAAAATTTGAAACAATTGAAAACAAGTATCCTTGCCAATCGTTCTACATACCATCAATGGCACAATAACCTGCAAGATTATGTCTTACAATGTGACAGCATATTTGATTTACGGGTTGCTGACCTATTGGATTGCGGTTCGGACGGGTTGGATTTTTTACCGCAACGGGATTCATTTTATCCGGGCGGAAATACGCGATGAGGCGGTGGCCACGAGCATCAACAACCTTTTGCTGGGCTGCTATTACCTGACCAATCTGGGGTATATCACCTTGCAAATCTGGCACTGGGCCTTTATCCCCAATTTTCAGACGATGCTCGAATCGCTGAGCCAAAAAGCAGGCTTTATTATTTTGCTGTTGGGCGTGTTGCACGCCTTCAATATGTCGGTCATTTACTGGCTTGGCAAGCGCAATTTTCATCACTTCTAAACACACAATTTATCATGGACAACCACTTAACGTTCTGGGCCTACCTCATTTACCTGCCTATTGTGTCGGCACTTACTTATTATGTCGCGTGGATGCTTTTTAAAAATGGGAAAATTTTTATGCTGGATATCTTCCACGGGAAAGAAGACATCGCGGATAGCACCAATAAGCTGTTTGAAACAGGGTTTTACCTCATCAACATGGGATACGCCCTTGTTATCCTGAGAATCTACTACCAAATCAATTCGGGACAAGCCCTCATTGAAACATTGAGCGGAAAAATTGGCGGCTTTGCCATTTATCTCGGGATTTCCCTCTTTTTTATGTTGTTTCTCTTTCTCAGAGGCCGAAAACTGAGCCGCATGAATGCGGCACAGCGCACGGAACCAGCAGAATATCCGAGTTCCATGCCATTGGGTTAATGGTCACGAGCAAGCGTTGCGCTTGGCATTTGTGGTTGTCGAACACTGGCCGCCAAGGTTTTAAATTCAGACAGGATGGACAGAATTTTACAGGATTTACGTCTTTTCAAGTAAATCCGGTAAACCCTGCCCATCCTGTCTGAATTTAAACCTCATGAGACATCTTCTCCTCGAGGACTCTCCCGAACGTGCCCCAGTTTCACTCAAGGCCTCAAAACAACCAATCGCTCCACCCATTGCCTGCCTGCTGCCAGCACCTGCACAACATATACGCCGTCTGTCAGATCGCCCAGAGATAACCAGTGTTGTTGAGCGCCTTGCTTGCCATTCCATTGCTCTATTCGCACCAGGCTGCCGGTGGCATCCAATATTTGCACCGTCACTTCGCTCGCCGTTTCCAGATCGAAACCGATCTGTGCATGCTCTGATGCGGGATTGGGGGAAATGTGTAACTGTCCCAAACCTTCTGGCTGTGCAGGATCAAGTTCATCCTGACGATCCGTCAAACCTGATTTCTGACCGGAAACGGGGCAACGGGTCGCATCCCAATTCCAGACAGCAAAATCTTCGGCGTAGACGTTGTTGGCTATGAACTGCCCGGTCATGGAAACTGGCGCAGCAGCGTTCGCTTTCTCCAACCGCATATCCTGCAGGGTGTAAATGTTGGCCCACACTTCGGCTCCTGTATTGGCTGTCACGTTTTTCCCGACAAAGCACTGTACGGTACGGGCGCCGCCAGGATTGAAATCTGCGTTTCTCCCGATCGCCAGGATGCCATTGACCAGGAGTTCGGTGTTTTGATCGAACACCACCTTCGCCCCTTCTTTCAAGGTCAGTTCCTTGATGCGGACGGATGATTTGCCCGTGAAGGTGATCGTGTTGTTGAGGCCCACTGTGATGCTGCCGTAGCTGTTCAAAGTAAGTACAACCGGTGCCGCATTGTTGGGGATATTCACGTTGTTGGTGGTTGGCGTTGGATTGGGTTTGAACGCAGGCAGCAGTACGGCTGGAAGTTGGCCAATCAGGGAAGTAGTCACCTGACTGCCGCCCGTCAGTTCGAGTACAGGGGCTTTCACAAAGGTGTTCGCTGCCGTCACGGTGGTGCCCGATTGCAGCCGCGCTTTTTTGCCCGCGCCTGTCAAGCCTACTCCGCCGGACTGTACGCTGTTGTTTTTCAAAAACACATCATTGAGACCGATTACGGTGTACGCATATACCAGACCAGGATCAGCGGTTTTTTGCACCGTAACGGTGAACGAACAGATTGCCGAACTGCCGCCGCCGCTCACCATGAAACTGTTGACCGTGGTGCCGACCGGAAATGCTGCTCCGGAAGCCAGTCCATCGGTCTGTGCCACGGTGTAGCCACAGTGGTCCGAGGTGGTCACTGCATAGGTGAGTGATGCAGCGCATGCGCCCGGGTCATTGGACGTGATGATGTTGTCCGGGCACACAATGTCTGGCGTTGGGGCATCAGACAAACCAGGGTCGGCAGCGTCTATGAGCCCGTCACAGTTGTCGTCGTAGCCATTGCAGATTTCCGGCGCGCCGGCGTTTCGAGCGGGATCGGCGTCGTCACAGTCGGTCTTGTCGTCCACATAACCGTCGGGTGGCTGGCAACCTTGAACCGATACGGAGAGATCGCCGTAGCCATCCTGGTCTGCGTCGAGGTAGTAAGTGGATACAGGACGACTGGTAAAGCTGGAGTTGAATATGTTATCATTCGGGTTCAGGTCATTGGGCAATATGGCCGATACCGTGAATTGGGTTTCTCCGGGATTGGATAGATCAACATTAGTAAACGTCACGGCAATCGCATTGTACTGTCCAACGGCAGACGGGTTACTCACAGGGCCGTAGGTACCACTGTTCGCGCCACTCAGCACGAGTGTGAACTGCGCGGCCTGTACAGGTACATCACCATAGCCCCAGTTGATAAAATACACGTCCACAGTCTCGTTTTTACCTGGCTGACAGCCGTCACTCTGAGGACTGATTTGGAAAATGGACAAGTCTGGCTGCGGTGTAGCGATACAGAGGTCGAAGTTGAAATATTCCGGATATATCGAGCCGACCCGAAGGTAATACGTCTTGCCGGGAGCGAGGCCGCCGAGCAACAATTCCGGTGTGATGGAGTAGCACCCTTTGGAAGCCGTCCAATTGCCGCAAGGTCCTTCCAGCACTTCCAGGAAAGTCTTGTCATAATTCACAGTCGGCGGCAGATTCGACAGCCGGAGGTAGTGACGCGTATTGGTTGCTACAAATTGGTACAGCACATCCGGGCCGCTCTTGCAATTGAATTTGTTGTAGGAGCCGGTTGCACCCAGGGTGGTGCCGGACACCGTTGCCGCACAGTCTATGTTGGGCGAGACCGGGATCGTAACTACACCGGGACAGTTGTCGTTGTCGGGTTGCTGAGGAGTCAGTACACAGAGGTCGAAGCGGCTGCCCGAATTGAGTTGACCGATGACCCGAATGAAATACTCTTGTCCGGGGATCAGGTTGGTGGCGAATATTTCCTGACCACAGCCCCGCGGATAGGAAAAGCAATCGGAGGATAGTTCCATGCTCAAAAAGCCGCTCCCATATTGATGGACAATATTTTGTAGCCGAATGATGTGCAGACCACTGGTCGCGGTAAAACGATACCACAGCTCGGTGTGGTAATAACTGCCGTCGCAATTCGAGTATCCCCATTCACTTAACCCTGCCGTGCTGCCCGACACCGGCTGTCCGCACTGGTCGTTCAGACTTGGAGTAATGCGAATTGAACTTGCACAGTTGGTATGGGTCGGAATATTCCGCAGGCAAAGCGAGAAGTCGAAGGCAGCATTTTGAGCGCCAAACACGCGGAGGTAGTAGGTGTCGCCTACGGTAAGCACTGGCAACGAGACGGGCGTTCCATAAACATTGAAGCATTCCACTTCACTCAGACTGCCGCAATCGTTGCCCTTGTAAAGGGTGAACCCTAAATAGCCAAATGCCAGGTAGTACCTCGTTACAGTCAATTCGAGGAGGCACCTGGCACTGGTGGCCGTGAAGGTGTACCACACATCGTCGCCGGACTGACCATTGCAGGTTTTGTCCGAAGGTGTGCTGCTGAGCGTGGTGCCTGTGTAAATCGGGTCACAGCCAGCGGTGGTGCCAGGTTGAATGACAATAGCTTGCCCACAGTGATCATTCGAGGGCGGTTCGGGAAGATTGCGCAGGCAAATATCTACTTGAAGGAAATCCAGCAGCTGCGCATACAACCGGACGTAATAGGTTTTGCCCACCGACAACTGATGCAACGATATGCCGACTTCTGCGTACGCTGCGCAGGGCAACACGAGCGACAACGCACCACATGAACCTTCCAGCACTTCCATGCCGAACTGGGCAACATTCCCCGAAGGACTGTACTTCTCTATATCCAGCCGGTAAGAAGGAGTGGTTGCTACGAATTTGAACCACACATCGTGGGCTTTTCCGCCTGAACAATCGGGAGCGGATTGCGTCGCCCAGCCGATAGAAGCGACGGTTTTCGACTGGCATTCCAAATCCGCGTTCTCCTCCAGGAGGATTGCGCCTGTACACTCGTCGTTGGGTGGTGCAGGCAGACTGACAACACAGAGGTCGAATGTGTGTGAAACAAAAGGATGGTTGAAAAGCCGAACATAGTAGGTTTCACCGGGAGTCAGGTCAAGCAGTTTCAATCCGTTTTTATTGTCATAAAGGTTTGCTGCGGCCACCAGAGTCAAAGCGCCGCAGGTTCCGGCATACGCCTCCGTTCGCAACTGGACGAAGTAGTCGGAGGAATTGAAATAATTGCTCAGCACGACCGCATGATTGGACTGCGTAGCGGTGAATTTGTACCAGACGTCTTTCGACTGTGCGTAGTACTGGTAATAGGTTTGGGGGAAAACGGTGGAAGGGTAAGCGCCTTCCGTGGTACCGGACACCGTCGCAGAGCAGGTCAGGTCGGGAGAAACCGGCAACGTCACCGCGTTGATGCAGGCATCGTTGGCGGGCGGCTCGGGCGGCGTTGTGATGCAAATGTTGAAATTGATGTCGCCACCGGGCTGCCATATCCGCACCCAATACCGTTTTCCCGATACCAGGTCGCCGAGCGAGATTTGAGCAGTAGAAGACAGTTGAAAACCACAAGACAGGTTTTGTAAATGCCCGCAGTCGTCACCCGCGTATACCGCTAAGGAAAAATACCCACCAGCGACGATGCCGTACGCATCCGTTATCTGCACGGTGTGCGCCGAATGTGTGCCTATAAAGCTGTACCACACGTCATTGCCAGCATCAATACAATTCGTTGTTTGTGAAGAAACGCTTGCACTGAGTGTCGTCCCGGCCACGGGGTTTCCACATTGCACATCGGGAGCCACCGGGAGGAGGGTGGCTTGCTCGCAGAGGTCGTTGACTGGCACCGGGAAAGTTGATATACAGAAATCGAACTCGTACGACACTTCATTGTCGCCGTTGCTCACTACCACATAGTAAATCTGGCCGGGGGTAAGGTTGGGCAGTATCAGGTCATGCCCCAGACTTAGGCAGCCAATCTTTTCAAAATGTTCACAATCAGTACTTTTTACAACGGTCACTTCCAGGTATCCATTGCCAAATCCCGTCACAGGAACGACGTTGCTTGCCCGCAGCCGATGGTTGGGCGTAATGGCCGTGAATGAGTACCACAGTTCACGGACGTTGTACTTCTGGTCGTATGGATAACAGCGTACCCCATACCTGAATTCATCAGTCAAACCTGCCGTAGAGCCGTGTGTCACCACATCGCAGGTAAGTGCGGCATTTACTGGCAACGGTTGCGCCGCCAGGCAGCTGGAATTAGCGGGTGCGGGCGGCAGTGTTCTGATACAAAAATCGAAGGCGAACGCCGAACTCATGTCCATCGAAAAAACCCGCACCGTGTACTGCTTACCCGCAACCAGTCCATCAATTTGCATCTGGTTATAGGGATCAAATTCGCCTAACAATGCTCCGTTGCCGCAGGGGCTTCCTTCGTAGACTTGAAAGCGCAGAGTGCCGTTCCATCCATAGAGCGCCTGGGTATTCTGCAATTGGATCAAGTGTGAATTGTTGAGCGCGGTAAATACGTACCACACATCTGCACGCTCAAAATTGCCTTCAATACTTGCTCCCACCGTAGTACCTGGATAAGTTACCTGACAGTTCAGGTCAGGGTTCACTGCCGCCACAGTCGCTTGGGCGCAGTCATCGTTCGGTGGTTTTGGTAAAGCCGTCAGACATACCAAGAATCTGTGGGCTTCCAGGGCGCGGCTAAATACGCGGAGGTAATATTTCTGCCCGGGCACCAAATCTGGCAGCACCCACCAGTTCATCCAACCGCCCATATTGCTTTTGCAAAAAATGCCGGATCCGGTGGCGCAGTCACCCGCCAGCAACTCACAGTTGAGTCCGTTTTCACCCAACAACTGCTGCTCAACAGTAATTTCCAGCAAATTGGAAACGCTCTGAGCAGTGAATGAATACCAGACATCCCGTGCCGTGCCGCCTGCGCAACCCGGCAGCGATTGCGTGGCCCCCAGTGTATTGCCATTGACAGCTGCGTTGCAAGGAAACGCAGCGTTGGTGGTCAAGGGCAGCGCATTGGCACAGTCGTCATTGGGCGGCGGCTCGGGCAAAGCACGGGTGCATATCCACCACGCTTGCGGCTGGTAGGCTTCGCTCCAAAGCCGGACGTAGTAGGTATCGCCGGGGATGAAGCCGCCCTGCTCGAATACTTCGGCCTGCGCCGACAGTTTTCGGCAAGCCAACGGGACGATATCCCCACAGTCACCCGCCAATAACTCTATCCCCCGGCTCTCGCTGCCTCCTCCGTAAGATGCTGAAAAATCAAAGCGATAAACCGTCGCCGTCGCCGTGAACTGATACCAAAGATCGCTTACAGGGACTCCGTCGCAGCCAGATCGGGACGATGTAGTAGCTGCATAGGTGTTGAACGTTTGGGTGAAGCAGGACAAGTCCGTGGATGCCAGGAAAGGCAGCGCACCGGAGCAGTTGTCGTTCTCCGGAGCAGCCTGTGTACTGACGCAGATGTCGAAGCGGATGTAGTTGTTTTCTATTGGAGATACCCGAACGAAATAGGTCGCCCCGGAAGACAAGTTTGCCAACTTCAAAACATCACTGTAGTAAACCGTTTTTTGCAAAAACGGAACACCGCCGCCGCAGCCTGATGCATAGACTTCGATGATTGAGCCGCCGCAGCAGGCATAATTGTCGTCGTTGTACAAGCTGGTCACTTGCGATAACTGAACGTCGTGACTGCTTTGGCTCGCGGTAAATTGGTACCAGACATCGCCCTGTTCGCAACAGGGCGCAGGCAAATTAAGGGTAGATGTGGCGTATTTTGTTGTGCCGGCCGTCCAGTCACACTGGCCTTCTGACGCCGGGGTCAGCAGGATCGCGTCTGCGCAGCGATCGTTCGCAGGCGGCGGCGGCGGTGTGAGGAGGCAAACAAGGAAGCGCGTCGGCACCTCGTCGGCCTGAGAGAATCGCAAGTAGTAAGTCTGGCCCGGCTGCAAGTCGCCGACAGAAAAAGTCTGATGGGGATTTTGAGGCGAATTGGACCAGCAATTCAAACTGGTCAGGTTGCTGCAGTCGCCCGTGAGCAGTTCCATCGTCAGCGGCTGATAGGTGCCGTCTTCGAGCGAGATTTGCTCGCTGACCGCTATGCGTTGCGCCGTCTGGAGGGCCTTGAAGCGAAACCATACGTCGTTTTGCCCACCCAAACAGGCAGTTGCGGGCTGGCTCGCCGTGCTGCTCGCTGTGTTGCCGGTAGTCGGGTAATAGCAGTTCAAGTCACCGTGTATCGTGAGCGGCAACGCACCCGCGCAGTTGTCATTGGCGGGCGACGGGTAATGCCCCAGGCAGATTTGGAAGGTATGTGCCGTCGAAGCCTGGCTGCCGAAGCGGAGGTAGTAAGTCGCCCCCACGTTGAGATTTTTCAGGTAAAAACTCTTGGAAAAAGCATTATAATTATAGCAGCCCGCCTTGTTCAAGGCGCCGCAGTCGCCGCCCTCGTAAAGCTCCAGCCACCAGCCACCCTGCCCATAGCGCTGCTGTACACCGCTCACCTGCACGACCTGCGCTGATTGCGTGGCCTGAAAAGTGTACCACACAAACATCCCCGCGCCCTGCTGGCTACAGGTGGCTGCGGGCTGCGCCAAAACCAAACCCTCGGTGGTGCCTGTCACGGGCGTTCCGCAAGTCGGTAGCGGCGCTGATGTCAACACCGTCGCGGTCGCACAACTGGCGTTGGCGGGCGGCGGCGGCAAGGTTTGTATACAAAGTTCGTAGGTGTGGTTGCTGCTGTTGGGGCTGTACGCCCGCACCCAGTAAGTTTCGCCCGGTGTCAATCCGCCGAGCACGGTGCTGGGTTCACCGATTCTTTTGCAAACCAGGCTGTTCAAACTGCCGCAGCCGCCCTGATAGACCTGGTAGCTGAAGCTTTGGTAATCCCCGAAAATTGCCTGGACGTAAGAGAACTCCAGCCGGTGGGTCGCTGCAGTGGCCGTGAACGAATGCCACACGTCGTGGGTTGGCTCTCCACTGCCACAATCCGGCTGCGAAGAAGCCGCTCCCAGTGTCGAGCCGTAGGTGCGCAGGTTGCACAGGTAGTCCGGGTTGATAGCCATTGGCAATGCGCCTGTACACGCGTCGTTGACGGGTGGCGGCGGCAAAGTGACGATACATATCTGAAAATCAAGGTATTGGTAGGTCGTGCTGAATACGCGCAGGTAATAGACCTTGCCTGCTACCAGGCCTTCGAAAGTGTGCGCCGGAATATATCCCTGTACACAGCCCGCAGAATTTAGGTGGTCACAGTCGCTGCCTTCGTAGAGTTCAAAGCCATAGCTGTCTGCATAAGCCGAGGGAGACATCACCATCCGATGCGAAGGGCCGGTGGCAGCGAACGCATACCACAAATCCGTCACTGCACCGCCTGTGCAATCTTTGTTCGAAGCCGTGGCTCCAAAAAACGTAGCGGACGTTTGCTGCGTACAGATTAACCCGGCATTGGGGATCAGCGGTACCGCGCCCGCACATTCGTCATTGGCCGGCGACGGCGGAGTATTGATGCATATCTGAAAGGTTGATGGATAGGGGTCATTGGTTGCCGGAGTGAAGACCCGCAGGTAGTAGGTCTGCCCGGCGGTCAGGTTATTGAGCAGTAATTTACCCTGCTGATAAAACTCTGCCTCCCGGCCAAGTGGCTGGAGGCTCCCGCAAGTACCTGCGTATGCCGCAACACTCAGTAGGCCGGAGTAACCGTCTGGAATAGTGAGTGCATCGCTCACTGTGACGAGGTGGCTGGGCCGTGTGGCCGTGAACCGATACCACACATCTTTGCCTTCGGCGCAGTCGGGACAGGACAACGCAGGGGAAGCAGTTGCCTGATCTGTGCTCCCGGCGGTCGGGGCGCCACAGACGGAGGCCGTGCTGACTGAGAGCAGTTCGGCATTGCTACAGTCGTCGTTCAGGGGTTGAGAAAAAGAGGGAAGGGCAACCAGCGACAAAGCGATGGCAAGAAAGAATTGGATGGGGGACAACATAGTGATGGGGGAATGATGGTTTAAAAAAATTTTAACTGGAAATTACGCGAACAACCCTGAATGCCATTTTTTGAAAAATCGGGCCGCTCCAAAAAGCGACCCGGCCATCTATCCTCCCTGCTATTGCTTGATAACCTCCGGCTCAAAAAACTCAAGCCCCTCTATCGTCTCATTCTCTCTATTGAAATTGCCCACATCAACACTGAAGCATACGATTTTTTCGCAGACACGACATTTTACATCTTTGAGGCGTATTTTCAGGCAATAGTACAATTTGCCTTTGCAGCAGGGTATATTCAACATATTGGGTCGCATAATACGCAATTTGACGGTCTGTCCTCCCGTGAACATAACAGGCGTTCCGGCCTGCCACTGAAGGGCATTGTTGGCAATCACCGGCGATGTGGAAAGGTTTAACCCGCCACCGATATTGGGCGTGGTCGTCCAAAGGTGCCCCATCATAGAACCAACACTTGCAGGTTTACAATCTTTAAAATCATAAGAAAAATGAACATCCATGAGCGATACCTCCATTTCCTGGATAGGTAGGTTCCACGAAAAAATATTGAATCCAAAATTATAGTAGCCACCGCTGAATGGTGGAACACCGCCAAATAGTTGGATGATCATTTCGGGTATATCGCAGCAAATACTTTTTTGCACACATACGGGACCATCCTTGTCTTGTATGGGAATATTGCCCATCGAAGGAACGTTGGCATAAGCGGATGCCTCGGGATTGCAACAGGGCTCTGCGCCGCCATTGAGGCGCGTGACGGTAACCGAGAACGTCAGATAGTCACCTGGAGCCATGGAAGTGGTGGAAGGCACTACCGTAAACGTGGTGTTGCCGCTGACGGTATTACAAGAGAGGTTGGCGGAACCGATGCTTATACCACTCGCATTGTAAATCGTACAAGGTATTTGCCCGGCAGGGCAAATGAAGCGCACACAGGCAGGGAAGGCATCTTTAACCGAAATATTAGTCATGTTAACCGAACCCGCATTTTCCACTTTAAAGGAATATTGGAATGGATTGGGTGGGTTAACAAACGTCCCTGACGCAGATTTAGTGATTTTGATGCCGCCCATGCATTGCACATTGTACATGGCCGAATAACTCAAAGGGGTGCCACTCCCTGCGGAAAGCACGGCCTTATTGGTATTTTGCCCACAATTTTGGGGCTTCACTTCTGCCAGGAACTTGATCACCAAATAGGAGGCTTTGTCCAACCTGCATTCACCTGGAAGATTGCCAATCGCCCAGCTTGGGTTTTGCAGGTTGCCCATATTGGCTGTTACCCAAGTCGGCGGCGTGGATGAGGTTGCCCCTAATCCTGGACAACAAGGTGTATAGCCCGGCCAGTAGTCCGTACCTGTGGCATACTGCACAGACGACAGATCAAGGACCAGGTTCTGAGGGCTTCCGAGTGCGTCCGTCAGTGTAAAGCCCGTCAGCGCAGCAGCGCCATGATTGCTGATCGTGATACAAAATGGAATTTTTTGGCCTATGGCGTAGGTCTGTGGGCCGTTTATACACTTTCTCAGACCGGGCACTGCTTTGGGGGCTTCCACTACAAAAGTGGCGCAGGACTTTTGTGTGCCTGTACAAGGCGGAAAAGTGATGCCACAATTTGTCGCTTGTCCGTTATAACTACCCACATAGTTGAGCGTAGCGCAATTCTGAATCTGCGTTCCGACGGGCGCAGTTATTTTAAAACGCACTCTTATACAGATTGTCCCGTAGGTCAAACTTCCCGAAGTGGTCGCGAAGGTCATATCTGTTGGGAAAGGCCCTGTAAAATTAAAGCATTGATTCGAAGCCACATTACCGCTTCCGCTGGTGGGGCCGCCGCTGCTCATGCTAAAATTGATATTGTAATTCATGTTGGCGCCGTTTTGCGAATACACGCACACTTGCTGCACCTCAATTTGCGACAATCCGGGGAAAATATCCGTAATATTCAACGAAGTGAATGGCATATTGCCACTGTTGCTCACACATATTGAATACTCCCCTTCGCAGCCTTGTGTGTAATTAACGGACGAACTTGGTCCTGGCAGACCATAAGTGAGCGATTTGTTAAACGGTGTAGAACAGCCGACCACTGCGACCAAAGGCTTGCTGGCGCAAGAATTACCGACCATGATATCGCATGGGCGCACCAAGGGCCCACGTTTTCCGAGCGCAAAACGATAGGCTGCGCAATTGGTTGCCGGTGTAGGAACAGCATTACAACAAACCGTGGTCACGATGTACTCCACCTGTGAGGTGAAGCAAGAAACAGTGCCTGTGACCCAATAAGGGTTAGGGGTATTGAGATTTGTCACGGGTATTGTGACTAAAGTATTGCCCACGACTTTTTGCACATTGACCACATCTCCACAGTTGATGGCATCGTCAATCCGGCCAGAGGCAATATCGTACGTCCCTATGCCCGATGAATTGCTGTTGTTCAATGTAATTTTCCAGAGTACCTGTCCTCCGATGAGATCGCCCCAGAGATGGTCCTTTTTTACCGACCAGGTGTTTGTTGCAGTGGCGGTCAGGTCAATTGTCAATAAGCAAGAATAGGTTTGGCCCGAGCAATTGGCTTTTATGGTCACGGTAAAAACGCCCCGTTCACCGTTGCAAGTGACACCGGGCCTAAATTTGAATGCGACCGGCAAGCTTGCCCCGCCCGAAGGTATGTAGCCATTGATGTTGTAGTTGGGCGAAGTGCCCGTTACCACCACAATTGTATTGTTGCCTAAAATCAGGTTATTGCTGGCATTGATGCCCACATCATAGGTGAGGCCCTGACAGATGCTCCCGGGCAGCGACAGGTTTATATTGAAATCGAGACCGCTGGGCGAGGTAGCCTGCACGTTCGCACTCACAGGATAATTGGTGCCGTTGATGGTCAGATTGCAGGTAGCAGAATTCGCGGCATAGACCTTAAAACCATGTGATAAGAGCAGCAGAGTCAATAACAGGCCAGGCCATATTTTTTTTAAAGAATTCATTGTCAATAGATTTAGAAGAAAAGCAAAATGGTTAATTGTTGAAGTCTTTGCAGAAATTGACACTGCAAGCGCGACATTGATTGTCGCCAAAGAACACGGTAACCCTGATGCAAACACGGTATTTTATCTTACAGCAGTCAGCGTTCAAGCCAGGCAACGGCCCGGGCAACCCCACCGATAGATTGAAAGGGATGGTGGAAGCTGCGGGCAGGCTGCCGATCCATTTGATATCCTTCGCTGCGTTGTTGTTGGTAGGCGGCGGCGGTATGGACGACGAGACGGTCTCGTTAAAATAAACCAAGCCCGTACTGCCATTGACCGTAGATGCAGGGCGCAGGAAAACACCCGAAGTCTCGACGCTGGATACCCCGTTGGAGCAAGTACTGGGCGTGGCCGAAAAACTCACCGACTGCACCTGAAACTCGATGCCTGTGATGGGCCCCGAACTCATATTGGTGGTCAGGTTGCCCGTCAAACCGAACACGCCCGGAGGAGTGCCGGGTACGACATTGATGGCCGACACGAGGATATCGCCTTGTTTGCAATCCTTACACAGGCAGGGCGGCAAAGGCACGTTGACCTGCAAATTAGCGGTGTTGTTCATCGCATCCTGCCATACCCCATAGCATCCAACAGAGATCGAAGTTTGGGAAAAAGTCGCCGGGATGAAGGTAAAAGTGAATGTCTTGTTTGCTCCTGCCGCGATTGTCGCAGGCAGAAGGGGGAAAATACCTGATATAGAGCCGCCTGCTGGAGCGGTAAACGTATTGTATTTAACAGCACAACCCGGCGTTCCAGCGGTAGCTGTATTGGTCAGGATCAAAGTCCCGGTGTAAATGGGCAGTCCGGTTGGGGTCCATTCGTTTTTGCATTCCACTTTTAGCACGGATGACACTGTACCACAGCTCGCGTCTGATAGGGTAAAGAAAACCGGAACCGATTGATTGCCATAGATGGTATCGGTCAATTGCCATTGATAAATTCCCGGTTTAGGCGAAGATGAGTCGAACACTTTCGCAGCAGGTATAGAAGTACCATCCACCAGCCTGCTGAAAACAGATTGCCTTATGTTGCTGTCAAGTCGAAAAAGTTGAAGGTGATAAACCTTGGGCAAAGGAAGCGCGCCATTCCATTTCCATGAAAAATCTGGCAATGGGCCTTTTTTCAAGTTGAGTACGCTGTTGTTTCCCGGGCTGATAGGTTGTGGCGTATTTTTGTTGGGGTCATCGCAAAACGCTCCGTGCGGCCCACCCGAGCACACCCAGTTCGAGCCGGCACCTGTCAGCGCAAAACCAGTCATACTGCCGTTGTTTTTGGATGGAGAGAGGTCAAGCGCATTTTTAAGTGCTACATTATTACCGCCCGGTACCCCCTGATCAAAATTGTAATATCCCTTCAGACCTGTTTCGCTACCGCGCAGCTTGCAGTTTACGCTGGCGTACAGCGCTTCTGCTGGCAACGCCGAATCCCACACCCGAATCTCGTCAATGTCTCCCTGCCAACTTTCCGTCAGGCCGCCGCCACCAGCCCACCGGCCGATTCGGAAAACATTGTCCAACGCGAAGACCGGGCTAGCGGGCAGATCGTAGGTGATCACTGTGTTTCCGTCAAGATAAACACGGAATGTAGTCCCGTCTTTTACAACCGCGAAGTAGTGCCAAAGCCCGTCGCCGCTCTTTACCCCGCTGGTGAGGTAACTTCCGCCGATGAACACAGCAAAGGTGCCCGAGCACTCGCCGATCTCCAGGCGACTCCCCCCGCACCCGATAATCCGCTCAAAATTGCCATTGGGGCAGGTGGTGAGGCCATCGTTGTCGAGCGAGCGAAACCAGCCTTCGATGGTGAAATTAATATTACCCTGCACGGGCGACTTTGCGAGTTGGACGTAGTCGTCCTTCCCGTCGAAGTTGAGGCAGCGATTGTCACAGGTGCTTTGCGCGCGCAGGGCTGCCGTCGTGCTGCCGAAGAGCAGCAACAGCAAAAGGATGTTTTTCATATTGAGTGAATTTTAATGAAAAGTGATGAGTGTTGGGAACTGGAAGGGATTTTGAATCAGCGTTGATTCACAAATTTCTGTGCGGCCAGGGCCCTGCCATATTGCACGACCTGCAAGAAGTGCAGCCAACGGTGTAAGCCAGCGTGGTGTTCCCGATCTTTCCTTCGCTGCCAACGGTAGCGGTGACGGTCTGTGCCGTACTTTTCCACGCGAGGAAGAGCAGACAGTGGAAAATGAAATGCTTCATGGTGGTACGATTTTGTTTGA